>Ga0247610_10007384_pt1 | contig 11300 bp, 7 predicted proteins | sample 174DNAGHGhighgp2_FD_193483 | JGI IMG/M metagenome (GOLD analysis project Ga0247610, IMG submission 193483) | Sheep rumen microbial communities from Palmerston North, Manawatu-Wanganui, New Zealand - 1742 DNA GHGhigh gp2 | ecosystem: Host-associated > Mammals > Digestive system > Stomach > Rumen ...
GAAGATGGCATTGATGGCAGACCTTAATTCCTTCGAGTAGTTTTGGATTTCTGCGGCGTCGGTCTTGTTCTCGTTGTAGTATTGTTTTGCTTCTGCAACAAGATCAGCCACATCTTTCTTCATCCTGTTGGTCAACAAGGTGTCGGTTTCTGCATAAGCAAGGGCGTCATCGAACTTCTGTTTAGCCTCTTCTGGATTAACTTCACTAACATTGATGCCGCAGTCATAGAAGTAACCACCCCAGTTCTGCTGGATGTATGTGGCGATGACATTCTTGCCAACATTGAGATACTTGGCAGGGATGTGAACCTGTACAGGTCTCTTGCCACTGGTCCAACCAACATTCTTCTGCAGAAGGTGACCATTGACGTATGTCTCATAAACATCATCGTGACAAACGTTCAACTCGTAAGACAGACGTTCGTTGACCTTTTCGAGTTCGAAGTTACGACGAATCCAGTAGTTAGAGCTGTGTCCAGTCGATTCCAGAACGCCGCTCGGCCAAATGCTCTGCTGCTCAGGCATGTAACCTTCACTACCTGTAGGCATCATTTGGTCGTCCCACATGGAGTCGTCGAAGTCAGCCTGTGTCCAAGCCAATGTCTCAACACGACCTTCTATCTCAGGAGCGTCAACTGTTTCATAGATGATCTCCATGTCGGCATACTCTCTTTCCTCTTCGGTTGCCTCTCTCTTGATTTCATTACCATCTTCATCGAATTCATACATCCAGTACTTAACGACCGTCTTGCCAAAGTCGATGTAGTTAAAATAGTGTGTGCCAACCCATAGTTCTACGTCTTCTTCAGGATCGGTCATGTCAAGAAGTGAGATGTCCGAGATGGAAACGGTTGCTGAATCCTGACCACCACCGAAGTCAAAAGCAAGCTTGAAGTTGTTGACATCCAAACCGTCAAAGAAGATGTCGACTAGTGTTCCTTCGTAGTCTTCCTCGTCTTCCAGTGGAGCAGCTATTGTCGTTTCTTCGTAAGCAAGTTCGATTTCGTCAGAATCGTTGTCGCCAAGTTGTACGATGACTGCATTGAAGTCCTTGTCAGCTTTCAGCCTTGCCTTGAAGTTGTAATAGTGACCTTCTTCAATCTTGATAGGTGTCTTGAATTGGAGTTGTTCCATCCAAGGCTCGTCCTCGCTGGAACCTTCCAAAGTAAAGGTGTACACATCGCCAGGCTGAGCTTCATAAAGTGCAGACCAGGGGTGCTTGGGGTTGTTGCTGGGAGATCGGCCGTCATTGTTATAACCGCCAGTACTGTTGAAGAGGACTTTGCCCTCCCAAGGAGTAGTGTAACCCATGTCGATACCGCCTTCTCTCTTGGTGTAGAGACCGCAGTCGGCAAAGGCACCGCCCCAGTTCTGGTGAACGTGGAATGCAATCACATTCTCTTCGCCGCCAAGCTTGATGAGCGCCTTCTGCTCGTCAGTCAGCAGGATGTATTCATCATTGTTCCAGCCGTTAGCATAGTGAACATTGCCATCGCCGTCAATCCATTCGCCTTCGTAACCTGTGCGCTCGTAGACCAGCTCGCCATTGATGTAGTACTCTGCTGGAGCATCGTCGTGACCGCAAGCCAGATAAACGGGACCTGCAAGCAGTTCATTGGGGTCAATCTTCAGGATGCGGCGCACATAGATGTCTGCCATGATGCTGCTTCCTGTCCATTGATAAGAAGGACGTCCGTTGTACGTTGCGTCGCTGCTGTAGGGAGCAGTACGCTCTTCCCAAAGGATTTGAATCCCGTTTCCCTCTTCGTCAAACACATCGTCACTCACGTCATTTTCTTTTGGAGACATGTCGAAGCCGGGCTCGAACCATTCCCTGCCTTCTTCATCGTCGCAGGGGAAGCCACAGATGTGGTTGTAGTTCGCATTACGTTCGTTCCATTCTCCGTAGTCTGTCTGGGAGTTGTATACCCAGGTCCAGGCTTTCCATTCGATGTCTCCGTCCCAACGTGAAGAAGGTAACAAGATGACATTGGCGCCGACCGCAGTAAGACCGTCGCCTGCGCTGGCCATCAGAGAGAATAGCGCAGCTGCACAAAGAAGTAATGTTTTCTTCATTTCGTCTATAGTTTAGTTAATAAAAATTTGATAGTTCTGCGTACAAAGATAGTGAATTTATGTTTACGTTCAAAACAAAATCGTACAAAAGTTTGCTTTATATGACATTATTTTGTAACTTTGCGCATAAATAATAACGAAAAAGGATGAATTTCATATCACTTGGCTCTGGTAGTAGTGGCAATTGCTATCTTTTGCAGTCGGGAGAGACGTCCATTCTTCTAGATGCAGGCATATCTGCTCGTAGTATGAAGAAAGTCTTTAAAGACTACGACATGAGCCTGGAGGAAGATGTCGGAGCTGTCTTCATCACGCATGATCATGCCGACCATATCAAGGCTGTGGGAGACATCGCCAAAGACTACGGAAAGACTATTTATGCCACAAAACTTGTGCACGAGGGCATCGCATGCAATCGTTGCCTGAAAACAGATGTACCTGCTAACCGTGTTGCTTTCCTCGAAAAGGGTAAGACGGTGGAAATAGGGAACTTTCGTATAACGCCTTTCGATGTGCCTCACGACAGTCGCGACTGTGTGGGCTATGTCGTTGAGGCTGATGGTGTGCGTTTCTGTCTTATTACAGATGTGGGGCATGTGACGGATACCATTCGAGAACAGGTCGGGCTGGCCAATTACTTGGTGCTCGAGTCGAATCACGACGTCAACATGCTTCTCATGGGCAAGTACTCGGCTTTCCTCAAGGAACGCATCAGCGGTGAGAACGGCCACCTGAGTAATGAACAGGCTGCTTACCTTCTTGCCGAGTATGCGACTCCGCAACTTCGTCATGTTTGGCTTTGCCATTTGAGCGAGGAAAACAACCATCCTGTGCTTGCACGCAAAACAGTTGAGGCAGTTCTTCGCCAGCATGGAATCATTCCAGGAGTGGACTTTGAACTCGACATATTGAAAAGGAAGTCTCCTTCCAAGATGTATTCTCTTACATAAAAACGAAAAAAAACGTCAAAACATTTGGCAGATTAAAGAAAAGTTCATACCTTTGCACCCGCAAACAAGAAAAGTGATGCGTCCTTAGCTCAGTTGGTAGAGCAATTGACTCTTAATCAATGGGTCCAGGGTTCGAGCCCCTGAGGGCGTACAAGGTAGAAGGATGAGCTGGGTGACAGTTCATCCTTCTTCGTTAAGACGAAAAACATATAATATAATAATGTATAGGACAAAAACATGCGGCGAGTTGCGACTCGCCAATATAGGAGAGAAGGTCACCCTGGCAGGATGGGTGCAGAGCGTCCACAATTTGGGCGCATTAACTTTTGTTGACCTGCGCGACCGTTATGGCATCACCCAACTTGCCTTCAACGAGGATGCTCCTGAAGAGCTTCGCCAGAAGGCAGGCCGTTTGGGACGCGAGTTCGTCATTCAGGCAAAGGGCGAGGTTGCCGAACGCTATTCCAAGAACAAGAACCTTGCGACGGGTGACATTGAGATACTCGTCACAGAACTCAATATCCTGAACGAGAGTTTGACGCCTCCTTTCACTATCGAGGAGGAGAGCGACGGTGGTGATGACCTTCGCATGAAATATCGTTACCTCGATCTTCGTCGCCCCAATGTCCGTAAGAATCTGGAACTTCGCCATAAGTTTGCATTCGAGGTGCGTCGTTATCTCGACCAGCACGGCTTCCTCGAAATAGAGACGCCTGTCCTTGTGAACAGTACACCAGAAGGGGCAAGAGACTTTGTCGTCCCCAGTCGTATGAACCCAGGTCAGTTCTATGCGCTTCCCCAAAGTCCGCAGACACTGAAGCAGTTGCTCATGGTATCAGGCATGGATCGTTATTTCCAGATTGTGAAGTGTTTCCGCGACGAAGACCTTCGTGCCGACCGTCAGCCCGAGTTCACACAGATAGACTGTGAGATGTCGTTTGTTGAACAAGAAGACATTCTGCAGATGTTTGAGGGAATGAGCCGTCACCTCTTCAAGGCTCTTAAAGGCATCGATATTCCAGAACTGCCTCGCATGACTTGGGCTGATGCTATGAAGTACTATGGTAGCGACAAACCTGACACGCGTTTCGGCATGAAGTTTGTCGAGTTGAAGAACAACCAGCCAGACAATGCCTCTCGCGAAACGGTGGAGAGCATATTCCCTGCAGGTTTCCAGGTCTTCGATGACGCAGCCTACATCGGAGCCATCTGCTGCGAAGGTCAGGCCGTCTATACCCGTAAACAGCTCGACCAACTGACAGACTTCGTGAAGCGCCCACAAGTTGGTGCAAAAGGTCTCGTATATGCTCGCGTAGGAGAAGACGGCAGCGTGAAGAGTTCTGTCGATAAGTTCTATACGCCCGAAACGCTCGAACTTCTTCGCGAGAAGATGAATGCAAAGGCAGGCGACCTCATTCTCATCCTCTGCGGCTCCGATGCCATGAAGGTTCGCAAGCAACTTAGCGAACTTCGCCTCGAGATGGGCAATCGCATGGGCCTCAGGGACAAGAGCAAGTATTCGTGTCTTTGGGTTATCGACTTCCCCATGTACGAGTGGAGTGATGAAGAGCAGCGCCTCATGGCTATGCATCATCCGTTCACCTCACCCAAGCCAGAAGATATTCCTTTGCTCGACACAGACCCAGCCAGCGTTCGTGCCAATGCCTATGATATGGTAGTGAACGGTGTTGAGGTTGGTGGCGGCAGCATTCGTATCCACGACGCCAAGTTGCAACAGAAGATATTCGAGATTCTCGGATTCACTCCAGAACAGGCTCAGCAGAAGTTCGGCTTCCTGATGAACGCCTTCAAGTATGGTGCGCCACCTCACGGCGGTTTGGCTTATGGCCTGGATCGCTTCGTCAGTCTCTTCGCAGAACTCGATAGCATCCGCGATTGTATTGCCTTCCCAAAGAACAATAGCGGCAGGGACGGCATGCTCGACGCTCCCGGTCCTATTGACCAGAAACAGCTCGACGAACTCTGCATTACGGTGAAAAGCTAATGCGGTTCTCTAAGGCACAGGCAGCAGCGTTCGCAAACGTTGCTGCCTGTGTTGACAAACATCACGTGTGACAATTGCGATCATCACGTGTGACGATGTGAAAGTTAACGTGTCATATTGACGAATGCAGATTATATAAGAACTATTATGTCTATCCTTGTTGTCTTTAAGTTATTAGGTTCGTTGGCATTGCTGATGTTCGGCATGAAGTCGATGAGCGAGGCTCTGCAGAAAATGGCGGGCCCACAGTTGCGACACGTACTTGGCGCGATGACCACAAATCGCTTTACTGGAGCCCTGACTGGTATGTTCGTTACGGCTGCTGTGCAAAGCTCTACTGCTACGACTTTGATGACTGTTTCGTTCGTGAATGCAGGCTTGCTCACACTCGTTCAAGCCATTTCAGTCATCATGGGAGCCAACATAGGAACCACTCTGACGGCTTGGATTATGTCGCTCGGAATGGGCTTCAACATTTCGGACTTCGTCTATCCGGCCTTCTTCTTAGGTATCATCCTTATATATATGAAGAAGCGTCGCATTGTTGGCGACTTCCTCTTTGGTGTCGCTTTCCTGTTCTTGGGCTTGACTACATTGAAAGAGACGGGTTTCTCACTGGTTGACAGCCCTGAATCGAAGGAAGCCATTACAGCTTTCTTCTCGGAATATAGGAACGGCGGATTACTCGTAAACCTGCTCTTCCTTCTCATTGGTACGGTGTTGACCCTTTGTGTGCAGAGCTCAGCCGCTATTATGGCCATCACGATGATGCTTTGTTCAACGGGAGTTCTGCACATCGAACAAGGCGTGATGCTCGTTTTGGGCGAGAATGTCGGCACCACCATCACCTCTAACATTGTAGCGCTCAGTGCCAATACACAAGCCAGACGTGCAGCCTTCGCTCACTTGAGCTTCAATGCTGTCGGTGTCTTCTGGGTTTTACTCTTGATGAAACCTTTCTTCGCAATGGTTTGTCACTTCTCCGGTTTCGACCCTGCAATGAGTCCTGAAGAGAGTGATTTCGCCATTAAAGCAAGCGTAGCCCTTGCCACCTTCCACTCGGCTTTCAACATCAGCAACACGCTGTTGCTCATTTGGTTCATCCCGCAGATTGAGAAGTTCGTTTGTTGGGCTATCCAGCCAAAGAGTCCGAAGGAGGAAGAAGACTTCCGTTTGCGGTTCATCACATCAGGTATCATGAAGACGCCTGAGTTGTCTGTCCTCGAGGCACATAAGGAGATTTCTTCCTTCAGTGTTCGCATCCAGCGCATGTTTGGAATGGTGCACGAGTTGCTTACGGAAAAGGATCAGAACAAGTTCACAAAGCTCTTCAACCGCATCGAGAAGTACGAGAACATCGCAGACAATATGGAAATAAGTATTGCAGAATATCTTGACCAAGTGAGTGATGCGCATCTGAGCGACGAAACGAAGGCAAAGATTCGTGCCATGCTTCGTGAAATATCTGAGGTTGAGAGTATTGGCGATTCGTGCTACCACATGGCACAAACCATTAACCTGAAGGTTCAAGGCAAGAAGGAGCACTTTACCGAAGAACAATACGAGCATCTGCATGCCATGATGAATCTCATTGATCAAGCTTTGACACAGATGAACCAACTGATGAACGGCAGGAAAGACTACTTCGACGTTTATAGGTGTTACAACACAGAAATCGAGATAAACAATTATCGCGATCAGCTGAAGTCACAAAACATTTTTGACATAAATAATCACAAGTACACATACGGCATAGGCACCATTTACATGGACCTTATCAACTCATGTGAAAGGTTAGGTGATTATATTGTCAACGTGGTAGAGGCCCGTACTGGCACTAAGATGCACTTATAAGCAATCTTACTTCAAGCCTTTTTTTAGCCAACTGTTTCCGTTGAATCTTATAAGGAAGATGAAGCCGCGGAAACACAACTCTATTGCCATAGCAATCCAGACGCCTTGCAGTCCCATAGAAGAAACAAGCAATAAAGCGAGAACAATACGCACCATCCACATGCTTCCTAAGTTCATCGCGCATGGAATCAATGTGTCACGTGCTCCGACGAAGATGCCGTAGCAGACGATGCTGGCAGCAAACATGGGTTCAGCAAAGGCTTCTATGCGAAGGATCTGTACCGTCAGTTTTTGTACATCCAAATCAGGTGTCATGACGCTCATAAGTGCAGGCGAACAGCAGTACATCACCACAGCCATCAGGGTCATGAATGTTATGCCCATACTCAAAGTTATACGTCCGAAACTGCGAGCCAGAAAACGCCTGCCCGCTCCTAGGCTTTGCCCTACAAGAGTTGTAGCTGCATCTGAAATTCCATAACCTGGCATATAGCAGAGCGCTTCGACAGTGATGCCAAAACTATTGGCAGCAATTGCAACCGTACCAAGTGGCGCAACAATAATTGTACTTACAATTTGAGCGCCACATAGAATGACGTGCTCCACGGCAATAGGTGCTGAAATATGAAAACTTTCGCGCAATGTGCTTTTCTGGGGGATGAAGGTCCCGCTGTCCTGACGAAGAGAGAGCTCTTTGCTTCGAACGACAGTGAAGTAGCACATCAGCGAAGAACAGATGATGAAGGCAATGGCAGTTCCCAACACAGCACCTACTACACCAAGTCCTGCACCTGGTATTGTGATGCCCCAATAAGTGCGGGTGGGGAAGATGAGCAGCCAATTGAATAAGACATCGAGTAGGCAGAGCCCGATATTCAAGATGCTCGGAATGTGCATATTGCCGCTACAACGGAGCATACCAGCACAAAGCGAGTTCAACATCGAGAAAGGTATGCACATCGAGAAGAACATGAAGTAGAGACTGGCATCGTGGCAGATGTCTGGTCCTCCACCTAGCCAATGAGGCAGATACTGGCTGATGCTAACGCCAACGCAACTGAGTATCAGCGCAAAAAGAATACATGCCATGAAGCTTTGCCTCAACACCTCTCTAGCTCCGGCAAAGTCGTTGGCACCTATCTTATGTGCAACTTGAACATAGAAACCCACACTGACCGCATGACAAAGGCTGCCAAAGAGCCAGATGCTGGTACTCACCAAACCGATGCTCGCACTGGCACTCGCGCCAAGACTGCCCACCATACTTGCATCGATGTACTGCATCATAATGTGCACCAACTGTGCCATCATGCTGGGGAAACTGAGCAAGGCGGTAAGCTTGACTTGTGCAATCCAGTCGAGCTTGCCGCCTTCTCGTATGAGCGAGAGCAGTGCGTCTTTACTCTGCGTGTATTTCATTGATGGTGCAGTCGGCGGGTGCCTTCTGATTCTCGTCGATGATTAGTTCTCCTATATGTCCTGCGACAGTGATGCTGCCGCTCATCGGGTTCTTGATGCTATGGACATTTCCCTTAATGCTTGCCTTGACAGTACTGTACTCGAGCATAAGATTTGCGTCGGCCCCGAAGGTGCAATCTACTAAAGTTAAGTTCTCGCAATAGCATAAAGGTTGTTCTCCAGTAATATGGCAGCGAATGAGTGTAAGGTTGCGACTGTACCAGCCGAGGTACTCGCCATTTATCTCACAGTCGGTAATCGTGACATTCTCGCAGTCCCAAAGCGCATCCTTGCTGTTCAGCAGTGAGTTCTTTATCTCTACATTCTTGCTATACTGAAAGGCATAATTCCCCTCAAGATGTAAGTTGTCGATACGGATGTTGTCGGTTCGCATGCCAAGGTAGTCTGCGTTTAATATCTCGCAGTTGTGCATCCTGACTTGGTCGCAGTCCCACAAAGTTTCCTGCGCATTGGTGAATTGGCAATCACGAAGATCAATTCCTTGCATACGACGAAACATTTTTGGCGCATCCACTAGGCAATGAGTCAGTTTGCCGTCCTCGCTGTACCAAAGCGAAGAGCGTGCCGATTCCTCGAAATGACAGTTGTGGGCAAGGAAACGACGACATTCCCAGAAGACATATTTACCTTGGAACGTGCAATCATAGGCTTCGATGTTGCCACTTTCTTTAATGCTCGATTCGCCAAGGTGTATGGTCACGCGCTCAAGCCGCGCATCATGCAACTTGTAAAGCGGTCTTTCACCGCCATATTCTTTATCCTGAATAACAACCATTTGTCTTAATCTTCCATCAACTTTCTGTATCGTATTCTTTTGGGCTCCTCAAGACCAAGTCGCTTGAGTTTGTTCGCTTCATAGTCAGTGTAGCTGCCTTCGAAATAGAAGATGCTTCCATCGCCCTCGTAGGCAAGGATATGCGTGCATATGCGGTCGAGGAACCAACGGTCGTGACTGATGACTACAGCACAGCCGGCAAAGTTCTCGAGTCCTTCCTCCAAAGCACGCAACGTGTTGACGTCGATGTCGTTGGTCGGCTCGTCGAGCAAGAGGACGTTGCCTTCCTGTTTGAGTGCCATAGCGAGATGCAGACGATTTCGTTCGCCACCCGATAACACGCCACATTTCTTTTCTTGGTCAGCGCCGCTAAAGTTAAAGCGGCTCAGGTAGGCGCGGCAATTGATATCGCGTCCACCCAAACGCATCAGTTCGTTGCCTTGGCTGATGACCTGATAGACAGACAACTCTGGCTTGATGTCCGCGTGGCTCTGGTCCACATAGGATATCTTGACGGTTTCGCCCACCTCGAATGTTCCGGCATCGGGCTTCTCCAGTCCCATTATCATGCGGAAGAGGGTTGTCTTGCCTGCACCGTTCGGTCCGATTACACCTACGATGCCACCTGGCGGCAGCATGAAATCAAGGTCTTTGATGAGCAATTTCTCGCCGAAAGCCTTGCAGACGCCATGTGCCTCGATGACCTTGTTGCCAAGGCGCGGTCCATTGGGGATGAAGATTTCGAGCTTTTCCTCGCGTTCCTTCTGTTCTTCGTTGAGGAGCTTGTCGTAGCTGTTCAGTCGGGCCTTGCCCTTTGCCTGACGTGCCTTGGGCGACATGCGAACCCATTCGAGCTCGCGTTCCAACGTCTTGCGACGCTTGCTTGCCACCTTTTCTTCTTGCTCCATACGCTTGGTCTTCTGCTCGAGCCACGAGGAGTAGTTACCTTGCCAGGGAATGCCTTCGCCACGGTCAAGTTCGAGAATCCAGCCGGCCACATCGTCGAGGAAGTAACGGTCGTGCGTGACAGCAATGACCGTGCCCTCGTATTGTGTCAGGTGTTGTTCGAGCCAGTCGATGCTTTCAGCATCCAAGTGGTTCGTCGGCTCGTCAAGCAGCAGCACATCCGGCTTCTGTAAAAGCAGGCGGCAGAGTGCCACGCGGCGACGTTCACCACCGCTCAGCGTGTTGATGGGCTGGTCGGCAGGCGGACAACGAAGCGCGTCCATTGCACGCTCCAGTTTGCTGTCCAAGTTCCATGCGTCGGTGCTGTCAATGATGTCCTGCAATTCGCCTTGGCGAGCGAAAAGTTGGTTCATCTTGTCCTCGTCCTCATAGTACTCGGGCAGTCCAAACTTTTGGTTTATCTCCTCGTATTCTGCCAGAGCATCCACGATGTGCTGAACACCTTCCTTCACAACTTCGATGACTGTCTTGTCGTCATCAAGCTTGGGTTCCTGCTCGAGGTAGCCTACACTGTAGCCAGGACTCCAAACTACGTTGCCTTGATACTGCTGCTCGATGCCTGCAATAATCTTGAGGAGCGTGGATTTGCCCGCACCGTTCATGCCGACAATGCCTATCTTGGCTCCGTAGAAGAAAGACAGGTAGATGTTCTTGAGGACTTGTTTCTGGTTCTGCTGGATGACCTTGCTTACGCCGACCATCGAGAAGATAATCTTCTTGTCGTCTGTCGTTGCCATTCGTTTATTCCAGTTTGTCGTCACTCAGTTTCATGGCCTTGTATGCCTGCTGAGCTGTGATGACAGTCTTAAACTTTGCATACCATTTGCGGTTCAGGGCAGGTTCCTTATCTTCTTGCTTCTGCTTAGCCTCGAAGAGTTGGTCGCATTGTGCAGCGGTAAGTTTGTTAGCATCAATGGCGTCCTGCAATTCGTCTTTTAGCTTTTTGTAGGGGTCTTTCAGGTCGGAGAGTTCTTTGAGATAGGCGTCAAGCACTGGTTTGAACTTGGCCTGTACGTCTGGTTTGAGCCTGAGGTTCTTCAAGACATAAGCTACTCGAGCATCGCGTTTCTTGCCTGCTTGAGCAGAGGTTGGCAAAGTGACGGCCAGACAGAAAAACATGGCCGCAATGAGCATGAAATGTTTCATAGCAATGGTTGTTAAGTGGTGAAATATGGATATTATTTGCCAATGAAGC
>Ga0247610_10007386_pt1 | contig 11298 bp, 10 predicted proteins | sample 174DNAGHGhighgp2_FD_193483 | JGI IMG/M metagenome (GOLD analysis project Ga0247610, IMG submission 193483) | Sheep rumen microbial communities from Palmerston North, Manawatu-Wanganui, New Zealand - 1742 DNA GHGhigh gp2 | ecosystem: Host-associated > Mammals > Digestive system > Stomach > Rumen...
TGGGAATTGCCCCCAATCCCCAATCCCCAATCCCCAATCCCCAATCCCCAATCCCCAATCCTCATCAATTTAATATTATTCATTTAGCATTATTATAAAAATTAAAAAAAAATTCAAATAAGAATAAAAATGAAGTAAATAATATATTATTAAATGAATATAGAAAACATAAATTAAAAGGTTTTAAATAAAATATATTTAATAATAATAAGAATGTACAAAAAGTAAAAAATAATTTTGTCAAATCATAAAAAAAAAGATAAAAATAAATCTTTTATGGTTTTTTATGTAATGTAATTATATAAATTGTAAAATTATTGTGGAGTAGGAGTAGGAGTACTTTGTTCATCTATTAGCTGATAAAATAATAAAAATGATTTATCAGTAGATGGATATCCATTTATTTCTTTAACTTCAGAATCATTAAAATAATACCATTTACAGTCAAAAATATTTTTACTATAGGCCACATTATGTCCATTCGTTTCATTTCCATAATGTTTTATAAATCCAATTAATTCATAATTTTTATTAATTTTATCTAATTTATCTATTGCATTTGTATTAAGAGTAAAAGGGATTTTAATTTCATGATTATATATATATTTTTCTCCAACTCTTTTCAAATTAATTATTAGAATTTGAGGCAATTTCACTATACTTGTTGAATAAGACAAAATATTTTTATAACATTTTTTGCAATCAAATCCTTGAATACCTTTTTGATCTTTGGTAATTAAATAGCAATTAAGACATTGCTCTAAACTTTTTAATTTAATTTCTCCATCGATTAAAGGCAAATCTAATATATTATAACATTGGAATGAAACTTGAGTATATCCACATGCTGTACAAATCATTTTATTCATTTGATAGCCATAAAATAAATCATATATAAAAGAATTATTTTTTGCCCTAATTTTAGTATAAAAAATTTTAAATTCATATTCATCTTTTTCTGAAAGTTTCAAACCTAAATCATTAAATGAAAGTTTTGATGTTATATTTGAATTAGGCTGATTAAAAGATTTATGAAGGTATTGAAGAAGATATATTAAAAAAAATGTTGAATCGTTATGTTGCTTGCCTTCAAATCTTTTATACATTTTACTAAATTCATTTTTGAATTCTAATATAGAAACACTTTTTTCTTTTGAATAATAAAGATTATTAAAAAGTTTTTGCAAAGCTTTTATAGGACTTTCTTTTGCATCTCTTCCTAAAAATATTGATTTAAAAGAATGTAAATTTTTTAAAATTTGAATTACTGAACTCATATAACAATTTAATTCCTCATTTTTTAATCCTATTATTCCATATTGTCTATTATTTTCATTCATATTTATATAATTATTATAGACTTCTTTCTCTTCTTTATTAGTTACTATTTTTTCTTTATTAGAAACAATTTCCTCTATTAAATTTAATTTTTTTTCATATTCTTGGATTAAAATTTCTTTTTCTTTTATTAAATTATTATATTTTAAATGTTGATTTTTTTGAATTTCTAAAGAATTCTTAAGTTCTTTATTTTCCTCTTTTATTGAATTTTGCTCTTCCTTTAATTTATTTAATTCTTTTTCAAAATTAATTAATTTTTTTTTATATTCTGAAATTTCAATATCTTTATTATTTAGTAATGTTTTATTACTTTTTTCATTAGCTTTCAAATTTTCAATTTCTCTAATTTTTTCTATTAATTTATTGTTTGAAATTTTTTCATCTTCTTTCATTTTTTTTTTTAATTCTTCATTTTCATTTTTGAGATCTTTAAATAAATCATTATTGATTAAGTCATTATAAGACAAATCTTTAATGCTGATTGTTTTAGTTTTAGTCTTATAACCTTCATTTGTTTTATCATTATAGTAAAGGTCATCTTCTTCTTCATTATAATCATTTTTTTTTTCTTCAGTTTCATAATTATTTTCTCTTTTTTTTTTTTTTTTTTTTTTTTTTTTTTTTTTTTTTTTTTTTTTTTTTTTTTTTTTTATTTTTTTTATTTTTATTTTTTTTTTTTTTTTTTTTAGTATTAGTATTAGTATTACCTTTTCTAGAGCTGGATTTTATTGAAGATTTCTCATTAAAGCTTTGATAATAATATCTATCATAAATATGACTCATTTAAATTAAAATATTGGTCTTATTAATCACTCTTTATAAAATTTAAAAATTAGATAAAAAAAAAATAGTTAAGAATATTTTAATTAGTTAATAATTTAATTGTTTATTTAATAAATATGAGAATTTTAGTAAAAGATTCAACAAATAGAAGAAAAGTAATAGAAGTTGAGCAGAATGAGAAAATTAAAGATGTTAAATTAAAACTAAAAGAAAAAATGGGAATAAATAATACAAATTTTCTTCTTCATTATAATGGAAATATTCTTGATGATGATGAAGCTACAGTTTCTGATTATGATATAGTAGACTTAGGAAATATAATTTATGTTGGCCAATTCAAGGGAGGAATATATATTAATGAATAATTAATTAAGAATATATTTCAACCATTTTCTTTGAATATTTTAAAATAATAATAAATTATTTTAAATAAAAATTAAAAATTATTTTAATTAATTATATATTTAAATTTTGGCATAATTACATGATCATCGCTATTAATTAAGTCAGCTAATATTCTAAAATATATGGATTTATTACTATCCTTATTTAAATTATTTTTTCCTATAGCATCAAAATAAGCATTTTGAAAAAGCATATCTAAAGAAGAAGAATCTTTAATTATATTTATACTATTTAAAGAATATAATCCATTAATTTCAATTTGGTATTTTTCATTAATATAATCTAAAAGCTCGCTCGTTGTTTTATTTCCATTTATTTCTATATAGTCCCAACAAGTAAAATTAGCAGGAATAGCTTTTGTCAAAATTTTAGTTGATGAATTTATTTGATCCTTATTGAGAACAACTTTTTTAGGCCTATAAATCAAGAAAAATGGTGTAGACAAATCAATATTTATTTGTCTTAAAAGATTTAATTCTGTAGTTTGTAATAAAGAAAAAATTTGAGTAGATATGAATCCAACTATACTAGAAGTAGTTGTTGGAATTGATGGAACTATTTTTCCTGATATAAATTTTACTTTATCTCTTGAACATTGATCTATATTGAAGTTAAGTGCCCTTAAATTTGAGGCAATATATAAAAAATCTACCTGATGATTTTCATCATGATCTTTTTCAAATATCTGCTCATGAATTTTATTTATTTCTTTTGACTCAAATCCATCTGAAAGTAATTGCAATAATTCCGTTTTTAAATTTTCTATTTTTTTTAATTTTTCATCATAAGAAATTTCTTTTTGAGTATTTGCATATATTTCATCTTTTATCGAAATTTTATTTATTTTTAAAAATTCTTTTTTATAATTAATATCCTGATTAATTGGAATCCCTAATGAATCTGCTAATAAAATTGAAAAATATTCTATATAATAATAATTCATTTCATCTTCATTATTATATTCTAATATATGTGGAAGTCTATTACTTCCCTTCCAAAACTTACTACCATCTTTGCATAATTTATCGGGTGGATTTACTAATAAAATATCTTCAATTATCTTCTTGTAATTTAAATTAAATAATTTTTTACCAAAATTTAAGCATTTATCATAACTTTTAGATTTAAATATTTTCAAATATTCTCTTAAATATAATAATTTTTCATAAAAATCATTTCCTTCATTTGATTTAAAAAATTCTTCAGGATCTTCTATTAAATTTTTTAAATATTTAATATTTTTATCAAAATATTCTGAAAATTTATCTCTACTCCATTCAATGCAATGCTCTATTAAAGAAGGTAAATTCCTTATTGTACACATTCCTATTCTACTATTATTGCTTTCAGTACCTTTATATTCATCTGTTATAAATGGAACTATTAATTGACTACTTGCATTTTCACCTAGAGTTCCGCATTCAATTAATTTAATTCTATGAAGAGTGCATTGATTATTAATATAATTTCTAGCTTTTACATTATCTACTGCAATTAATACAAATTCTTGATTTTTATAGAAATTTTCATTAAATAAATCTTCTGTTTCTTCTCTTACTTCAATTTGTAAATTTTCGCAATTAAATTCTGGATTAATTTTTTTTGCTTCTTCGCAGGCTATTAAAGATTTACTTTTTCCAACATGCTCTTTTCTAAATAAAAATTGTCTATTTAAATTTGAATTTTCTATACAATCATTATCTGTTACAGTAACCTTACAATTTTCTTTTGTAGAAACTCCCATTAAAGATAATATTTTTAAATATTCACATCCAACTGCTCCTGCCCCAACTAAAAACATATTACAATTATGCAATTTTTCAATTAATTCTTGCCCATATATTGAAATTAAATCATCATACCTACTATTTAATAGGCTTCTATTAGCATTTTTTAAATTTATTATAGTTTCATCATATATATCTATCCAAAACCATTGATTTAAAGGGGAGTATAAGCCTGTATATTTGATAGCTTCTTGAGCAACGAACCCACCTAAAAATGAACAAAGAGAAGGATGTTGAGCCTTTGAAAATTTAATTAAATCTTTAATAATTAATTTATTTAATTCAGGTAAATTTTTAAAAAATTCATTTTTACTTATATTTTTTGTAAAATTTTCTATATGATTAAATAATTCTTCAGATTCTTCTTCATTATTAAGATCAGGTAATCTTCCCTTGAGATCATAAAAATTTTGAAGATTAATTACTAAAATATGTAATAATTGCTTTCTTAGGTATTTATTTTTTGAATAATCATATTGGTTCATATGATCAGATGGATTCATTAAATTTTCTTCTAATGTTTTATATTCCATTTCAACAGGATAATCAAATTCTTCAACAATTCCACCACCAATATATTCACTGTAATTAGAAGTATCTCCTATAAAAAATTCTTCTTCATTATCTTCATTTGCTTTATAATATCTAGGTTCAGAAGAATTTATTTCTATCATTCCTTCAACTTGTTTAAAAATTAAATATCCTTCATCCCTTAATCTCTTTTCTGTATGGCTAAAATCAATTTTCATTTTTCCATTTTTTTCTTTTGTTATATTTGAAATATAAAATTTACCTTTTTCCTTCCCAGTTTTATCTAAAATTATATGCTTGCTTCCAAAATCACTGAAAACAAAGCCTGCTAAACCAAAAGCTGCAGAATATATAAACCCTTTATTATTTTCATGACATTCCTTATTTATTTTATGAATTATTTCTGATTTCATAAATTCTGTAATTATAACAACATCAAAATCTTTTATTTTGCATAAATAATCGTCTTCAATAACTACTTTTGTGGTTGGATTTAATTCTGATAATTTTTTAAGACAAGCTTGATCTCTTCTAGCTTTATTTTCAACGTCTTCTTTTGTTAAAAAATAGTTACTTCCTAAATCATTTATTTTGCATATTTGATCATCAATTATTGAAACTTGTTTTGGATTTGATAAAATAATATTTTTAGCAATTTCAACTCCATACCCTCTAAGTCCAATTATTAAAATTTTTAATTTTGATAAAATTTTGGTTATTTCTATTCCATATGTTCTAATTTGTCTAGACCATTTATCATGATCAATTGTATCATTTTTCTCAATATTTAATGAACTCATTTATTATATGGAGATTTTAATAAATTGAAAAATATATATTGATTAACTATTTTTTTAACTAAAATTAGTTAAGGCATCCATTTTATTTATTTAATAAAATCTTGACTCATACTAATAAATGGGGAATAATTACTCTCAAAAAGAAGATATTAATAGCTTACCAAGAGAAAATATAGATACTGATATTATTACTATTTCTGATAATGAAAAAAATAAATTGGTTATTAAAAATAAAAATAATATAGAAAATGTTTTACTATCATTGAATGAAAAAATAGAAGACATTAATACAAAATTAAATATTTTAAATGAAAAAAAAATAAATATTAATGAAGAAAATAATATTAATATTATAGAAAATAAAGATGAAAAGACTAAAAAAAATAAAGATATTTATAGAGGGTTTCCAGAACATTATGATTTTATTACTTATGAAATGCAGAATGAATTTCTTAAAAAGAAAAAACAGAAATTTAAATTTGAAATTAAAAATGATATTAAAATTAAATTTATTACTCCTCTTTTAGATTCTATTAAAAAAAAAGATGAAGAAATAAAAGATTTGAAAATTGAAATAAAAAATTTAAATAATCAAATTTTAGCAAATAATAATAAATTAAAAGATGAAATCTCAAATGAGATTTTACTTTTAAAAAAACAATTTGAAAATGATAAGAAAAATTTAGAAAATTCAATAATAAAAGTTAATGATGAAATGGAAAATTTTAAAAAGAAAGTAGAAGATGATTTAGATAAAAAGGATTCAATGATTGAAAATTTAAATAAACAATTAGAGGAAAGCCATACTGATTTTAAAAATTATAAAGATCAAAATATTATTGAAAAAGAAAAACTGGAAAAGAAAATTGCAAATGACATAGAAAAAAAAGAAAAAGAAAATAGTTGTAAGTTTGAACAACTAAATACTTTTAATGCAAAAAAAAATTTAGAATTAGAAGAAATAAGGAAAGAAATTAAAAAACTTTCTTTGGAAAATGAGGATTTAATAGAGAAAAATAAATTGAAAGATAATGAAATAAAAAATTTAAATGAAAAATTTGAAATATTTAACAAAAATACCAGGCCTAATACAATACATATTCTTAAAGAATATACTACAAAATTTAATGATATACTTATAAAAAATTGTCTATTAAAAAATCAAGAACTTCAGCATAAGAATAAATTAAAATATTTTTCAGATAAAAAATATGCAAGAGTAGGATTAAATAATATTGGCAACAATTGTTATATAAATTCTGTAATTCAAATACTAAAAAATATTCCAAAATTTACATATAATTTTACAAAATTTAATAATAATTCTGAAAAATTTTTAACTTCTTTAAAATATTTATTAATTAATATGTGTAATCAGAACATTTCTTCAGTTTCTCCATTAGAATTTAAAACAAACTTAGGTATTGAAAATAAGAGATTTTCTGGTAATGATCAGTATGATTCAACAATATTTTATATATCATTATTAAATATTATTCACAAAAAACTAAATAAGGCAAAGAGAGAAAACTTTAAAAAATTAGATCCTTCAAAATATAAAAATAAAAATCTTCAAGAAAGATTTGAAATTTGGAAGGATTATTATTTATCAAAAAATCAATCATTTATCTTTGATACTTTCTATATATATTATGCTAGTGAATTTGAATGTAATTCATGCCATGATAAGGCTGAAAGATTTCAAACCACAAATTTTTTAGATTTTCCAATTATTTCAGAAAATGATCTCATAAATAATTTAGAAGAATGCTTTGATAATTATCAAATGGTTAAAAATTTAACTGATAAATGCACTAAATGTTATAAGCCTTCATTATCTCAACAATATATTATATTAGAGTTACCTCCTGTATTAATAATTAATTTAAAAAGAGTAGGAGAAAGAGGTGCTTATTTTAATGAAATAAATATTCCTTTTTCTTTGGATATGAGCAAAATTATAAAAAATAATAAAATTAATTCAATATATGAATTAAGAGGATTTATTAAGCATTCTGGAAATGAAAATTATGGGCATAATTATGCTTATTGCAAAAATATGTTTGATGACAGATGGTATGAATATAATGATAGTATTTGTAGTCCTTTAGAAAATGAGCCAAAATTAGATAAGATATTTTTTTTATGTTATATTCAAATTGGAAAAGATGAAGAAAGTATTAATTATTTAAAGCAAATTATAGAAATATTAAATAAGCAAAAATGAAATAAATTTATCTTAATTATTCAATATTTTATAATTTATTTCGAATTATTTTATTTGTTAAATTAATCTTAATTTAAAATTATAAATATAAATTAAATGAATTTTACAACTATTTTTAATTATTTATTTTAATAGCATTTTTTTCAGTAAATTCTATTGCTTTTTTCTTAAAACCTTCGTAGTCATTTTTATATAGCATAAGAGCTTCTTTATTTAATCCATGATCTAAATTAGGCTTTTTTAACAAATCATAAATTGAATATATAAGATTTACGATATTTGGATTTTCTTTCCAATCACTTGATTTAGAAGAAATACATATTACTCCATCATTTCCAATATTTGGATGAAAGATTTTAGTTACAAACTTTATATCTGGTGGATCTTCAGGATAATTTGTTGGAAATTGCATTAATAATTTAAACATTCCATTTTCATAACAACTTTTATTAGGGCCTTTTAATAAAACATTCCACACAAATATATTTGCTTTATTTTGTGGTCCAGCAGAACTCCCTATATAGGATAATAATTCACTTGTTTTAATTCTATCTAATTCTTCTCTTATATAGATTTCACTCATTATTTTAATATTAATATTAATTTAAGAGAAAATAAAATGGAAATATAATTAGTTAAGATTAAATCCTTTTAATAAAAATAGTTAAGAACTTTTAGCTTATTAACTTTGAACACAAAATATAATTTTAAAAGAATGAGTAAAACACCTGAACAAGTAATAAGAGATGAATGGGATGTATTAAAGAAATCAGGTTTATTAAGTCAGATAAGTTGTTCAGCTGGTCCTAAAAAAAATAAAGGTATTTATGACATGTTTGAATGGAATGCTTTAATGGCTGCACCAAAAAAGTGTCCTTACTCTGGTTATATGTTCAAATTTGAAATAAAATTTCCTAAAAATTATCCTGAAAGACCACCAGAAGTTTTTTGTAAAACAAATAATATTTATCATATGAATATTGATACAGATGGAAGAGTTTGTGTTGCTTCTATAACAAGTCAATCAAGATGGAAAGAATTTCAAAATATAAGTACTGTTCTGAAATCTATTTTTATTATTTTTGCTAAACCTAATCCTGATAGTCCCTATAGAGGTGAAATTGCTGAACTTTATAATTCAAACCGCCCAGAATATGAAAAAAATGTTAAAGAAAACTGTGCTCAAAATGCAATTAAAATTCCTGAATAATTTATTTAAATAAAATATACACTTATTTTATTAATATTTATCTATATTGGATTTCATCAAATTTTAAAAATATTTCTTATGGATTATATATTTATTAATAAAATAATTAAAATTAATTACAAAAAGTGTTTATTTTTATATATTAGTAATAAAATATGAGTGTAAATTTATATAAAATTTATAAATAATTAGATATCAATTATTCAATTTTATTTAGTCCAGCATCGAATCTTCCTAGATAATCTAAAGTGCTTCCTTCTTTTATATCTAAATCACATAAATAATCATTATCGCTCAAAATAATTCCATTAAATAATAGTTCAATCTCACCAGTTATATTGATAGTACTTTTTATTTGCTCTTTTAATTGAGAAACTGGAATTGATTCTTCTACTAAAATAGTTTTTGGAACACTTTTTGAATCTCTTATTATTATTCTCATTTGAAAATATGTGAATTATAATTTAAAAATTTTATTCTATTTATTTTAAATAAATTAGATGCTAAACTATTTTTTTGCTCATAACTATTTATTTATTTTTTAAATAATTTTATTAAATGAAATATAGAAATCAAAATCAAAAAAAGACTAACTATACTAACTTAAACATAAAAAACAATATTAAGCCTGTAAAGGCTTTTTATATAGGCTTACCCCAGCAACAACAACCAGTAAAAAAATCAACAAAAATATATGGAACAAATAAAAAAGTAAATAATCAAATCAGAGCTCCTTCAACTATTAACCACATGAATCTTCAAAAGCACAATCCTCACCAACCTCAAATTTTAGAAAATAATGAAATTCATAAAAACAATAATTTTGAAGCCCAAATAAATAATTTAAAAATTGACAAACCTTATTATCAAATTGATAAAGAAGAAAAAAGTAATAATTATAGATTCCAAAGTCAAGCAAATCGACAAAATAATAATTTTAATAGAATGCCTGAGACCCAAAGGAAATATAAATATAAAGAGGGTACAATAGGACTTATTAATATAGGAAATACTTGTTATTTAAATTCTGCTCTTCAAAATTTAAAAAATGTTTGGCCTTTAACTTTATATTTGTTAAATAATGTAAATTATGACAAAAATCGATTTACTTATAAATATTGCGAATTAATTTCTAATTTGATAAATCAAGATAAGTCGCAATTTTATGATCCAAAAGAGTTTTTTTTTAAATTATCTGAATATGCCCCTATATTCCGTTTTGGTGAACAAAATGATAGTAATTTTTGTATTTTATATATTTTAAATTTATTAGAAAAAGAAACAAAAAATTATACTAATAAAAAAATTCTTAAAGATATGAAAGCATTCTATATAAATACTAATGAAGAAAAAGAAAAATTTAAATCATTTTTAAATAAAATATATGAAAAGAGAAACTCAATTATAATTGATTTATTTTATGGTTTTCAAAAAGATATATATAAATGTAACATATGTAATTATTATTTATGTAATTTTCAAGGATTCAGCGTCTTAAATCTTTCTATCATGGATAAAAATAATAATCCTATTCTTTCTCTCAAAGAAGCAATTAATTATTACCAAAAATATCAAATACATACAAATGAAATAGATTTTGCATGTCCAAATTGTAAGTCAAAAAATGCAATAACTCAAAATATTATTGTTTCATATCCTAAAAATTTAATAATTAATTTTAAGAGAATAGGAGAACATAATTTTTATAATCATAATCTTCAAATTCCAGATGATTTGGAATTAGAAACTAATAATTATACTTATAAATATGAATTAATAGGATTTATAAAACATATTGGAGGGGCAAATTCAGGACATAATATAGCAATTTGCAAAAATTTTTTTGATAAAATATGGTATGTTTATGATGATTCTAGAGTTAGAAGTATAAATAATTCTATTTATGGTGATTATGATAATACTTTTGGGACTCAAATAGACAAAACTAATGGCTTTTTATTTATTTATACAAGAGAAAATAAAATAACAGAAGAAAATAAAAATTTAATTATTATAAAATCAGCAGAACTAAGAAAATAATTACATTTTATTTATATAAATTAATTTTTAATAATAAAAAAAATATACAAACTAAAGAGCCAGAAATGGGGATTGGGGATTGGGGATTGGGGATTGGGGATTGGGGATTGGGGATTGGGCCCAATCCCCAATCCCCAATCCCCAATCCCCAACCCCCAATCCCCCAACCCCAAC
>Ga0247610_10007387_pt1 | contig 11298 bp, 5 predicted proteins | sample 174DNAGHGhighgp2_FD_193483 | JGI IMG/M metagenome (GOLD analysis project Ga0247610, IMG submission 193483) | Sheep rumen microbial communities from Palmerston North, Manawatu-Wanganui, New Zealand - 1742 DNA GHGhigh gp2 | ecosystem: Host-associated > Mammals > Digestive system > Stomach > Rumen ...
TGCTTGGCCACGACGCCGTTATACTCGCCCGTGGTGTCGCCCACATAGCCGCGGGCATAGTCCACCTCGATGCCGGTGCCTGCCAGGCGGTCCTTGAGGCCCTCGAGCGGCAGGATCTCGTGCTGGACCTTGAGCGAACTGCTGCCGCCGCCCACGGTCATCATCTTGATGGCATTCTCGCCCACAACGAGCACGCGCTTGGTGCTGTTCAGGTCGATGGGCAGGACGTTGCGCTTGTTTTGCAGCAGCACGATGCCGTCCTGGGCAATCTTCAAGGCTGCGTCATAGTGTGCCTCGCTGCACATGGCACCACGCACACGCTTGTTGCTCATGGTGGTGCGGAAGAACAGGCGCAGCACGCGGCGCACCTTCTCGTCGAGCTGGCCGACCGAGAGTTTGCCTTCTTGAATCATCTTCTTGAAGGGCAGGGCCATGTAGTAGGAGTCATAGGCGTTGCTGGCACCCCAGGCCAGGCCGTCGGTCCAGCTGCCGAATTCCATGTCCAGGCCGTTCTTCACGGCCTGCTCGGTGTTGTGGGCACCGCCCCAGTCACTCACGACCACGCCGTCGTAGCGCCACTCGCCTTTCAGTATCTGGTTGAGCAGGTACTCGTTGTGGCAGCAGTGCTGGTCCTTGTACAGGTTGTAGGAACCCATGATGCCCCAGGTGTGGCCCTCCTTGACGGCGGCCTCGAATGCGGGCAGGTAGATCTCGCGCAGGGCGCGGTCGCTCACGGTGACGTTGACCTGGTGGCGGTATTCCTCATCGTTGTTGAGGGCAAAGTGCTTGACACAGGCAGCCGTGCCGGTGCTCTGCAGTCCCTGGACATAGGGGACCACGATGCGTGAGGCCAGCAGCGGGTCCTCTCCCATATACTCAAAGTTGCGGCCGTTCAACGGGGTGCGGTTGATGTTGACACCCGGGCCCAGAATCATGTCCTTGCCACGGTAGCGTGCTTCCTCGCCCAGGCTGCGGCCGTAGAGCCTGGCCAGCACAGGATTCCACGAGGCGGCCAGACACGTCAGTGCTGGAAAAGCCACACACGAGTCGTTGGTCTGTCCGGCCTGCACCCACTCGTCCCACAGGACGTCGGGACGCACTCCGTGAGGTCCGTCATCGGTCCAGAAGTCGGGCAGTCCCAAGCGTTTCACGCCGGGCGATGAGAATTTGCTCTGGGCATGGATCACTGCGATCTTCTCGTCGAGCGTCATGCGCGACAGGGCATCCTCGACACGCTGCTCGATGGATGCGTTGTCGTCGAGATAAACGGGAGTAGTCTGTGCTGCGGCTGTCAGTGCCACAGCAACGGCAACTAAAATGAAATGGATCTTCTTCATGCAATCTTTTCTATCAAGAAATCAGGCGACCAGGACAACAATCCCTGGTAGTCGCGTTGTCGTGGTCGCCATTAAAAGTGCTTATTGAAAAAACTAGTTCTTTTGGAACACGCGCACATAGTCAACCTCCATGGTGACAGGCAGCACGCTCTCGTCAACGCCCTGGGCGCCGCCCCAGTCACCGCCCCAAGCGAGGTTAAAGATGACATAGAACGGGTCGTCATAGGGCCAGTCGTCGCGTCCCAGCCCACGGTTGTCGTAGCTCAGCTGCACCTTGCCGTCGACATAGGTGGTGATGTTCTGGGCCGTCCACTCGATGGCATAGGTGTGGAACTCGCCCTCGGCACCCTTGCAGTACATCTCGTGGGTGACTTGGGTGCCATTGGAGTGAACATGGGCATTGGCGTGCAGGCTCGACGACACATAGTCGGGGTGGTAGCCCACCTCTTCCATGATGTCGATCTCGCCGTCGGCAGGCCATGACTTGAAGTTGACAGGCATCATCCAGAAGGCGGGCCAGGTACCCTTGCCCTTGGGCAGCTTGATGCTGGCCTCGATGTAGCCATACTTCCAGCCGGTGCTGCGCTTGGCATAGACGCGCCCCGAGTAAATCTTGCCGCTCTCCTTGAGCGCGGTGATGCGCAGGTGGCCGTTCCTGACCTCGGTAACGAGTGCGCCGCCAGGGGTCTTGTGGTTCACATAGTTCTGCAACTCGTGATTGACCCAGCCGCTATTCTGCACCTCGTGAACCCAGTTGTCGGCATTCAGCTCCGAGCCCTCGTCAAACTCATCATGCCACACGAGCTTGTAGCCCTCGGGGGCATAGTAGGCCGACTTCTCGGCTGCCTCTTGCGAGACGGTGATGGTCTTGCGGGCCGCTCCCGACATGAGGTTGATTGAACCCTTGCGGGCCTCGGTCGTGGGGTTGGCAGTCACGGTGACCGTCACAGTGCCTGACTGCGACAACGTGTTCTTTGAGTCAATCTTGATGAAGTCCTGCTCGGTATAGGCACCCCATTCCTTGCCTGTGGTGGTGACGGTGATGGTGTAGGAGCCACCCTCGGCGGGAACGTTGATGCTCTCCTGCGAGACGGTGATGGCCGCAGCACCCTGGGGCTCATCCTTGCCGTCCCCACCGCAGCCCCACAGGGCCACGGTGAGAGAAAGCAATAATGTATAAAGCATGTAGCGTTTCATTATTTGAAGGATTATTCAGCTTTGTGCTTCTGGATGATGATGTTGCTGATCTTGGCCTCGAATCCGGCGGGACATCCACCAAAGTCGAGGATGAACTTACCCTGGTCGAATGAGATTTCGTCGTTACCGTTCTTGGCAACAACACCAATGAACTGGAGCACGTTCTCGCCATCCTCGAGCACGAAGTCACCCTTGTAGCACAGCGTGTTCGGGTCATTGGTCACATCAGGATCCTTATTGACCTTGACGGTGCAGCGGCCCAGCTCCATGTTGGTGTTGATGGTCACGCGCACGTCATAGGCCTGGCCCTGCTCGATGTGCAGGGGCACGCCGGTAATCGAGCACTGGGCCTGCCACTCCGATGCGGTAGCGTTGTCGGCCTTGACGGTGTAAACGCCGTTGGCAAACGAGAAGGAGGGATCGGCAATCTGCTGCCAGCCGGCATCGGCCCACCAGAATGACATCGTTCCTGCAGTGTTGAAGCCTGCACCCAGGTTGTCGGGAGAATTCACATCCACCCAGTCAACTGTGGGGGTGTCGGGGGTAACGGGCAGCACGGTGCCGTCATCGTTGGCATGGTCCTTGAGGACAATATTATAGATATTGATCGTGGTACCAGCCTGGCAGCCACCAAAGTCGAAGAACAGGTTCACGCGCTCCATGTCGATACCGGGCATGTCGCTCTTCCAGAAGATGTAATCCTCACCGGCCTTGAGGTCAATGCGGTCGGCAAAGTAGAAGACGTTGTCATCGCCATCCATCACAAGCTTCACGGTAACACCATTCAGGTCCTTGTCACTGTTGAGGATGCACGAGAAGTCATAGTTCTTGTCGGCCGAGGTCGATATGTTGGTGGTCTTGAATGCCATCTGAGCCTGCCACTGGTCGGTAGTTGCCTCAGGAAGGAATACGGTATAGTCATTGCCATTGGCCTCGAAGCTGGGATTGGCAATCTGAGCCCAACCGGGAGCATAGTAGAAGAACATCTCGTAGACAGCATTCTTCCACATGTTGAAGTCGCTGTTGGGATCAAATCCGGTGAAGCCCTTCTCTTCCTCCTCGCTGGTGAAGATAAAGCGCCATGCGATGCCGCGGTCGGGGGCGTCATAGACGAGGACCATCTTCTTGGCCGTCAAGGTCTCGATGCGTAACTTGGGGTTCTCATACTGGGCATCAGAGCTGATGTAGGGGAACAAGGTGTTGGGAGCCAGCTGGATATAGGTCTGCTTGCTCACGTTGCCGTCGGCATCCTCCCAGTCATACTCCTCGAAGGTCCAAGTGCTTGTCTGGTTGCCGATAGCGGCGTCCCAGTCAGCATCCTGGTGACCCCACTTGGTCGTACCGGTATTGACATAGGTCAGTCCGTCTTCACCGGCATTGTAGGTGAAGGTGCCGCCCTTGCGATTCTCGGCAGTGAAGGTGATGCGGTCGTCATAGACGCCGAAGTCCTTCTTCTCGCCAGGCTGTGCCGACCACCAACCTGTACCAGCGGTGCCGGCGGGACCGCAAGCCATGTGGGCCACTTCGCTGTAGTCGATGCGCCACTCCTTCTCACAGATGCGGCGGAAGTCGTTGGTGTAGTCAATCTTGGACTCGTTGAAGGTGTACTCCTTCTTGATGCCGGTCTGGCTGATGCCGTTGCGGTTACCCAGGCGCAGCTCGATGGTGTGGGTGCCTGCCTCGGAGTTCTTGTAACCCACTTCCTGAAGGGTGGAGTAGGAGGTACCGTCAAGGATCCAGATGGGGTAGGTGCCGGGCTCTGGTGTGTAGTTGGCAATCATCTGGTTGGTCTCCTGGTCAACCGTGATATTGAAATCGACGCCGTTGACGGTGGGGATACCGTTGATGTCTGCTCCGTTAAAGTCCTCGGGCGAGCAGGCGGTAAAGAGCACAGCAGTGAGGGGCAAGAGGAAGAAGAGCGCTCCTGCTGTCATCTTGTTATATATCTTGGTAATCATAATTGTCTAATGCTTAATTGATCAATAGTTGTTCTGCTTGAGTGTGGGGTCAGCGTCGAGCTCGCTCTGAGCCAGAGGGATATGCTTCTTGCTGGGAGTCCACGAGTTGGTACGATAGCCGTAGCTGTCGGGCACGAGCACGGTCGAGGCCTTCTGGGTAGCTCCAGCGATGCCCTCGGCACGCACGAGGTCGAAGTAGCGCTTGCCCTCGCCGCAGAATTCCAGGTGACGTTCGGTGAGGATGTCGTCGATGGTGACGGTGGCCAGGCTCTCAAGGCCTGCGCGGTTGCGAACCTGGTTCACATAGTCTGCGGCCTCGGCAGCACTGCCGCCGGTCTGGAGCAACAGCTCGGCTGCGTTGAGCAGGGTCTCGGCATAGCGGTAGATGCGCTTGTTGTTATTGTAGTTCAGGTTCTTGGACGTGGGGCAGTCCTTGTTGTTGTCGCTCTGGGGGCGATACTTGCCGTGCCAGATGTGGGTGTCCTGATAGCGCTCGGTGTAGCTGTAGCCACGCAGGTCCCAGCAGGTCACGTCGCGGCGCAGGTCATTCTCGGCATACATGTTGTAGGTCTCCACGCGCATGGGCAGGAAACCCCAGCCGTCGTTGCCGCTGTCCCAGCCTTCACCGCCGCCCCAGCCGTTGGGGGAGCACAGGGTGGGGAAGACGGTGCCGCCGGCAGCCATCGAGGTGCCCCAGTCGCGCTGGGCCTGGTCGTCGTTGTAGTTGATCTCGAAGATGCTCTCGGCGCACCACTCGCCGCTCTCCTGCCACAAGTCGGCAAAACTGGGGTTGAGCGAGTATTTGGCATCGGCAATGATCTGCTTCATGTAACCCAGGGCGGTAGCATAACGTGCCTGGTCGTTCTGGTACATGACCATCTCGGCATAGAGCATGTAGGCAAACGCCTGGCTCACGCGTCCACTCTCGGCGGTTGGCCAGCGCATGGGCAGCACGCCGCTGGCGATGATCTCCTCGAGTTCGGGCAGCAACTTGTCGTAGATCTCGTCGGCCGTCATCTGCGGGGCAGTGTAGGGCTCTGAGAGGTTCTCCAGATAGAAGGGCACGTTGCCGTAGTAGTGCCACAGGATATTGTAGTAGTACACGCGCAACAGGCGGGCCTGCATCTCCATCGAGCGACGGAAATCGGCGCTGGCTTCGCTATCCCACGAAGCATACTTGATGGCGTCGTTGCAACGCTTGATGCCGCTGTAGAAGTCGCCCCACAGGGTGGCAAGGGTGTTGTTGCCGTCGGCCTCGAAGTTGAACAGACGGTGCCAGTGCTGGTTGTCGGTGTTGTCGCTACCGCCTACCCAGAAGTCGTCGCCCATGATTTCACCGTCAACGGTGAGGTCGTTATAGGCAGTGCCGTCCCAGTCGGGCCAGTGCAGAGGAGCGTAGGCCGAAGTCAGCGCCTCGTTCAGGGTCTCCTCGGTGGTGTAATATTCCTCAAGGGGCTCACCCGTCGGGTTCTTCACCTCAAGAAAATCGTCGCTACAGGCAGTCAGCGCGAGAAAGGCTGCACACAGGCCTGCTATGATAGAAATATACTTGTTCATAGTTGATAGTTCTTTAAGATAAGTTAGAGTGAAAGGTTGAATCCGATGGTGAACGTGCGAGCCTGCGGATATACACCGTAGTCAACACCCAGGCTGGTGGCACCGGAGCCGATTTCGGGATCGAAGCCCCAGTACTTGGTCCAGGTGAAGAGGTTCTCGGCACGGCCAAAGATGCGCAGACGGCTGATGCCGATCTTGTTGGTGATGCTGGGATGCAGGGTGTAGCCCAGCGTGATGTTCTTCAGACGCAGGTAGCTGCCGTCCTGGATATACATGTCGCTGCAAACCCAGTTCTTGGAGTCGCCCAGGGTGGGCACGGTGTTGCTGGTGCCCTCGCCGGTCCAGCGCTGGAGCACCCAAGTGGGATAGTTGCCCGAGGCAATGTCCTGGCGGTAGGTGGCGTCAAAGATGTCTGCACCGTGTACGCCCTGGAAGAATACGCTCAGGTCAAAGCCCTTCCAATCGGCGTCGAAAGTGAGACCATAGGTCCAGTCGGGCACACCGTTACCGATGTTGGTACGGTCGTCGCTGGTGATCTTGTTGTCACCGTTGGTGTCCACAAAGCGGAAGTCGCCGGGATTGCAAGTGGTGCCGTATTTAGTGTTATAGGCTTCGGCCTCGGTCATGTTCTGAATGATGCCGTCGGTCTTGTAGCCGTAGAAGAAGGGGAAGGGCTGGCCGTTCTCGGCGCGAGTGCCGCCGTCGCTGAACTGGTTGATGCCGTAGTTCAGGAAACCGGTGTCGTTACCCAGGTTCTTCAGCTTGTTCTTCAGGTAGGAGGCATTGCCCTTGACCGAGAAGTGGGCATCGGCAACGTTCCAGCGGTAACCCAGCTCGAACTCGACACCGCTGTTCTCCATGTCACCCACGTTGGCCAGCGGACGGGCCTCGCCCACGTAGCTGGGGATGGGCATCTCGATGATCATGCCGTTGGTCTTCTTGATATAGTAATCAACGCTGAAGGTCAGCTTGTTGTTCCACAGACCCAGGTCGATACCTACGTTGGTCTGTTCGCTCTCCTCCCACTTCAGGTCTTCGTTGGCCAGGCGGTTAGCCTTTGAACCATAGACCATGGCGGCACTCTGGCCGAAGTAGTAGTTGCTGGTGTTGCCCAGTGCAGTCAGGGTAGTGTAGGCAAAGTCGCCGATGTTGTCGTTACCGTTCTTACCCCAGCTGAAACGCAGCTTCAAGTTGTTGAGCCAGTCGCGGGTGTCCTCCATGAAGCTCTCGTTCATGATGTTCCAGCCCAGTGAGAATGAGGGGAACACACCATACTTGTGGTTGGAACCGAAACGGCTTGAACCGTCGCGGCGTACGGTTGCCTGGAACATGTAGCGCTCGTCGTAGTTGTAGCTCAAACGGGCAAACAATGATGACAGACGGTGCTCGGTGTAGGGACCACCCCAAACGCCCACGAGGCTCGTGGCACCGGTAATCTTGCCGTCGGCATCATAGGAGTACTCGATGTCACCGCCAGTGGTGTAGTTGATGCTGGGCTTGTTGGGGTTCACGAGATACCAGTGTGAACCACCCAGCTCGTCGCCCTTGAACTTCAAGGCACTCTGGCCGAGCACGACACCGATGGTGTGCTTGCCGAAGATCTTGTCATAGGTCAAGGTGTTCTCGACCTGCCAGGTGCTGTTGTTGCCCTTGAAGGCCACAGCCGAGGTGTGGTCGGCATTGTTGTTACCCGAGAGGTAGTACATCTGCTTGGTGGCGCCGTCATAGCCCCAGAACGAGAGTTCGGCGCTGTAGGTGAAGTGATACTTCAGTGCATCCCACAGTTGCAGGTCAATCGAGAACTTGGGCATGAACTTGTGGCTCCAGTTCTTGTTGGGAGTGCCCTGCATCATGGCGATGGGGTTGTTCTGCTCCTGGTAGCTGCCGATGAAGCCGGGGATGGTGTAGGGATTGCCGTCGGCATCGGTGTACAGGTCAAAGGCGCTGTAGCGGTCAATCATTTCCTGTGCAAGATCGCCCTTCAAGGTGACGGGCAGGGTGGGAGCGAGGTACAGGGCCGAACCCAGCGGTGAGCCCCAAGTGGAGTTGGCCTCGATGCCCGTGCTGTGCACGCGCATATAAGAAAGGTTGGCACCCAGATCTACTTTGTTGAGAAAGTTGCGCTCGCTGGTAGCGTCAAGGATGTTGAACTGGTTGTTGGAGCGGATGGTCAGACGATCGTAGTTGGACTGGCCATAGTTGCCGCCCACGATACCGTCCTGAGTGAAGTAACCCAGTGACAGGTAGTAGTTGACCTTTTCACTGGCACCGCTCACGCTCACGTCGTGCTGCATGATGGGCGCATTGTCGTTGAAGAGCAGATTCTGCCAGTTGGTACCAAAGCCCACAATCTTCTCGCCATTGGCGTCGGTCAGGTTGTAAGGATCCTGATACAGGGGAGCAAGACCGTTTTGCATGCGGCGCTCGTTCTGCAGGATAGCATAGTCGGTGGCGCCGGTCACGTCACGCTTTCTCCAGGCACTCTGCCAGCCGTAGGAGAAGTTGTAGTTGACGTTGGCCTTGCCCATTTTGCCCTTCTTGGTGGTCACGAGAATGACACCATTGGCAGCGCGGGCACCGTAGATGGCTCCCGAGGCGGCGTCCTTCAGTACCTCGATGCTCTCGATGTCGTTGGGGTTCACGCTCTCCATGCCATACTGGTCGGTGGGCATGCCGTCAATGATGTAAAGGGGATTGGAATCATTGATGGTGCCGATACCGCGGATGCGGATCATCGACTGTGAACCGGGCTGACCCGACGAGGAGGTGACGTTGACACCAGCGGCCAGGCCCTTGAGGGCGTCCTCGGCACGCAGACGGGTCTTGCCCTCGAGGTCGCTTGAGCTGACCTTGGCGATGGAGGCCGTCACTACGCTCTTCTTTTGCACACCGTAACCGATGACCACTACCTCGTTGAGCAACTCGGCATCCTCGGTAAGGATGATGTGCATGTCGTTGCCGGCAAGAACGGTTTGCTTGCCAAAGCCCACATAGCTGATTTCCAACTCGGCACCAGCAGGTGCGTTGATGGAGAAATTGCCGTCGAAGTCGGTCACTACCGTGTTCGACGTTCCCTTTTGCACAATAGTAGCACCAATCACCGGCTCACCGTTGGGGTCAACGATGGTGCCCGTGAAGGTCTGGTTTTGTGCAAATGCCGCTATTGCCAGCATGACTGTCAACAGCAGTGAAAGTAATCTCTTCTCTTTCATGTTACATTTGTTATTGGTTGATTAAAAAAATGATGTTTTGGTCTCTTCATGTAATTCACGCGGGGGCAAGGTTATCAGCCCGTAGCCGCATCGCAAATTTAAAGTAATAAAAAATGTGGCGAACACCTCAAAAACAAAAAAGTGGATGATTTTTGGGGCGAATAATCGTTAAAACGCAGTAAAACAGCGTTTTGTGAAATATAAACAATCGTTAAAAAGTGGATGGGACAAATGACTACCGAAAAAATGAAAAATCGCCATTTCATCGCAGATTTTGCAATTTTTGTTGCTGGAATTGCTTTTTAGGTTTACATTTGCAGGATGAATCATTTCTAATGATAACAAATGATGAAAAGTCGCACTGTCATTTATTCCATATTGATGCTGCTCACGTCGCAACTTGTAATGGCCGGCCCCATTGATCTGGAGCAGGAATATCGCAAACTGGACGAAGCCATCGAGCAGTCCCACCGCTATGTGCAGGTGCGGGAGAATCACATCCACCGTGAAAAGAAAGCCCTTGCCGCTGCCACCAGCGACAAGATGAAATATGAAGCCTGCCGCGGGTTGTATGAGCAATACAGGTCCTACATGAGCGACTCGGCCATCCATTACATTGGCCAGTGCATCATGCTGGCCGGGCGCATGAACGACCCTGTCCGTGCCGACGAGTGCAAGCTGCTGCTGGCCCACCAGTGCACCGAGTCGGGCATGTATCACGAGGCGATGGATATCATCAACGGCATTGATCAGCAGCGCATTAGCAACGGCAGTAACCGTCGGCGCTACTACAGCACCCTGGCACACATCTATCAGGAACTGGGCTATTATTGCAAGGTGCCGCATCTGCAGGGAGAATACTATGCCAAGCATGACCAGTACAGCAGCCTCATTGACACTGCAGGCGTTGACATGAACGATGACGAGCTGCTGCAGCTCAAGGAGATGAACCATTTTGGCGCGGGAGATGCCCAGGGGGCGCTGCGCTACAGCGACATGCGCCTCAAGCAGGTCAAGGAAGGGTCGCACGAGTATGCAATCGTGGCCTTTTACCGTTTCCTGGATTACTCGCTGCTGGGCGACTCGGTGCAGGCGCGTTACTGGGTCACCCAGTCGGCACTGAGCGACGTCAGGAACGCGGTCATGGACCAGGGCGCGATGTGGGAGCTGGCCAACCTGCTCATGGGCGACGGCGACATGGACCGGGCCTACCGTTACATACGTTTCGCCTGGCTGTGTGCCAACAAGTTCAATACCCTCAAGCGCAACAACCAGATTTCGCCCGTCCTCACCGCCATCAGCGACAGCTATGAGACCTCGCTCCGTCATGCCAACGGGCAGCTGCTGGTGCTGGCCCTTGTGGCGAGCCTGCTGGCAGCCCTGTTCCTGGGCATCCTGTTCTACAGCAACATCCAGCGCAAGAAACTGGCCCGTGCCCGCAACGAGCTGAGCGAGAGCAATACACAGTTGGCGCAGCTCAACTCGCAGCTCTCCGACCTGAACAGCCAGTTGCGCGACACCAACGAGCAGCTCAACGAGTCCAACCGTGTCAAGGACGAGTATGTGGGCCGGTTCATCCACCTGTGCTCCTTCTATATCGACCGCCTCGACGAGATGCGCAAGCGCGTCAACAAGATGGTCAAGAGCAAGGACCTGGATGCGCTGTACAAGATCACCGAGGGCAGCGAACTGCGGGACCAGAACCTGACCGAACTCTATGAGATGTTTGACAGCACCTTCCTGCACCTGTTCCCCAACTTTGTGGCCGACTTCAATGCCCTGTTGAAACCCGAGTGCCGCATCACCCTGCCAGACCCCGGCACGCTGAATACCGACATCCGCATCTTCGCCCTCATCCGCCTGGGCATTGAGGACAGCAGCCGCATCGCCGAGTTTCTCCACTACTCGGTCAACACCATCTATAACTACCGGGCCAAGATCAAGAACGGAGCCCAAGGCGACCGCGACACCTTCGAGACCCAGGTCAAATCCATCGGCATGTAGCCCACAACCATCCCATTCATCGACAATGGCACC
>Ga0247610_10007389_pt1 | contig 11293 bp, 8 predicted proteins | sample 174DNAGHGhighgp2_FD_193483 | JGI IMG/M metagenome (GOLD analysis project Ga0247610, IMG submission 193483) | Sheep rumen microbial communities from Palmerston North, Manawatu-Wanganui, New Zealand - 1742 DNA GHGhigh gp2 | ecosystem: Host-associated > Mammals > Digestive system > Stomach > Rumen ...
TTCTAAAAATACACAAATTTATATTAATAAAACTGGTGATGGATTGATTGATATGAATATCAACTTTAAAAATCAATTTAAATGCTTAGCTAAAATTCAAATCCCAAAAGACTATGAGAGAGCAATTGTATGCAACCCTGCTGATTTTACAAAATGAACTTTCACTGAAAAGATGACTGGGCTTATAACTAAAGAACATTCAATTACATTAAATGGCAAACATGTATTTGAGCCAAATTCTGAAATTATTTGTAATTCAGATTGATCAGCTGGATTTTTTAAAAGAAAAACCAACTGAATTTGAGCATCATGTGCTATAAAAAGCGACAAGGATTTAATTGGTTTTAATTTGACTGTGTTTATTAACGATGCTCAATATCCCGAATCAACTATTTGAATCAATAATAAAAAATACATTGTTCCACGTGTTATTTTTGATGTCAATTATTTAAATGCTAATGAATCAGAAATTCGAATTTATACTGAAGATGGAACGATTGATTTAAATTACAAAATTTTAGGATTAAAAACTGATATTCGCAATCGTTTAAACATTGTAAAAACAAATTTTCACCAATATATAGGCTCTTATAACGGAACAATTAAAGTTAATAATAAAATTTATAAAATTGTCGATGCTTTAGGTTGTTTTGAATTTAATAAAACAGTTTGATAAAATTATCGTTTGTATAACTTATTTTTAGCAACAACTATACCAGTAAAAAATAGAGATATATAAATACTTTGAATATAAAATTCTCATGGCTGTAATTTAATCATGACATTTATTAGGTTAAATGCCATTACTGAATTTACAATAAATCAACACATGTATTTCTGAAATGGATATATTCACTTTATTCAAAATGTAAAAAGCATAATGATGAATAAAATACTTATTAAATAGCTAAAAAGTAATGAGTTTATAACTGCAAATAAACTTATTTGATGATTTATACTTACTACAAATGGCAAAGAAATTAGAGTACATAAAACATTTATTAATATTTGTCTTAGAAAGAAATTTTTAACATTTAATGAAAATACAAAAATAACACAGAAAGTGCATAAATATGAAAGGTTAAATCCCAGATTAGTGATAATATTAGGACAAATTATGAGAGATAAAATTCCTGCGCATGCAGTTTTGTTATATCGATTAAATTTAGTCCAAAACAATAAATAACCACATATTGTGCTTATTAATACTCTTGTAGTACTGATAGAAAAATTTAATAAATAGGTATAGAAAAATATAACCATTATACCAAGAATTTCACTTAATATTTTTGGTTTTTGGATCGTTTTGCGAATGATTCTTTGCAAAATGCTTAAATGAAATCCACCAATAACTATTAAATAAACAATAGATAGATTGATTATTATTTGATAAATCTTGTACGAATATTCATCTTTGTAATTAAAAATGAAGAGATTGATAATGCTTTTGGTTTCTTCATCATAAGTATTAGTAATAAAATCCATTATTTTGTTTCGTACTGAAAAACCAAATATTTTGTTTATTCATTCGGCAAAATGCTCAAAACAATTAAAATTACCTATTGCGAAACTCAATAATAATGAAATGAAGCTTATACAAAAATAGCAAATTAACTTTGCAGGTTTAGTTTTATTAAATAAAACATAAATACCTGCAATTAGATATAAAAGCAAAAATCAAAAGCTGATTAAATAAGCAGCTAATATTGTATAGGTTAATATAAAAATTAATAGAAAATCAATTTCGACTTTCTTCTTGTTTGTCCTCACATATATAAATATGAAGAAATTTCAAAAAAATAAAAATTATTTTTTATTATTTTTATCCTTTTCTTTTTCTACTTCTACATATTTAATCTCAGATTCGTCTTTGTGTTTTCTATAAGAATCAAAGATTGCATCTGATTGACGATTAACTTTATCTGCAGCCAATTTTTCAGATTTAAGTTCATTAATATATTGACTAGCATAAATTGATCTCTTCATTGCTTGTTTAACGATTGCATTAGATATTATGAAACCAACAACACCAACAACTATAAAAATAAATATTCTCAAAAGATATCACCAAATTACAGTATCTTCTCAATAATCTATTAATGCGGTAATTATAAAAGAAAAAGAAGCTATACCTGCTGCAAAGCTAAAAGGCAAAACATCTCAACTTGTTAATCTACATAATCTTAAAAGACATGGTAACAAGATACTTAGCGATAAAGCTGTTATTAAATACCCAAACAATAGCGGATTTAAGATAATGTTATTTGTTCTATTAAGAATTTGAATCGGATCAGGTAAATTTAAATATTGTTCAATTTCTGCTTCGGTTAATCCATACTTACTAAAATGCTCTAGCAATCAATCCTTATTAGCTAATGTAACTCTGCCATGCCATAAAACGCCATTTTTTGCAACAATATAATCAACGTCTAAAAGGTCAAATTCACCAATTAAAAGAATAATTATTAAGAACAACAAAATAATTGACACAACAATCAATGTTATTTTTCAAGATTTAGTTTTTATTTCAAAATTTTTACCCATTATTAATAATCTCTTTCATTATTTTTGTGATATTAAATTTAATTTTGAAAACATTACTTTCTCATTGTTTTCAATTATTTTTATCTGTTGTAGTATCAGAAATAAATTTAATAATTGAAACTTTTGTTTTATTTTTATTTGCTACTTGTAAAATGCTTGTGCCTTCCATATCAATAATGTCAATAGATTTATCGATATGAAAATTTTTCTTATTTTTACTGGTAATAAATGAATCACTTGTTGCTAGTTTAATATTTTCAATTATGTCTAAATCAGTTCTTGATTTGATAATATTTTTGATTTTTAGATTCAATTTATCATTAGTTTCGTAAATTATGCTTTCGCCTGGAACTTGATTAATTCTATATTTAAATTCTGTAGCATCAACATCACAATATGATGCATATTTAACTATACACGCTTGGTTACATTTTACTTTTTTAGAAATACCACCAACTGTACCCATGTTAATAATGGAATCAACACCTAACTGATTAATCATAATGCTTGTTGCATTTGCAGCATTGACCTTTCCAATTTGCGAAAACAACAAGAAATATTCATTATTACCTTTTTTTAAATAATGGTACATCTGATTATTAATTTTCTTAGTTTTTCATGCTATTTTTTTAGATTCAATTTCTTCTTCTAATGCAATGATAAATCCAATTTTCATACTAATACTTTCTTTTTATCTCACTATATAGTTTATCAAATCCTTTGTCTAAATCTTTTTTAACTAAGTTTAGGTAATAGATAAGATTTGAAACATCTTCTTTTGTTCTACTAGGTTCAAGTTTGTCAGCACAATAAAGAATTTTTGCTAAAGTTGAACAATTATCATGGGGAATAACATGCTCACTAATCGCATTTAAAATAACTTTGTCTGTAATATTAAAGTGCTGTTTAACATACACAGCTGAAGCTAACCCGTGAAGTGTGTGAACTGTTGGATAATATTTCTTATCGTATTTTTTAACCAAAGATAAAACTTTTTGCTCGCTAAATTCTTTAGCAACATCGTGGTACATAGCCGCAAAATATACCTGATTTAAATTATGGTATTTACAAGATTTAGCAATTTCTAATGCAGTATTTTTCACTCTAATAGTATGTTCAAAACGATAATCACTCATTAAATTTTTAACTTGTAATTCTGTGTATAATCTTTGCTCAAAAATATATTTAATAATTTTTGAATCAAGATATTTTTTATTAGGTTCAATCCTTAATTCATGACTTGAAATATCAATCGGTTTAATCTTAATTTCAATAAATTCACTTATAGGAACTTGAATTTTTTTATCACTGCGGCTTCCGACAACAAGTGTTACGTTTTGTAAGATATACTGTCAATTTTCTCATTCCTTGAAGTCTTGTAAACGGTCAGAACCAATTAAAAAGAATAATTGATCATTTTGGTAAATTTTTCTAAAGTTTTCAATAGTTTTATAAGTATAAGAGATTTTGTTTTTAAAATTTTTAATTTCCCAGTCACTAACAGTGAGATTGCTAATACTAGAAAAAGCAATTTTGCACATTTCTAATCTTTGATTATTAGTTGCGAAATTATTGTGTTCTTTTAAAGGCGGAACTGAATTAGGTATTATAAAGATTAAATTTGGTTTAATTTTTTTAATTGCTAATTTTAGTAGATGAATATGACCCTTATGAACTGGGTCAAAACTTCCACCATAAATTAATATTCGTTTTCCTTTTAAGTTTTTTGTATTTCTTATCATATTCGTGTTTTAAATTGATCAATTTTAATATTTTTAAAAGTGTGAATTACAACTTTAGTTGCATTTCTAATGAAAAACTGTCCAATTCCACTTATTTGAATGGTGGTTGGTTCATTGTTTAATTCAATAACATAATCAACAAAGTCATTATTGTTAGTTTTAATAATTGAATTTAACTTTTTCATGTTTAAATTAACTTTTTCAAGTGTTGATTTAGTCACGTTAATTCCTAATGATAGATAAAAAGTAACATCACATTTTTCATTAAGATATATAGTAATATAACCTAATTTATCAAAGATAAAGCTTTGATTATGCTTAACTAGAAAGTAAGATGATTTAGCTTTTTTAATGTTGTAAAGCTTATTAACATTCTCAGTATTTGCAATATGGTTTAAAATACTAGTTGATAGGTTACTTCCTGGACAGTCAATAATACTATGCTTGTTTATCTTCACAACATTGTAATTAATTGTAGTGTTCAAATTATTGCTTACAATTAATTGTGTTTTGTAATTTAACTTATTTTGTTTCATCAAAGAGTTTATCAATGATGATTTTCCCGCATTAGTATCACCAATAAAATATTTCTTTTGTCTTAAAAGAGAATGTGAAATTAAATAGTTAATTTGATTAATACCATAATTTAATTTTGTGCTTGTTAAAATTACTTTTGGATTTTTAACATTTAATTCTTTTAATAGTGTAGTTAGATTGTTGAATAGTTTTTGATAATTAAATTTGTTAATGATTAAATCACATTTATTAAAGACAAAATAAATTGTTGGATGATTTTTATAGCGTTTAATTAACTCAATGTTAATGTTCAAAATATCAGTAATTAAAAAAATAATATCTTTTTCACTAACCTTTAAATTGGTGGCTTTTTGATTTGCTATTTTTGCTGATTCTGTCGAATATGAGTTATTACCATAAGTTTTTAGTTTTCAGCAGCGCTGACAATAACCTAATTCAAAATTAGGAGAATAACTAATTGATTTTGGATTATGAGAAAGAATCTCTCCGCAACCCTTGCATTTGTGAATTTTATTTTTGGTCATTATCATCTACATCAAACAAACTTGTTGGAAAATCTTCTTGTTTCTCATTATTTGCTTCTGCTACTGGTTTTGTCGGAGCAATATGAGCAACATGTAGTTGTGAGTCTTCTTCAAAATAATTGCGGTTAAAATTAAAGACATTTGCGTAAACGATTTTTGATGATGTAACTTTGCTTACTCGAGTATCACGATCTCCTAAAGGAACATTAGCAGAATCAATGAATTTTAATTGTTTTGATTCATCTACGTACTGAATTAAATCATTTTTCTTAGTAATATGTACACTAGAAATCATTGAAACATTTGATTTAGGTTGATTTACTAAACTTACACCTTTACTTGGACGATTTAAAATTGGAACATCTTCTAAATGGATACGTTTCATTCCGTTAGGTGAAACAAGCAAAATAGAATCATATTTATTGGAATTCAAATAACCATAGATACCAATAATAGTTGTATCTGCAGACATATTCATAGCTTTTACTCCGCTCGCATTTCTTGAAACTAAAGAAATTTGGTTTTGCTTAATTGCATATCCATAGCCTAAATTATTTATTATTCCAATATTGATATCCATAGTATCATTTGGTAAAACAATACAACCAACTAATTTATCATCATTTAATTGCATAACTTTTGAAACTTTTGTTAGTTTAGAAATTCCCAAATCTTTAACTAAAGTACGCTTAATCATTCCTTTAGATGTAACTAAAACTAAACATCTAGGATCATTAATGTTATTATCAAAATTAAAACCACTAATAATTTTTTCTTCAGCAGATAAATTAACGATGTTGTTAATGTGAACACCAATATCCTTTCATTTAACTTGCTCAATTTTATAAGTTGGTATACTTACAAAATTACCAAGAGATGTAATTAGGATAGTCTTATCTCTTTGATTAGAAATAAATTGGCAAACTGGTAAATCACCATCTTTAATATTAATTGTTTGATATTCAATGTTTGAATATGTTTGTTGAGAAAGCGATTTTAAATAGCCATCACGTGTGCATAGAATAACCATTTTTTTGTTATCAATAGTATCACTTTCATCAATTTGAATTTTTTCATCTTCAGAAGAAATTTTGCTTTTTCTTTGATATCCAAAAATTTTCTTGTAATCTCTTAATATGCTTTTTAGGTAATTATTACGATATTGTTCGTTTCCAATTAGCAATTTAAATTGTTCAATTGCGGTATTTAATTCTTTAAGTTCTTCGTCCAATGAAGTTACATCAGTATTTGATAAACGATATAAACGTAAGTTTACAATTGCTTCGGCTTGAACATTTGTAAAAGACAAATGATCCATAATTTTTTGTTTAGCTTCGTCTTTGTTTTTAGCATGACGAATAAGCTCAACAACATCATCAATGATTTTAATTGCTTTAATTAAACCTTCAACTATTTCTTTACGTTTTAATGATTTGTCTAAATCGTATTTACTAGCAGCAACAATTACTTCATTAGCATGAGCAATAAAAGCATCTAATGCTTGAAGGATTGAAAATTGAACTGGTTTGTGATTACTTATAGCTACCATATTCATGGTATAAGAAACTTGCAATTGTGTTTCTTTATATATCATGTTTTTAATGAATTCAAAATTCTTTGAATTAGATAATTCTAAAACAATACGAATACCACTCTTATCTGTTTCATCTCTTACTTCGTTAATATGCAATACATCATATTTTTCTCTTAATTCGTCTAATTGACGAACAATTACTGATTTATTAGTTTCATAAGGAATAGAAGTAATAACAGCTGTTTTGGCATTCAATAATTCAATTTCACCACGAATATTTATTTTCCCTTTTCCTTTAGTGTATGCATCAACTATACCTTGTTGATTTAAAATTATTCCACCTGTTGGAAAATCAGGACCAGGCATAACATTTAAAATGGATTTCAAATAGCAGTTAGGTGAATCAATTCTTGTCATAATTGCTTCGATAACTTCACTTGGATTAAAAGTTGGAATGTTTGTTGCATATCCTGCAGCAATACCATTAGCTCCATTAATTAATAAGTTTGGTAATAAAGTCGGAAGAACAACTGGTTCTTGCTCACTATCATCAAAATTATTAACAAATTCAACAGTGTTTTTTTCTAAATCTTGAATTAGTGTTTGACCAAATCTTGAAAGACGACACTCAGTATAACGCATAGCAGCAGCACTATCACCATCGATAGAACCATTGTTTCCATGCATGTCAATTAGAGTGATATTATTCTTTCATGACTGACTCATTCTTACCATAGCTTCATAAATTGATGAATCACCATGTGGGTGATATTTACCAATTACTTCACCTACGGTTCTAGCAGATTTTTTGTGTGGTTGATCAAAGAATAAACGTAGATTATTCATCGCATAAATAATTCTTCGTTGCACGGGTTTTAATCCATCACGAATGTCGGGTAATGCACGGTCTTGAATAATGTATTTGGCATATTTACCAAAATCATCAGACATGACATTCTCAAGTGTTAAGTTTAAATATTCTTTTTTATCATTACTCATAATCTTAAATGCTTTTTCCTTAAATTATTGTTGGTCCAAAAGATTAAAATCTACATTTTCATCAATTCATTTTTTTCTAGCTGAAGCATTATCGCCCATTAGGATAGAAACTTGTTTTTCAGCTAAAGCTGCATCTTCAATAGTTACTCTAATAAACTTACGATTTTTAGGATCCATTGTAGTTTCTCACAACTGATCAGCATTCATTTCACCAAGACCTTTATATCTTTGAACTTCATAAGATTTAAATTGTTTTTTGTTTTTAGCAAGTTCTTCTTCGTCCCAAGCATAAAGAATTTTTCTTGTTGCTTTATCAGTCACACGATATAGTGGGCTTAATGCAATATAAACATGTCCTTGTTCAATCAAAGGTTTCATGTATCTGTAGAAAAACGTCAAAATTAAAATTTGAATATGTGCACCATCCACATCAGCATCTGTCATAATAACTATTTTGTCATACTTTAAATTAGATATATCAAATTCAGGAAGAATTCCTGTTCCTAAACATGAAATCATCGTGCAAATTTCTTCATTGTTTAGTAAATCTCTAATAGTTGCTTTTTCGACATTTAAAACTTTGCCTCGCAATGGTAAGATTGCTTGGTGTTTTTTGTCTCTAGCTAATTTAGCACTTCCACCAGCTGAATCACCTTCAACAATAAATAGCTCGTTTAAACTTGGTGTTTTACTTTGCGCAGGGGTCAATTTTCCAGAAAGCAATAATTTTTGCTTATTAGCATTACGCAACTTTCTAACATCTTCTCTAGCCTTTTTAGCAGCGATACGTGCATCACGAGAAGAAATAGCTTTTTTGATAATAGTATTACTATCTTTTTTATTTTCTTCCAATCAGAAAGCAAATTGATCACCAAAATATTTTTTAACTGCTACAGTAGCTTCTTGAGTAAACAATTTGTTTTTAGTTTGGCCTTCATAAGCAATAATCTTTTCAGGAATACGAACAGAAATAACAGCTGTTAGTCCTTCACGAACATCGTCACCTTCGAAGTTTTTATCTTTATCTTTTAATAATTTGTTTTTCCTTGCATAATCGTTAATACATTCAGTTAAAGCAGACTTAAAACCGCTTTCATGGCTACCACCTTCACTAGTTTTAATTGAGTTAGCAAATGAAACAATAATTTCTGAATTGCTTGTAGTATATTGTAATGCTACTTCAACTTCAATTTGGTCGGAACTTTTTCCTTTGAAAAAACATGCCTTAGAGATTGGTGTTTTTGATTCATTGATGTATTCAACATATTCTACAAGACCTTTTTGAGAAACAAAGTCAATATGTTCATCTTTGTTTAAATCGTTAAATTCAATCTTAAGACCTTGATATAAATAACTTGACTCTCTGATTCTTTCTTTAATTTTGTCAGGATTAAATTTAGTAACTGAAAAAATTGTTGAATCAGGTTTAAATTTGACTGTTGTGCCTGAACGATTTGTATTTCCTACTAGGTGTGATTGTTTAACAATTTGACCACCATTGTGGTATTCAGATTCATAAATTTTTCCACCTCTTTTGACAAAAACTACCATTCATTCACTTAAAGCATTTACAACACTTGCACCAACTCCGTGTAGACCGCCGGAAGTTTTATATGCGTTACTGTCAAATTTACCACCAGCATGTAGAACAGTAAAAACAGTATCAATGGTTGATAATTTAGTCTGTGAGTTCATTCCTGTCGGAATACCACGACCATTATCTTCTATTGTTATTGATCCATCTTTATTAATTGTTAACTTGATATTGTCACAATTCCCAGAAATAACTTCATCAATTGCATTATCAAATATTTCTCATACTAAATGGTGTAAACCATAGGCATCGGTTGAACCAATGTACATACCAGGACGTTTACGAACTGGTTCTAAACCTGTTAAAACTTTTATATCACTATCTTTATATTGATTACTCATAGTTTTATAAAATTATACTAATATATAATAACATTATCAACAATGAAAAATAAATTTGAAAAAAATGACAAAAGAAACCGTATAAAACAGTTCCTAGTTAAAAAATTCAATAAAAAGAATACTATAACTCGTTTGATATTTTTTGCAATTGCTGCTGCAGTTGTAATTATTTGCTCATGACCTATGCATGCATGAGCAATGAATGCTGAAAAAACTCATTATGGTGATGGATTCATTCAAATTGATATTGCTTTAAATGATGGTGTTTCATTTTCAATATTAAGTGGAAATGTCGCAGCAATATACGCTTTGCAATCATTAATGATTCTAATTATCCTATGTTTTTTATTGTTTTGTAAAAAGTGGTATTATGCTTTAACATTAGGAACAGCTGAAACAGGTGCATTATTCAATTTTATTGATAGAATGGTACCAAAATGCCCAGTTTCTTTACAACCATGAGGTATAAAAACTAACTGTGTATTAGATTACTTACACTTTAGTTTTGGAAAGACATCGTTCAATTTTCCAGATGTTTTCATTTTAATTGGTTTGATTACAAGTGTATTGATTGTAATCATATTAACAATAATTGAAGTCGTGAAAGAATCTAAGCAAAAACGTGGAATAAGTAATTTGGAAAGTTTAAAGATAAATATGAGAATTATTTTTGAAGATGATAATATTATTGTTGTGAACAAGCCCAAAGGAATATTAGTTCATCCAACAACATACAAAGAAAAAGATACTTTAATCGATGCATTAAAGTCAAAAATTAAAGTGGAAGAATTCGAAGACCAAAATAGGCCTGGTATTATTCAAAGACTTGATAAAGACACAGACGGTTTAATGGTTGTTGCTAAAAATAAGAAAACCGCAGATGAATTAATTAAACAAATACAAAACAATATTTTTATCAAAAAATATTATGCAATAGTCCATAATGATTTTGAAGATGATGAAATTCTAATTAATGCACCAATTATTCGTTCTAGCAAAAATACAACTAAAATGGTTGTTAGTGACGACCCAAAAGCCAAAGATGCAAAAACTAAAGTCTATGTTATTGAACATTTTAAAAACGCTGCATTTGTTGAATGCGAACTTTTAACTGGTAGAACTCATCAAATTCGTGTTCATATGAATTATATTCACCATCCTATCTACAACGATCCATTGTATGGGCATGATGATGGCTTTGGTAAATATGGACAATTTCTAACATCTCACTATTTACAATTTATTAATCCAACAACAAACAAATTGATTGAATTCAAAATTGAGCCTGATGAAAAATTTAATTCTTTAAGAAATTATTTGAAAAATAAGTAGTATGAAATTATTTATTGACACAACTCAAAATTATTGCAATTTAGCTTTAGTTAACGATAAAAATCAGATTGTTGATTCTTATCAGGAATTAACTAATAACAATATGACTGATATTGTTATTGAAAAAATTCAAGCTTTACTCGCAA
>Ga0247610_10007391_pt1 | contig 11290 bp, 9 predicted proteins | sample 174DNAGHGhighgp2_FD_193483 | JGI IMG/M metagenome (GOLD analysis project Ga0247610, IMG submission 193483) | Sheep rumen microbial communities from Palmerston North, Manawatu-Wanganui, New Zealand - 1742 DNA GHGhigh gp2 | ecosystem: Host-associated > Mammals > Digestive system > Stomach > Rumen ...
TAAGGAAAACGCCAAATGTTTCCGAGTCCAACAGCCGATCCTGCGGCAGCCATCACAGCTCCAAACGTGCTACTGAATCCTTCTCTAGTTTGTGTAGTCATAACGTTATGTGAGTAATTAGTTTTATAGATTAGAACAAAATTGTTTAAAATGATATAATTTATCTAGTCATTACAAAATCTTATCTGGATTACTGGAAACGTAATCGGCCCATGCCTTTCGACGGGAACGTGTTTTCTTTGTCGACTTATTCATCAATTGTTGACGAACATCGGCCAGTGGGTTGGATAGCTCCATAAAACAGGTGTAAGCCACCGCTAACGCGTCTGTTGCGTCAAGATACTTCGGCTCGTCAGGAAAATTCATCAACGAACGCAACATCATGGCCACCTGCTCTTTACCCGCAACACCATTACCTGTAACTGTCTGTTTTATAGTTGCTGGCTCGTATTCGGTATACGACAGGTCCCTGCTCAAGGCAGCAGCAATAGCAACGCCCTGTGCCTTGCCAAGTTTGAGCATGGATTGAACATTCTTGCCGAAAAATGGAGCCTCAATAGCCAGATGGTCAGGATGATATATGTCGATAATTCGTAGTGTGGAGTCAAAAATCTTGCGTATGCGGAGCTTGAAATCGTCAATATTTCTGAGATATAGCACGTCAAGCACAAGAATATGCGGCTTATTTTCAATTATTTCCAATACACTGTAGCCCAATATTCTAGTACCGGGGTCTATTCCTAATATGATTTGATTTTCAGCCATGCGGATTACGTGAGTACGCATATTTTAGTGAGCCTCAAGCCAGTTTTTTCCAACTCCAACTCCAACTTCGATGGGAATATTGAGAGGAAGAGCCGAAAGCATCTCCTCGGTGACAATCTGACTCACCTGCTCAATCTCGTCATTTGGCACGTCAAACACAAGCTCGTCATGCACCTGTAGTATCATCTTAGCATTCAACCCATTCTCTTTCAACCTCTTCCAGATATGTATCATTGCTATTTTGATCATGTCAGCCGAGGTACCCTGAATGGGCATATTGACAGCGTTGCGTTCGGCAAATTGGCGCAGACCAGCGTTGCGACTATTGATGTCATAAAGGTAACGCCGCCTGCCAAGCAGAGTTTGCGCGTAGCCATTCTCGCGCGCGAATTGCACGTTGGAATCTATATAGTTACGTATCGCAGGGTACTGTTGGAAATATTCTTCAATTAGTGCCGACGCCTCCTTGCGCGGAATGTCGAGTTGTTCCGAGAGTCCGAACGCACTGATTCCGTAGATGATACCGAAATTTACCGACTTTGCGTTGCGACGTTGTTCTTTGGTTACAGATTCGATATCAGTATGATAGATTCTGGCCGCAGTCGAGGCGTGGATATCGTGTCCATTGGCAAAGGCGGCAGTCATATTTTCGTCGTGAGAAAGCGATGCGATAATACGCAATTCAATCTGCGAATAGTCAGCGGCAAGAACCGAATAATTCTCATCGCGAGCAACAAAGGCCTTACGAATTTCGCGGCCCCTCTCAGTGCGGATCGGAATATTCTGCAGGTTGGGGTTGGACGAGCTGAGTCGTCCCGTAGCCGTAACTGTCTGATTATATATGGTATGTAATCTTCCAGTCCGACTGTCAATCAACTTTGGAAACGAATCCAAATATGTAGAAACCAGTTTGGAGAGCGAACGATATTCAAGTATCTGAGATACAATCGGATGCTTGTCGCGCAGTTTGTGTAGCACATCCTCTGCCGTGCTGTATTGCTTCGTGGCGGTACGCGGCGGCTTATCAACAATCTTAAGTTCTTCATACAGAACTTCTCCCAATTGTTTTGGCGAGCTGATATTGAAGCTGTGCCCTGCCAGCTGGAAAATCCTGCTTTCCACCTCGTCGCGTTCTGTGCGCAACGATGCCGAATAGTGCTGCAGAGCCTCCACGTCAATCCTAACACCCTCGCGCTCCATATCAACAAGCACGTCGACTAACGGCATCTCCACATCGTTGAATAGTGCCAGCATATCATTTTCGATCAACTTGTTGCGCATCGGCTCGTAGAGGTTCAGCAGACACTCGGTAGCATGGACAGCATAATTTTCATCGCTCTCGTCCAAAAAGGTGTCGAGGAAGGTGGAGGCGATGAAGTCAAGATAATGACGTGCCTCTGGATCTATTAGATAATGAGCAATCTGCACATCGAACAGACTACCGGATATAGAGATTTGATGGTCAAGGAAAAGGTGCTTCAGGCTCTTCAAGTCGTAGCATACCTTCATTGTATCTCGGTTCTCAAGTGCCGCTTGAAGGAACGAGAAGAAATCGTTGCGGGCAAACGGCAGATAGAGTGCTCCCGATTGACGCGTAGCGACGGCTATACCCCTGACTATATGGCTCTTGGCGTCCCAATCTACAAAAATCGAAAAATCCTGATTCTGAAGCTGCGACAGGTTGTCGAGCGTCACATTTTTTCGCGTGTCGTTCTCATCCTTTACCGGCACCGGCTGATTGTCGAACAGCGAAACCTGCAGTGGGTCCTCGGCTGTTGCCGACTTACGTGTCGCTTTCGCACTCTTCTGCTCGCTCAGCACTTTCTCGGGCGACAGATTGCCCTTCGGTGTCTTCACCCTGAGGTTCAGCTTCATAGCCAAATCTGGATCGGTGACGGTAAGGTCAGTGTATACTCTACGCGCAAAAGCTTTGAATTCCAGCTCGGCAAACAGGTCTGCAAGGCGCTCGTAGTCAGGCGTCCGCATGGCTATATCGTCTGCTGAGAGTTCAAGTGGCACCGCTACGCAGATGGTAGCTAACTCTTTGGAAAGCAACGCCATGTCGGCATGTTGCTTCACCAGTTCTCGCAACTTCTCATTCTTTATCTGGTCGGCATTCTCCACCATCTGTTCCACGCTACCAAATTGTGCCACAAGCTGTTTTGCCTTCTTCTCCCCCACCCCTGGAATGCCGGGGATATTGTCAATCGAGTCACCCCACAGTCCCAAGATGTCTGCCACCTGAGAAGGCGACTCCACCGAGAACGCCTGACAGACATCCGCCGGCAGATAGATGCTGTCCGGCTTGCCCATCCGTCCGAAACGGTACAGATGGATGTGGTCGGTCACAAGCTGCGCGAAGTCCTTGTCGGGGGTCACCATCAACACTTCGTCAAACCCTTGACCCTCAGCCCAATGAGCCATTGTTCCAATAATATCGTCCGCCTCGTAGCCTTGCTTGGTGACTATCGGGATTCGGAAGCCCTCGATAACCTGATGGATGTATGGCAGAGCCTGCTGGATATCCTCTGGCATCTTGTCGCGGTTGGCCTTGTACTGTTCGAAACGTTCGTGACGGAAAGTCGGCTCCGAAAGGTCGAACGCCACCGCGCAGTGGGTCGGTTTCTGTTGCTTCAACAGGTCATACAGCGTCATGGTGAATCCAAGCACAGCGCTGGTATTCATCCCATGACTGTTCATCCGCGGATTGCGGTTGAGGGCATAATAGGCTCTGTAGACCATTGCCATTCCGTCAAGCAACATCAGTTTTTGGGGCATAAAAGATCTAATGATTTTTGCTGTTTTCTATAAATAGTATTCAGTCCTCAATGATTTACAGCGGGTTAGCCATCAATTCGTCGTATTCCTTACGGTGGCGCAGGATGTCGCATGCCAGATTGACAGCATGCCTGAACGACTGCTCGCTGGCTTTTCCCTTGCCTGCTATGTCGTAGGCAGTGCCGTGCGCCGGCGAAGTGCGGATGATATCAAGACCAGCGGTATAGTTCACGCCCTCCGTAAACGACATGAGTTTGAATGGTATAAGGCCCTGATCATGATATAGCGCCAGCACGCCGTCAAACTTGTTGAACTCGTTGCTGCCGAAGAAACCGTCCGACGGATATGGCCCATAGCAAAGCACGCCTTTGCCATACATTTCGTCTATTGACGGCTTCACAACATCCTGGTCTTGAGTGCCTATCACACCGTTGTCGCCCGAGTGCGGGTCTATGGCAAGCACGGCTATCTTCGGCATTGGTATGCCGAAATCGCGTTTCAACGAGTTGTGCAACAGCTCTATCTTGCGCATAAGCAACTCTTTGGTGATGGCACCAGGTACATCCTTGAGCGCAAGATGGTTGGTGACTATGCCGATACGGATACGGTCACACACCATCAGCATCAGCGAGTCGCCACCGAATTTACTGGACAAGTACTCCGTATGTCCCGGAAAATCAAAATCTTCCGATTGTATATTCTTCTTGTTGATGGGAGCCGTAACCAGAACGTCCACCAGCCCGTTCTTCAGGTCCTCGCAGGCTTTGTCCAGCGCCATGCGGCTCAACTGTCCTGCCAGCTCCGACGATTTCCCTATCTCAATCTTTATCTCGTCAGGTACTAAGTTTATGACATTGAACTTCTTGTCCACCGCCTGACTGGCATCGTGTATCGAAGTAAAAGACATATCCTGATTCAGCTGTGGTATCAGCTTCTTGTGATACGAAGCCACCTTCGTCGAGCCATACAGTATCGGTGTGCAATGTTCGAACATTCTTGCATCAGAGAACGACTTGAGTATCACCTCATAGCCTATGCCGTTGATGTCGCCATGCGTGATGGCCACTTTTATCTTGTTTGCTTCTGGTTTGGTCATTATTGAATGATTTATAGTATATAAGTAACTTTTTGAGTATTACAGACTTTTCAAATCCTCATCTATCTCGTGGCCTCATACGTCTGGAAGAAGGCATACAGCAGGCGGATGCCGTAGCCCGACGCGCCAACACCGTAAAAACTCTCCGGCTTGCCGTAGTATGCCACGCCGGCGATGTCAAGATGGATATAGGGATGATGCGCGAAATGTGCCAGAAAACGCCCTGCCGTGATAGTACCGGCTTGCGAATTCAGGTTGCAGTTTATCATGTCCGCAACATTCGATTTCAGCATCTTGTCATATTCCTTCCAGAATGGCAGTGGCGCCAGACGCTCATACACCTGATTACCCATGATACTGAGCAGGTTATAGTATTTGTCGGCATCCTGTTGCATGACGGCGATGGCCCCCGTGCCGAAGGTGCGTACCGCGGCGCCCGTCAGCGTGGCGGCATCGATTATCAGCTCCGGATCCTGCTGGTCAGCGTAGGCTATGGCGTCGGCAAGCAGCAAACGCCCCTCCGCGTCGGTGTTGGTGATCTCCACCGTTGTGCCGTCATACATCGTCAGTATGTCGTCCGCGGCGTATGCGTTCTTGCCGGGACGGTTGTCCGTCATCGGCAGGAAGGCCATCAGATACACCGGCAGGTGATTCTCCGCAGCGGCAAATAGCGCCGACGCCATAGTCGCCGCTCCGGCCATATCCGACTTCATTTCTGTCATATAGTCGTTCGGCTTGATATTCAGGCCACCAGTGTCATACATCACACCCTTGCCCACCAGCGCTATCGGCTTCTTGTTGAGGCGGTTCGCCGGCTTATATTCCAGCACCACGAAGCGCGCTTCGTCCTCACTGCCACGGTTCACAGCCAGCAGGCCTCCCATCTTCAGCGATTCTATCTTCCTCTGTTCAAGTACTGTACATTTCACGTTGCCCACCTTCTTCGCCTCCGCGGCGATGATGTCGGCAAACTTCGGCGCGTTCAGATACATCACCGGCTCATTCACCCAGTCACGGCACACGTCAATCCGGCGCCACAGGTTCACGTTCTCAGTCAAATCCTTGTTCTCTAATATGTGCTGTGAGACAACCACTTCCTTGATATGACCATCCTTTTTCGTCTTGTATTTGTCGAATTTGTAGTCAGCCATGTGCAGGCCCTCAACAAAGGCCACCACCTCCTCCGGTATTACGCCTTCACCGGTGACGGCCACGCATTCTATCTTCTCGTCTGTCAGCATCTTATGAATGTCCGCCGCAGCACGGCGCAAGTTCTCCAGCGTCTCGTTGTTGGGCTTCTCGCTGTCAAAATTCTTGACATATATCTTATGTGGCAATCTGTTGAATATCACTGTCGATTCGTTGTCCTCAACTCGCCGGTTTGCCAGATATGCCAACTCCTCTTTCTTGAATGGCAACGAACGGTTCGAAACCTCGTCACCATAAAGGAAAACAACCGATTGCTCCAATTTGCCAAAATCTATTTTATCGAGTGTTATATTCATAATATATTATCTTTTAATGTTTTCTTAATTATGATTCAATTCCATCGCCAGCGCGCGAGCCTCCTTTATGTTGTCCTCTATCGAACAGTAAGTCCAGCTGCCATAGCGACCTATCGAATAGACGTGATGACGCGCCAGCAACGCCTTCTTCGCCTCCACATCTGCGTTCGAGCGGCTCGTGATGTGCACATATGCCGGATTCATGACCAGCGTCTCGTAGTCCACAACATTCTGATTTTCATCTATAAGTCCAGCCGCCAGCATATCCCTCAACACTCGCTCATAATACTCCTCTGGCTTTATCTCTGTCTTATTGTCGAATCCTATCTCCACATAGACCGACGTCCGGTCTGCCGACAGGATATTATCATAGAAACCAACACGATAGAACACATATTTCCCCTCTGGAAAATATATCCAGTGGAACTTGTCCACTGGTCCCTTGCGGTCAAAACCGATGTTGAACACCAGCACCTGATTCCACGAGTAAATGCTCTCATCGTATTCTATTCCGCACAGTCTCAGTAGTTTCGGAAACGGCAACGTCGACACAAGCCTGTCGTAGGCCAAACGCTCTCCAGCCTTGGTCACCACATTCTTGTTCGCCAGGTCTATCTGCTCCACCTCGCACCCCAACCTAATCCGACTCTCGTCCAAATGCGACATCACGCTGCGCACATATTCCATCGACCCCTTTTTGGGGTACACGAACGTCGCGTTGTACGACCGGTTGTCGCCGGCCTTGAAATTCCGCACTATCTCCTCCGGCTCCGCATACGGAAAAAAACGCCCCATCGCGTCTTTGTCCAGACGGTTCAGGTCGCAGGCATAAAGCTTGCTGTTATACGGTATCAGGAACTTTTCCGCTATCGACGCGCCGAACTTGCTGTAAAGCATCTCCTTAAAGTTCGTATAGTCCTTCCCCCGCTCACTGAAGAGGTCATACAAGCAGTCTATAAGTTCCTCTTTGTCAAGCTGATGTATATTCTTCTGAAAAGGATAGTCCACAAACAGATCCTTGTATTTTATCTTCGTGTTCTTCACCGGCTCCACCAAGTCCTCACGACTCATATCCCTCATTATCAGCCTTTCCATATCTCTGTCCTGAAAATGGAAGAAGTGGCCCGAGTAGTCCCACACATATCCGTTCCTGTACGTCGTCTTGCAATAGCCACCGGCCACAGCCTCCTTCTCCAATACAAGCCAGTCCTCGCCCGCGTCATACATCGCAAACGACAACCCGGTGATGCCACCGCCTATTATAATGTCTCTATTTTTCATGCTTTTCTCTCCTTTTCTGCATCAAAATCAAATTTGCAAATTTACATTTTTTTTTGAAAACAACAGTTTTTTATCTTCTATTTATAATAATTCAGCCCATTTGGCGTTCTTCTTTCCAAGAAACGAAAACTCTCAAAATATCATGAAAATAGCTGTTGTAGGCGCCACCGGTCTCGTCGGCGGCGTCATGCTCAAAGTGCTCCAAGAACGAGGTTTCGCCAACCACGAAATCATCGCCGCAGCATCGCCGAAGTCCGTCGGACGTCAAATCCCATTCGCCGACCGCCATCTCACCGTCATCTCCGTCAACGAGGCCATCGCACTCAAACCTCAGTTCGCCATCTTCTCCGCCGGAGCCGACGCCTCGCGGCTCTACGCTCCGCTCTTCGCCGCAGCCGGAACTGTCGTCATCGACAACTCCTCCGCATGGCGCAAAGACCCCGACAAACCGCTCGTCGTACCCGAAATCAACCTCGACGCCATCAAGCCCGACGACCGCATCATCGCCAACCCAAACTGCAGCACCATACAGATGGTTCTCGCTCTCTCTCAACTACATACACACTACGACATCCGACGCATCGTCGTCTCCACCTACCAGTCCATCACAGGCACCGGCATCCGAGCCGTCCGACAGCTTCAGCAGGAAGAAGACTACTTCGTCTCCCAGCGACGCAACGCCGAACCCACCAACTCCTCGCTCGCCGACATGCCACCACACGACCAGGCCTACCCCTACCAAATCTTCCGCAACCTCTTCCCGCACGGCGGCGACTTCCTCCCCGACGGCTACACCACCGAAGAACAAAAACTCGTCGACGAAACACGCAAGATACTGCGCAAGAACGACATAGCCATCTCCGCCACCGTAGCACGCGTCCCAGTCGTCGGCGGTCATTCCGAGTCCGTCAACGTCGAGTTCAACCGCGACTTCACAATCCCCGACGTCCGCGACATCATCGCCACCACACCAGGCGTCATCCTTTACGACGACCCAACCAACAACCTCTACCCCATGCCCGTCATCGCCGAAGGACGCGACGACGTCTTCGTCGGCCGCATCCGACGCGACAACTCACAGCCACGCACACTCAACCTCTGGGTCGTAGCCGACAACCTCCGCAAAGGAGCCGCCACCAACGCCGTCCAAATCATGCAGTCTCTCTGCCAAAAACACCACCTCCAATAAATAATCCCCTACCCATTCCCGTTCAAAAAACCCATTCCAATAATTCACAGACCCTGCCGACACCCACAAAATAAAGCAGTGCAAAAAATATAATATATGAAAAATCATTTCCCTTTTCTACTCCCACTCCTCCTCCTCGCCTCCTGCGGACACCCAACCCTCGTCGACGAAACACACCCCTTCGACAACAACCGATGGATGCGCTTCGAACCCGAACTCTTCTCCGTCCCAGTGCGCAACACCGACGCCAGCCACAGCATCATACTCACACTCCTCTACGACACAACGCTCTACAACGCAAAAGCACTCCCACTCGTCGTCGACTTCTACGCCGACAGCAACGAGCGCCACAACTTCACACCCAGCATCAAACTCATCGACCTCAAGGGCAACCGGCGCGGCACCCTCCTCGACAACTACTGCACCGTCTCCGACACCATCGACCGCAACCGCTACTTCAACCAACGCGACACCTACACCTACCGCATCAAACAACGCACCTCCAAATACCAAATCGACGGAATCTGCTCACTCAACTTCAAAGTCATCCAGAATTGATCGACGAAAAAATAAATAAAAACATCGAGCGCATCAAGCTCAAGCTCAAGACCGTACCCGAAACGCCAGGCGTCTACCAGTACCTCAACGAGCAAGGCACCGTCATCTACGTCGGAAAAGCACGAAACCTGCAACGGCGCGTCTCCTCCTACTTCAACCGCTACGACGACCACACCCCTAAAATCAAGATGCTCGTCCGGCACATCTACGACCTACGCACCACCGTCGTGCCCACCGAAGTCGACGCACTGCTCCTCGAGAACAACCTCATCAAGCAGTACCAGCCACGCTACAACAGCATGCTCAAAGACGACAAGAGCTACCCCTACCTCTGCATCACCGACGAAGACTACCCACGCATCATCTTCACCCGAAACCACAACATCCGCGGACAGTACTTCGGCCCCTACCCGAACCAGCGCATCCTGCGCGAACTACAAGACATCATCCGCAAACTCTTCGCCACACGCAACTGCAAGAAACCTCTCCGCTACAACCACGACACCAACACCGTCTCCGGAGGCGACCGCCCCTGCATCAACCACCAGATAGGTCTCTGCAACGCACCCTGCACCGCTCTCGAAAGCCACGACCAATACCTCGAAACCATCAACCGCGTACGCAAAATTCTGCGAGGCGACTTCGGCGACATCCTCGACACCATGAAAACCGAGATGTTCGCACTCGCCGACCAGCTGCGATTCGAAGAAGCCGAAACCATACGACGCAAAATCCACCTCCTCGAAGCCTACCAGTACAAATCCACCATCGTCGACACCAACGTCCGCGACGTCGACGTCTTCTCCATCCTCTCCGACGCCAAATACGCCTATATCAACATGATGCGAATCAAAAACGGCAGCATCATCTACTCCTTCTCCAACGAAATCAAAAAACAACTCGACGAAACCGACAACGAAATTCTCGCCACCGTCATACCAGCACTGCACCAGCAGACCGAAAGCACAGCATCCGAAGCCGTCGTACCATTCATCGTCGACGAAATCCCCGACGAATACCTGCACCAGACCGTCCCAACACGCGGCGACCGCAAGAAACTCCTCGAACTCAGCCTACGCAACGTCCGCGACCACCAGCACCAGTGCATACACCAACGTCTGCTCGTCAACCCCGACGACGGACGCTCACAACTCATGGAGCAACTACAGAAAGAACTCCACCTGCCACACACACCAGTCCACATCGAGTGCTTCGACAACTCCAACATACAAGGAGCCTACCCAGTCGCCGCCATGGTGCGCTTCACCAACGGCAAGCCAAACCGCCCCGAATACCGCAAATTCAACATCAAAACCGTCGAAGGTCCGGACGACTACGCCTCCATGGCCGAAGTCATCGAACGGCGCTACAGCCGCCTCGCCGACGAAGGCAAGCCACTCCCAGACCTCCTGATTGTCGACGGCGGCGCCGGACAAATGGAAGTAGCACGACACGTCATCGTCGACATACTACACATCAACCTCCCCATCGCCGGACTCGCCAAAGACGACCGACACCGCACCAACGAACTCCTCTGCTACGACGAACAGTGGCAGATACGCGTCGTAGGTCTCAAGCCCACAAGCCAGCTCTTCCACCTCCTCGAGCAGATTCAGAACGAAGTCCACCGCTTCGCCATCACCTTCCACCGCGACAAACGCAGCAAAGGACTCCTCAAAACTCAGCTCACCGACATCCCAGGCATCGGCGACAAGACAGCACGCGACCTCCTCCTCCGCTTCGGCTCCGTCAAAGAAGTCCGCCTGCAGACACTCGACGACCTCGCCAGCTCCATAGGCCCAGCCAAAGCCAAGCTCGTCTTCGACTTCTTCAACACCCCCACAACCTGACCTCCCCCTCTATCATCCCTCCCACCCTAAAAAGACAAGTCCCCACACGGCTCAACGCCTTTTCCGTCGCCAACTCCAGCACAACCACGCTCTGTGGCAAGCCCTAACCGTTGCGGCGGATCTGTGATCCGACGCTGCTTGATATAAGGATTTTCAATCTGCAAACACGATTCAATTATATATGCTTTGATCTGAAGGTTGAAGCTCTGTAGCAACAGGCTGCCAGCATATTTCGCAATAAAACCACCACTTTTGCGTTAACTCCGTA
>Ga0247610_10007396_pt1 | contig 11282 bp, 9 predicted proteins | sample 174DNAGHGhighgp2_FD_193483 | JGI IMG/M metagenome (GOLD analysis project Ga0247610, IMG submission 193483) | Sheep rumen microbial communities from Palmerston North, Manawatu-Wanganui, New Zealand - 1742 DNA GHGhigh gp2 | ecosystem: Host-associated > Mammals > Digestive system > Stomach > Rumen ...
ATCTCTATTCCAAACAGGAGGTAAACCAACTCATAAAATCAGGCAAGTTGGCAAAATATAATCACATTAAGTAGTGTTATGCAGAACTATGTTCAAGGGATTACTGAAGACATCGAAAAGATGCAGAACCAAGTTGTTCTTGGCGCTAATGCATTCGGTGAAATCACAGGTGAAATGTTGTTGAATAAGAATATCAAAGAGATTCCATCTCTGCTTGAGCCCCTATTGCCAAAGTCTGGCTTGGTTTGTCTTGCTGGCAGTTCAGATACAGGAAAATCTGCATTCCTTCGTCAACTATCAATGTCTGTATCTGCTGGATTAAAGACTTTTCTTGGAATGAAATTGAACGTAGAACACCATAGTGCTATCTATGTGTCTACAGAGGATGATGAGACTGCCAACGCATACTTGATAGGTCGTCAAAACAATGATTTGAACATGGATCCTGCATCATTAAGAGGACTCCGATTCCTTTTTGATAGTGAGGATGTTGTTGCAGAACTTGACCAGCGTTTGACCGTACAACCTGCTGATATGGTAGTGGTCGACTGCTTCTCAGATCTCTATACCGGTAGCATGAATGAAGGAAATCAAGTGCGCCAGTTCCTGATGCAATATCTGCATTTAGTAACCAAGCACAGGTGCCTGATAATATTTCTGCATCATTGTGGAAAACGAACAGAAACCTTCATGCCTTCCAAGCACAATCTATTGGGGAGCCAGGCATTTGAAGCCAAGATGCGCTTGGTTATGGAATTGAGAAGCGACCTTGCTGATGTCAGTTATAAGCATCTTTGCTGTGTCAAAGGTAACTATCTTTCTGCTGATAATAAGTCAGAATCTATTAAGCTTAGATTTACTGAGCATCTGACTTTCAAGGAAACAGGCGAACGAGTCCCATTTGAAAACCTGGTACCCATTAGCACAAATAATGAGGCAAAATATCAGGCAATCATGCAACTAAAGGACGATGGACTTACCTATGACGAAATAGCCAAAAAGGTTGGCTATAAGGACAAATCTGGCGTAGCAAAATTCGTTCAACGATACGAGCAAAACATGCATAAGTAAAATGGAAAACTTCGATTATCAGGCTTTAGTTAACGAGATTATCACCAGAAATATAAATATGTTCGAGACCTTTGAGGACTGGACAAAAGGTGCATTCGCTCTCTCAAATCTTGGAGAAGATGGGCGTGGATTGTTCAAAAGCATTAGCAAACTTAGTGGCAAATACCATGAGGCAGAAAACAACCGCAAGTTCACCAACGCCCTTCACACAAGCAATAAAGTTGGTATTGCCACCTTCATTTACATGTGCCATCAGCATGGAATCGACACCAACAAGTACTATGTAAAAGACCTCACAAATAGGGTCCATACATTGCCTGTAAAGGTCGTTCCCCATCTAAGAGAACAATCATTCTTGGCTATCAATTCCGGCTATGTCAGTCAGAGTTTTGATCATAATCTTCAATCAGATTTTGCATGCTATCTGAAGACCATTGTTACAGATTCTAGTCGGTTATCTGATATTGTTAACGCCTATCATTTAGGAGTGACGAAGGAGCATCACGTCATTTATTGGTACGTTGACAAAGACGGAATCGTGCGGATGGGAAAGGTTATGGCTTATTGCCCCAATGGTCATCGGAACCATGCAATAACGCCATCCAGTATTGCCAAAGAACTATCAAAACGTGGTGAGATTCCTGCTGATTATGTCATCAAAAAGACCCTATTTGGCGAGCATTTACTTCGCGATTCTCTCCTTTCTGATAAGACGCTAGGCATTGTCGAAAGCGAGAAGACCTCTATCATTTGTTCGCTCTTTTTGCCTAATCTGTTGTGGATGGCCACGGGCTCATTAGGCAACCTCCAAGAAGAAAGAATGAATGCTGTTATGAGCCGCGATTTGATACTGTTTCCCGATACAGATAAGGATGGCTATGCCTATGGAACGTGGTCAAAACGTGCAGAAGAATTGAATAAAAAAGGATGGCATATTCAGGTGAGCGACTATCTCGAAAAGACTGCCACTCCAGAACAAAGACAGGCAAAGGTCGATATTGCAGATCTGCTGATAGGCAACATCAATAAGACTTCCGTAATGTGACGTTTGTTAGCAAGAATTACCAATGTCGGACAAAAATGCAGCGCATCCTTGTTCTCCAATGGACTCTTGAACGCTCGCAAGCTCGCATTGGCTAAATATATTATAAAGGATATGAGAAAGAAAAAAAGTATAGAGGTTCCAAGACGAACCAAGCGCCTTGATTCAAGGGCAACTCCTGACGAGTATAATACTGTCAAAGAGAACGCAAAAAAATGTGGGCTGACCATCAGTGACTATATGCGTAAATGTGCACTTGGTCATAAGCCCAAACTCCACCTTACCGAAAGAGAGATTGAAGCCTATTGTAGTCTGGCTGATGCAAGAGGTGATCTTATACATATTCGAAGTGCGCTCAAAGGAAAGTCTCAGGAGCAAATAAAACACTACTTCAATAACGAACGCTTCATGCGTTCATGGATTGATGCTGTCACCAACATCATTTTGCAATGGGATATGATTGTTGAAGAGATGAAAGAGTAAAACTATGGTTGCAAAAGGAGCAGTTATTTCGCACGGCAGTAACGCAGTGCGCTACTCGGCAGAAAAAGATAAGGCAGAGATTGTCAAGGTCAATCATTTGCCGGAGAATATTTCATCATCCTCTGTGTGGGCGCGGATGATTGCACTTCAGATGAAATACAAAGAGAAGCTGAACAAGCATCACCCTTTGAAGAATAATTCGATACGCATAGAGCTATCACCTGCCAAAGAAGAGACTGTCGGATGGACGATGAAAGACTGGCAAAAACTTGCTGACGAGTTCATCCGTGAGTTTGATCGTGTTGATCTCTCGAAAAAAGTAGGACGAGAAAGTGCAAAGCATACCAACCTGCAAAATAGCCAATACGTCGTCTCGCTTCATCATGACAGCAAGGGCCAGATACTTCATCTTCATATCAATGCCAACCGCATAGATATGGAGGGCAATGTCAACGATGCTCATTACATCAACGATCGTGCTATGATTGCTGCCAATACCATCACGCAACGACGGGGCTGGGTGTTGGCCGAGACAAAACGCCAAAAGAATATCGAGCAGATAACAAAGGTTTGTATATCTGTTCTGAAAAACATGGATTCCTTTGACTGGAATACATATCAGGAAAAGGCAAAGGAAAAAGGGCACGCTATTACGTTGAAGAGAGATAAACATGGAAAAGTATGTGGCTATTACATCATGAAGGGGAACTCGAGATATAAATCCTCTGACATCGGGCACAGTCGTAACCTCACGCCTTCAAGGATTGAAAAGACCTGGGAGAAATTGCATCCAGAGAAATTCAGTCACGTAGAGCATGCAGCAAAGCAAGAGAAAGAGGGTAAGGATTATCGATCCTCCAAACCTGCCTCACTCAATTATCCAAAAGGGGAACCTGTCATGTGTCACCACGATATTGAAGTAGGGGGCCAACACTATTCCGTTGACATCCCTAAGGAGATTGACAATATCTTGTAGAATGAGGTGAAGATGCCAGATAACTACCTCTGGTCAACTATTGAAGATGTGAAGCACACTGCAATGCTCCTGTTTGCTGGCTACATAAATGCTGCCATCGATTTGGCAGATTCCTGTGGCGGAGGCAGTGGTTCACCCTCATCCGATTGGGGTAGGGACGATAACGAAGATGAAAAAGAATGGGCTCGCCGCTGTGCACAGATGGCGCACAATATGCACAACCGCCCAATTAGAAGGTTTCATAGATAAAAAGTAAAGAATATGACAAAAAAACAACCGAAATCATCCGGCCTTGACATCGAAGGTATGATGAATGACATAGACAACCAGGATGAATTGAAAAAAGAGTCTGAGGATTTGAGTAAGCAACTACAAGAAATTCACTCTGCTATCACACAACAAAAGTACTTGCTAAAAGATATGCAGTTCATGACAGAATCATTAGAACAAATCAGCAAGAAACTGGATCGTGGAGCAGAGATTAACAAAGAGATACTGGGCGATATTCAAACCACTATTTGTAATACGCATAACGTTCAATTTACTACCACACTTGACGATGTTTCTGTTGCCGCTATTAATAATGCTTATAACTCTTTTTTGAATAATCAGGAGAAAGCACTTAACGAGATGGAAAGAGACCTGCGCACCCATATGGCCACTTTCCATTATGACCTTTGCAAAGCTCTAAACAGCAAGGGCTTTTGGTGTTCTCAAAAGGCATTTAAGTGGTTGGCAGGCATCTTCTTTGCTTCAGTCAGTATAATCATTGCAGAGATTACATTGTGGATAGCTGTTTCTTTCGGGAAATGATCCCAAATGAGCATGCGAATTGTAGATTATCACCTTCAAACGGTTAAAATTGATTTAAATTACACCTTATTATAATATGATAACGGAATTATTTCGTATCTTTGCAGATGCTATCTGCCCGTTGCGGCAACGATGTCCTTTGAGTAGGAAGGAGTTCATGGGTGGAGCACTACATATTGGAAGGCGTTACTGACGCTTTGTTTTTGACATTCGAAACTTCCACAATCGAATTAGCAAGTCGAAACAAATGCTGGGGTGACTGCCACGGGGTGTAGTATATACTCTCCGTAGTGTGCTGCGAGGCTCGTGTAGCCTCAATGCACACTTTACGGGTGTCTATATACTCCAACGTGGGTGTTTACTCTATCTGTTTACTTGCTAAGGCTGTGGAAGGCCTCGAATGTCGAACAGGTAGAAGTTAAGCACCCACCTTTTGTGTGTAGGTAAAGACTATTGTTGATAAGCAGGTTTGGTGCTTGCCTGATTCTGTTGTATAAACGGGAAAAAGACAAGATTAAACCTGAAAAAATGAAACCTATTATAAAATATCGTGGTGGTAAAAGCAAGGAGATAAACAACTTTATAGAGTTTATCCCTAATCAATATGATAGGTATATAGAACCCTTTGCAGGCGGTGCAGCACTCTTTTTCTATTTGGCCCCCAATGCAGCATTGATAAATGACATTAATTCCAGATTGGTTAATTTTTATTCGGCTGTCCGAGAAAATTTTGACTCGTTAAAAGCTGAACTAACGAGATTAGAGTTAACATATCGTTCTAATCAGATGGAGTATGAACAGATAAAAATGAAAGACAAATCACGGCATGTAGAGAATAAAAATGAGGCGCTATACTATTTGCTCAGAGATATGTATAATGGCATTATTGAGAAGAAATATTTAGATGCCACTTTATACTACTTCATAAATAAGACCTCCTATTCTGGCATGTTAAGATTCAATTCGAAAGGTGAGTTTAATGTTCCATTTGGTCGTTATAAAAACTTTAATACTCAGTTAGTTTCTGAAGAACATTCTGAATTGTTAAAGAGAACGGAGATAACAAATGAAGATTATTCTGAAATCTTCAATCGGTGTACTGTAAATGATTTTGTCTTTTTAGATCCTCCATATGATTGCATTTTTACAGACTATGGAAATATTGAGCAAAATGGCTTTACAGAAGATAACCACCGTAGGTTAGCACAAGATTTCAGAAATTTAGAATCAAGGTCACTTATGGTTATAGGAAAGACCCCTCTTACTGAAGAGCTTTATAGACCGTTTATTAGAGCTGAGTATTCGAAAACGTATGCAGTTAATATAAGAAACAGGTTTAAATCAGAAAGTACTCATTTAGTCGTAACCAATTTCTAAAAGGTATAAGATTATGGATTCTATTACTCGAATAAAGGATTTCATCCGTAATAATTTCCCTGAATGGGAAAAAGTAGATTATTCCCAATATGAGGAAACAATTGATTTTAGAAAAGATCAGAGTGAATTATACAAGATTAACAACGAAGAGGTCATATTAATATCATATACGAATATAGGAATTACAGGTACAGATCGTGCCAAGCCACAAATAAGAGTGTTCCTTGACGAATATAAGAAACCTTTCTATTTTGCCAAAAAGCATCAATTACGCTTTTATCTTTTCTCAATTTTTACGAAAGATGATGAAATGGCAAAGGGATTAAACAACTTCAATCCCAAAGAATATATCATTTCAATAGAAACAAATCTTGATAACGAAGACTCCAGAAGAGATTTAAGAAGTATTTATGATTATGCAAATGAGAAATTGAATAGGAAGAAATTCCTAAAATGTACTCGTGCGAACTATAAAGCCGATATTAATCAAGCTTCATTTATCTACATCGGTACACCAGAGAAACCAGATAAGCAAACTTTTGAAAGCTTTATCAATATATTTGATTCACGTCCATACATAAACTCAAGGAATGAGGCTAACAGCCAGTTAACAACAAAAATAACACCAACTTTAGAAGAAAACGATTTTAATACTTACCTCACCGCTATCCGAACCAAACCATTCATCCTGCTTGCTGGCATATCTGGTACAGGCAAAAGTCGTATTGTGCGCGAACTGGCATTTAAGTCATGCCCCCAATACTTACAAGATGAAGAGGGAACTACTCCTGGCAACTATTGCATGATAGAGGTGAAACCTAATTGGCACGACTCAACGGAACTGTTGGGTTATTACAGCAATTTGAGTAAAGGCTATCAATTCAAAAAGTTTGTAATGTTCTTAGTGAAAGCGAAGATGTTCCCAAAGGTGCCATTCTTTATCTGTTTAGACGAGATGAACCTGGCACCTGTAGAGCACTACTTCGCTGAGATTCTTAGCATTTTGGAGACAAGGAAACATCCCAAGATAGCAGGAACAGATGAAGTGGATATGGAGGTAATAAAGACTGATCCTATAGTTGAAGCCAGATACTTCAAGGAGTTGGGGCAAATGAGCACTACTAAGAATGTCAGTACGGGACAGGCTTTCTCAATGAACCTAACTGATCGTGATATCTATATGAAGTTGTTTGGCATTGAGACGGAAAACGATATTGACGAAGAAGTTGGCAAAAAACCAGATTTGACAACGATTGGCCTAACGCTGCCCGACAATGTCATTATCATCGGAACAGTGAACATGGACGATACAACCCACCAATTCTCACGCAAGGTGATTGACCGTGCTATGACGATAGAAATGAACGGAGGTAAGTTGAGCGACATGTATGGTGGCAGTAATGATTTGGAATACCTCGATGAGGCTGAGCAAGAGAAATGGCAGAAGGCTTTCGTACAGCGATACGTGACTGCTGATGAGGTGCTGAAAGAGCATTCTGAAGTGGCGGATAAGATTATCGAGGAAGTTCCTGAAAAACTTGACAATATCAACAAGGCATTGAAGGGTACGCCTTTCGAAGTGAGCTATCGTGTGCTGAACGAGTTGACGATAATGATTGGAGTAATGCTGGATGATCCTGCAGAGGAGGGCGACATTGAAAGCATTATTGACAAAGCTTTAGACCGCATACTGCTGATGAAGATTCTGCCAAGAATAGAAGGCGATGCGGATATGTTTAACCTCTCTTCGGAGTTCAAGAAAAAGAACGACATCACTCACGAAAACCGATTGGAATGGCTGAAGGAATTGGCTCCCAACATCGTAATCAGTGAAGACGAGCCGCATCAGCAAACGGCACGCGAGAAAATACAGGAGATGATTGAACGACTGGGAAATCAGGAGTTCACTCGGTTCTGGCCATAATCACACAGCAGAGGTATGCAGACAGAGGTGCTCAGGTTGAAATGCGAGGATGACTACGAGGTAGTAGTCCGCACGCAGGACATCAGCTACGCATGGGAGAAGTTCAGAGGGAGAATTGATTACACCCGAAGAACAAATCCTAACTTGGCTGCGCCTGAGGCTTATTGTACGTATAACAGCCAAGATGAATGCGAACTGGAACTATACAACCCAGTAACGAGACTACTAGAGGGATTACCCAAAGGTAAGAACTGGGAAGAGAAGTGGCCAGTGTTCTATGAGACGTGCAAGTATCAGGTTAGAATCGTCTTCCACGGAATTGACGAGGATTCCAAACCCGAAGTTCGTCATGTAAGAAAAGATGTTGAGGATAGTTTCTTCTGCGATGAAGAAAAGGATAAACGTGAAAAGTCCTTGACGGGAGAGTTAGACTTCTTGAATGAACCAGGCGTATTCCGTTTAGAGTTCAGTTATACGAAGAACGGACGGCAGCGAGATACATTTGTGAGTTTCGATGTCGTTTCACCTAAATTGGATACCAAAAACGACTATGCCTCCCTGCTTCGTGAGGTGAACGATGAATATCAGGATGTTATCTACCGTTACTTGAGCATCACCATTCAACAGTTCAGTCGAGGGCATTTGAACAATGATGCCACATGGATGCAGGCCTTCCAGAGCATCGTTGACAACTATGTGAAGAACGTCAGCAGAGTAATAGCGAATCCACATTCACAGATTGTGAAGTATCGTACTTCCAAGCGGGCAGAGCAGATTAAGTACTGGACTCCCGAGATGGAAGAACGGTTGGGAGAAAAGCAAAAAGAAGGAACTCTTGAGGAATGCTATTTCAGCTATGATGAGGCCCGTTCTACTCAGGATACGATGGAAAACCGTTTTGTGAAATATACGCTGCAAAGCATAGGCCGTCGGTTGTCACAAGTCATAGAAACAGTACTCAGTAAAACCCAAGAAGATCTTTCAGAAAGACATCGCCAGCAATGGATAGACTATCAGAACGTACTACGCAAGATGCAGAAACATCCGTTCTTTAAGGGGGTCGGCAAGTTCGATGGACTAAAACAAGAGAGTCTGGTATTACAGAACCGTGCTGGCTATCAGCAGATATACAAGGACTGGCTAAAACTGAAGCGTGGTATAGACCTCTATCATGGTGCTGCCAACATCGGTACGTTGCAGATATGGGAAATCTACGAACTTTGGTGTTTCATCAAGATTGAAGAAAATGGTGGCTAAGGTGATGGGTATCAATAGGAACGATCCGGATTACGAGTTGCTGGTAACAGAACCTAAGGGTACACTGTTGAACCCATTCACAGATTCTTCGTTGGAACATGTGGTGAAGTTCCGCTATCCAGCACCACAGGAAGAAGATGATGAGGAACGTAAAGCACAGTTGTTGGCTCACAAAGATGATATTGTCACATTGCACTATCAACACACTTTTAATCGTCGAAGTGGAGGTGGAGAATACGGTATGGGTATTCATACGGCTACCACAGAACAGCGTCCCGACATCGTGCTAAACATCAGCAAGGATTCCGGTGAGACATTACTTACTTATCTATATGATGCAAAATACAGGGTCATCAACGATAAAATACTGGATACAGATTTTGAGAAACAAGATATCGATGAAGATGCAGAATTAGGAGGAAAAGGCGGCGATTATCCACCCACCGATGCTATTAACCAGATGCATAGATACCGTGATGCCATCTATTATAGCAAGGAACACGAACCATATCGCTCAAAGGAAATCATTGGTGGCTACATCTTGTTTCCTGGCAGAGGTGATGACGAGTATATCAGTCAGCGATATTTCAGTACCAGTGTGGAAGAGGTGAACATTGGTGCCTTCCCTCTACTACCTAATGCCAATGAGGAATTGGAGGGGCGACTTTTGAAACAGCATCTGCACAAGATCCTGATAGAACATGTGACAACAGAGAGTCATGTGTCGAAAGCAAAACCGCAGCGAACGTTGGCATACGTATCGGAAGAAGAGAAAGCCGGTGTTGTGGATGACTTGGTGATGATTGCCGTTGCAGGAAACGAAGAGAAAAGGAACTGGACATTAGAGAACTGCTGGTATAATATTCCTTTGGAGAAGATGGCCGACTCACCTATCATGCAGGCCAAATACCTATTGTTGCATGTGAAAGGAGAAACTGAAGTCGGCAATATTAGAAAGATTGTAAAGAGCAGACACGATGTGTGGTCTAAGGAAAAACTTACGAACGAAGGTTATCCAAAGCCAGGCAATCCTTTCTATTATATGTTGCGCATACGTAAAGAAGATGGTACTGACGAATCAATAAGATATAAGGTGTTTGATTTGAAGAACACACCTGCCATCGTTTGGGGGACACCCCAAATGCCCTTCTATTTCGTAAGGTTGAAAGATCTGAATGCGAAAGAGTAGTGTGCATTGAGCCCCGTATGACTAACTATAAATCCCCTAATATTGCAATATTGCATTGCATTTTTTTCAAGAATATAATACCCCGCCGTTGGCAAAGAGCAGACTGCCAAGGGCGGAGTATTGTATGATGGGAGGATGTTCAGCCGTTGGCTATAAGTCGATTGCCGGTCATGTCGTACCTGACAGGATAAGCAAATGATATGGCCCTGCCATCATATACGGCAGAAGTATCAATGCCGCGACGCTGGAACTCGTCAAGGAGTGCTTGGTCGTGATAGGCTCGCATAGAGGACCAGCCTCTGTTCTGCACCTGGGCGTTGAAAACGGTTATTAACTCGGGAATCTGCATGTCTACGAAACGCAGAGCAAACTTGATGTAATAAATGGGCTGTTGCATAACTTGGAATTTTTTGAAGTGAATAATATTGCTTCCGCATCGTACTGACCACCGTGGTTTCCAAAACTCGGTTGGCGAGTTAACCTCGAAAGGCTACTGCTCTTGATGCTTTCGGGTGCAAAATTACAAAGAATTCGTGAGATAGCAAATCGAAAGAAGGTAAATATTGGCTGAAAATGCAAAAAAGATACGAAAATGTTTGGTGGTTTGTGAAAATATGTATAATTTTGCCGCCGTTTTTCAAATTTATGTAAATTAAAAGCAATGCTGCAACAAAGAATGAACATATCAACACTGTTACCACTCCAGGGCAAAGAATGCTTTGGAGGCTTCTGCTATGTTCATACGACAAACTCGATGAGTATTGCAGCACGTGACTGGTACACGAATACTTTCCAACGAACATCATCAGATAGAGAGTCTGACCGGACGGCATAGATGCAGCCGACCATCAGAGTATAGAAGATAACGAGACCGTTGGAAAGAGCTTACCAAACTTTCCAACGGTTTTTCGTTATCTGTGTGTCCATTTCCCGTACTTCTCCGCGGCCTTAGCAGCTGGGCACAACCTAAACATCAAAAAAAGTATTAACCGCGCAGCGATGCGCACAAAAGAAGAAAAAGAAAATGTTAGAATTCAAGAAGTACAGCTCTATCGAAAACTCCTTTAGCCGTGAGTTCATGGAGCACGTGGTGGCAGAGATGCCACAGGATTTGGAATATGTGGTGCAGGAGAAGGTACATGGTGCCAAT
>Ga0247610_10007397_pt1 | contig 11282 bp, 10 predicted proteins | sample 174DNAGHGhighgp2_FD_193483 | JGI IMG/M metagenome (GOLD analysis project Ga0247610, IMG submission 193483) | Sheep rumen microbial communities from Palmerston North, Manawatu-Wanganui, New Zealand - 1742 DNA GHGhigh gp2 | ecosystem: Host-associated > Mammals > Digestive system > Stomach > Rumen...
GTTATTACGGTGCCTTTGCGTGTACAATACTCTATCTTTATTGTCTGTTGCAACACCACAGCCCTATGTATTACCTCCTCGATAGTCATTGCTTACGTCTACATTGAATGGATTATAATCCGAAGGAGGAGGGAAGGGCATATTATTTCCATCGCCATTCACCATCGAACCTCTGATTTCACCACCGTCAGTTGGTGCTCGATTACCAATCGAATTGTCCTCAGGATTCTCAAATCTGGTAAATTCACCAGCAAAATCCATCAGAATGATACCCGTGGCACCTTTACGATGCTTGGCAATGATAACCTCCGCCCTGCGATGATAATCTATGAGTCCGTCATCGCTCTTAAGTATGTGATAATACTCTGGTCTATGCAGAAATACCACCATATCTGCATCCTGCTCGATAGCACCCGATTCGCGCAGATCAGATAGTTGAGGCCTTTTTCCTTCAGCACCGTCACGCCCCTCTACACCACGATTCAGCTGACTCAAGGCTATCACGGGGATTCCTAACTCTTTTGCCAATCCTTTGAGCGAACGCGAGATGAGCGACACCTCCTCCTGGCGACTGTTATATCTCATACCACTGGCTGTCATCAGTTGCAGATAGTCCACCATTATCAACTTGATGTCGTGCTCACGTTTCAGTCTTCGTGCCTTGGTTCGTAGTTCGTTTACCGACAGTCCTTCTGTTTCGTCGATAAACAGCGGAGCATTCGTCATCACGTCCAGATTCTTATCTAGTCGATCCCAGTCGTCCCTGCTCAACTGTCCGTTTAGCAACTTCTTTCCTTCAATCATGCAGACGTTCGACATCAGTCGGTTTGCCAATTGCGTATCAGACATTTCGAGCGAGAAGAAAGCCATAGGTATCTTCTGGTCGATAGCAATATTCTTGGCCAGCGACAGGGCAAAGGCTGTCTTACCCATGGCAGGTCTGCCAGCAACTATCACTAGGTCAGAATTCTGCCACCCGCTCGTCATATCGTCTAGCTGATAGAATCCGGTAGAAATACCTGTTATACCACCAGTGTTAGCATGAGCTTTTTCCACGATTTTAATTGCACGGTCGATGATTGGGCCTAGGATAGAGTAGTCCTTTTTCATATTTTTCTGCGTGATCTCTGTCAGCATACTGTCTGCCTCCTGTATCACTTCATGCACATCCATCGTCTCGTCGTATGCCTTTTTGCCTATCACACCAGTGTAGTTTATCAGTTGTCGTGACAGAGATTTCTGCGCTACGATGTTTGCATGATATTCCAGACTTGCAGATGTCACCACTTTTGAACTAAGCTCTGCGATATATCCAGGGCCACCAACCTCTTCAAGCACTCCGTTCTTGGTCAGTTGGTCAGTCACAGTCAGCATGTCTACAGGCTTTTCGTCCATATTCAGTTGCTGTATTGCCTCGTAAACCTTCTGATTTCTGGGCTCATAGAAACTGTCAGGTCTTAGCAGTTCGCACACCTCCACATACGCATCCTTATCTATCATCAGTGCACCTAGCACAGCCTTCTCTACCTCAATTGCCTGAGGCTGAAGATGACCATAACCAATGTCTAATGACTGTTGTCCTCTTTTACTGTTTCTTCTGTATTCACTCATATCACTTTCTTTTTTTGTTGCACAAATTTGTGCTTGCAAATGTAGGAGGTATTATGGTAACATCCAAACGTTTTTCTCCTAAAACGCTCAAACCGTGGATAACTCAACTGTTATCACCAATTGTGGATAATTGAGGTTTTCGAGCTACTCTTTCTCCTTCTTTTGTTGCTTCTCAAGCCAGGCTTGATCGCTCTTGTTGGAGTGGGCGAATAGCTCTGCTATTTCCTCCATATCTCTACCTGCCTTGTAGCGCTCTTTTAGCTCCACTCTGCATAGGGCTACGTTGCCACTATTACGGTCTTGAAACTCTGCAATCAGTGCATTTGTTTCCAGATTCTTTATGCGCTCTTCACGTTTGCCAATCTTATCTTTATACAAGATATTGAAGATGCTCTCTCTCAGCACCTTAGCCTCCTTCGTCCATCTGTTCATAGTTAGGTTTATCAACTCCTGTCTGGATAGATTTGGCAACATATCCACACACTTTCTTAACTCCTCATCGTTCCAACCAGTAAAGTGGAACTTCTTTGCCTGTTGTAAGATGTACTCGTAATCTGTCATAACTTACTTCTTTTTCTCATCGTTGTTTTCAAAATAATCATAGTCTTCTTCTACGATCGATTTGCCAAACTGCGCTATTCTGTCGTACAAAGTTCTTCTGCTTCTACGCTCAGCTTCAAACATGTGGCGCGCTCCTAAGTCCGAATATTCATAATTCATCCTACTGCGTACACCGATCTCATCAGCCACAGCATCCACATCCTGATTGGTCCCGATATAGGCAAACACCCAACCTTTCTTTTTCAGTTCACTTACCAATCTCTTAATGTCGCTTCCGTTGTATAGTCTTGAAGCATTCTCGCAACCATCAGTAATAATGGTCACCAGCACCACGTCTTTCTCGTTTACAATCCTCTTTAGCTCATTGATCGATTTCCCCATAGCATCAAATAGCGGTGTGCATTCATTCGGATGGTAGTCTGTCCACTCGAGTTTTTTATTGATATCGACTGGTTTTATGTCCATCACTTTCCTGATGGCACGACTGTTGAATGTTACAAACGATATGAAATGCTTCTGCTCCTGATGGTCTTTCTGCGCGTTACTAATCGTCTGAAACGTCTCATTTAGTCCGCTAACAGCCTGCTCTTCAATAGCTTCCATCGATCCGCTTTCATCCAGAATTATCAGATTGTATATCCTCTGAGTCCCATCATCTTCTGGTTTTTCCTTAGTCAGGCTCTCCACAAACTCCCTTGGCAGTCTAACATTCTTCATATCCAGCGCCTCCTTAAAGAATTGCGCCATAAAGTCCTCGTCGAATCCAGCATTACCGCATCCTACTTTTGTTACTAGGAAAGTCTTTTGCTGATGATCTTTTGCATAGTCGATAAACTTGTCGATGTGTTTCTTCATATAAGCCGAAACATTCTCCACAGCCTCACCTCTGATGTCAGTTGGGATAGCATAACTCTGGCCTTGCAACCCTTCTGCCTTCCCCCACTCAGCACCAAAGTTCCTTAGTGCCATCAGCGAAGCACCACCCGCATGCATACCATTCAGGTTGCTGCCAAACACAAATACCTCATTCTGAGCCAACTCCATTACGAAGTCTGGTGTATACTTTTCATTTAAACTCGCTATCATAATCAATAATAAGTTTTAATATCCAACCGCTTTAATGTCTAATACAAAGCAAAATATAGAATCCTATCATTAACACCATCAGCATGATGGCCAGTTCGCAGCATGCTCTTGATAGATTCTTTCTGTATTTTACTTCCTTGGCCAATGCTGCCTCAGTAGCACAGAATTCTTTTCCAATAACCTTTTCGTAATCGTTACTCATAATGAGCTCGATGAGCTCCAACTTCCTTTTGTCTGTCATTTCAATTTTCTCCATAATCGTAATAATTTAAAAGTTTTGGTTGCAAAGATAGGCTTTTACCTCTTTGCAACCAAACAATTTCGTCTCACAAGGCTTGTGAAAGAGTTGTTTTATTCCCAGATCACCAAGTCACGAGGAAGAGTGATTTTCTTTGCTTCGCCACGTTCTCCAGTAATATAGTAGTTTTTGGCAAGATGCTCGTCGAACTTATTTATGAATGCCGCACGTATACGAGCACACTTTTCATTAATTGAATTAAGGCACGGATTTGTTACGTCTTCTATACTATGCAAGGAACGATCATTAAGTCCAAGAGGTCTTAATTTATTGTATATTGTAATCAGTTCCTCCCGGTAATCTGGAAGATATTTGAAAACAATACCCTCTGGGTGATTAAGGAACAGAAAAAACACAGCCTTTACAAGAGGTTCCATTTTAATGACCATATTATTGTAATCGGGTAAAAGTATCTCATATTTCTTTGTAATGACAAGTGTGCTCAGTTTATCATTCTGGTGTAGGATGTTTTCTAGTAATGTCAATGGAATTCCTAATTCTCTTAATTCCTTTACCTGTTTCTTGAATAAAAGTAATTGTGCTTTCTTTTCATTATCCAAGGAGTCAAACATGTTATCTGCATAGTCCTCATCCTTTTCGTCCTTATCATGGCCTTTCGTTGTACAATATAAACCAGAATGGCCTATACCACCATGTTCAGAATACCTGTATTCTTCCGCATTTTTCTTGTGTTGACGTAAAATTTCTGCGATTTGTTCTTTATACGAAAGAGCTTTGTTGTCCAACTCGATCAAAGGATAATACTCATACACAGAAAGCCCATTGTCTTTCGTTTCTCTATAGAAGAGAAAACCTGGTTTTAAAAAGCGGGCATCATCAGGATCTTCGAGATAGTCCAACAAATCTGTTGTCTTGACATCCGGAATCTTTCGTGCAATATCTTCTGACAAAAACGGGTACTGATACAAAAGATGTTTCCGTCTAATCTTTTTGGAAAGTCTGGGGATATATGTAAGATCTGAAAAACCGTATTCGTATTTGTTGAACGTAAAATTCCATAACCACCATCCCCATCTCTTCAGATAGCGATTGAATTTCTTATGGTATTCATTTTCAATATATATAGTTCCATAATAATCCACATCAGGAAGATCCCTGAAGTAAACTGAACAAGAACTGCAACGATATTTTAATTCAACACTATCAATCATAGCTTATCAAGCAATTAATCCAAATGCATACTTTGTATTCTTTAATGTCTCGTCAAAGATAATGTTCTCTATCTGTGTCCAATTCTCATAGATAAAGTCGTAGGAAATGCTATTGATTTCCCATGGATCATCACTTGCCTTTATATAAGGGCTTAATCGCAATGTACGCAGATTCTTACACGAAGTAAATGCATCGCGTTTAACATTGGTCACAAAACTAGGAACAGAGTATTTTGTGTCTTTGGTAAAGCAAAACACTAAACAGACACTTGTGAGACGGGGAATTCCAAAATATAACGAGTCCCCCATAGTCCAAAACATAGTTTCTGGTATCGGGTTTTCCGATGTAGAGATGTCTATTTTATCTGCATATTCCTCCCATTTTTCTTTGGCATAGGATTTCATGTATTCATCCTCTGGCATGCTAAATTGGTTGATGCTCCAGCAATCACGACAACAGCTACCACCGAAGTCCTTAATCTGAGAGGAGAAGTGTATATGTTGTAATGAATGGCATCCATTGAACATGCCTTCTGTACAAGAACGCACAGTATTTGGCATGATGAATTCCTTCAAGGAACAACAATCCTCAAAGGCCTTTTGCTCAATTATTTCAAGCTTTTCGTTGGTATCTATCCTTTCTAACGAATAGCAACGCCGGAATGCCTCTTTCTTGATAACTCTAAGTTCTTCTGGCAATTTTATATACCGTAACTTCCTGCAGTGGCAGAACGTTCGGACAGGTATCTCAGTTATTTGAGGCGGAAGCTCTATATGCTCCAATGAAGAACAATTCATGAATAATCCATCGTCAATCAGCGTTACAGATTCCGGTACAATGATCTCTTTAAGTGATACGCAGCTGAAGAACGCCCTTTTCCCAATTCTCTTTACTGTAGAAGGGATACTGATTCGTTGCATTTTATCGCAGCATGCAAAGCATCGGTGATAAATATTTTCTACTCCTTCTGGTACATCAAACTCTGTAACACGTTCGTCAACATAAACCAAAGTTCTACCTTCGGCTCCATATATAGCAACCTTGTCAACAACGTATGCATCAGGCCAATCTTTCCAATCTTCAAATTTCTTCTGTATACTATCGGGCAAGAGCAGATCATCTAAAGCTTTCTTTTCTTCACGTTCTTTTTCATATTGTTCATCCTTATATTGATCAGAATGGAAATACTTCTTATATGCAGACTTTATTCCTAATTTGGGGGTATCAATCAGCATACGTATGATTCTGTACATAGGTTTTAAAATATAATAGTACAATAATGCTAAAGGACATGATATAATAAATAATAGAACTGCAAGAAAGAATGTAGTCCCGCCTGATTCTCCTATCTCATCCATGAGATAATCTTTAAATTCTATCAGCTTCTTTTTTAACTTACCAATCATATATTCTATTTCTTTCCTTTTTTTTGAAACATATAGCTGTATTTCTCGCCCATATCGCTAATTCGCGAGGCAAATCTATTCACCACCTTTATCGTTTGAGAATGGGGATATGTGCTGAGCCAGTCTTTCCGACTTATTAGACAAACCGCTTTTCATATCCAGCTTGTTCAACTCCTCATGAACAGGATAGAGGCTGTACCTCAGTGTCTTTATTGCTTTTCCTTTCCAATCCATATATCTTGTTAATTTGTTTGCAATGATACAATATCATCTACAAGTTATATGGTAAAGTTACACTAAATACTTTAATTAATTTGGTCCAATTGTTAGTCCACTCGCCTCGAACTGCGAGATCTTGATGTATAAGTCTGAAAGAGTCATTTTGCCTAAAATTAGTAACAAAAGAATCGATTCTTGCGGTTTTTACATCATTAATATAGGGACTCACACAAACGAAATAGTTTAAACCGCCAAAAGATCGTTTAATTAAATCAATTAGATACTGCATAGAAAATGCCTCAACATCAAGTATATTTGAAAACAGATGGAGTTTAATACATTCGTTATTACTACGAACGTCGTTAGTTGAGAGGGAATCCATGTCTTTTAAAATGGTTTTAATCTTAACTTCAGAATCGATATGTTTAACGTGAAGCGAAGCTCGTTTGAGTGCAATCTCTGAAGGTTCAATGAGTGTAATTCTATTAATTGCTAATTGAATAGTATGGTCTCTTAAATATTCAAGTAAAACCATGCTCGCCATTCCTTGACCACAACTCCAATCATAGATTTCGATGTCGCTTTCTTTTATTTCCTCAAATGGGAAATGGGAGAATGCTGACACCAACTTAGCCTTATGCATTGATCCATAACTATTCATATATGAATAAAGTTGTTCTTCTTGTTGAAGTATGGATACTCCTCTGCCAAGCGAATGGAATATCTCGTCTTTATTTGGGAAATCTGTTAACTGTGAAACAGAGATTTGTCTAATCCTATCAAAACTTTTAGAAGTTCGAGCTAGCAATTGTGAGTAATCAGAATCTGACTCAATAATAAAATCCGTTTCCGATGAAACTGACAGTCTTATTTGTTTCCCTAATAATCTGTCTATTGTTGCTTGAATGGTTGTATATACTATCTCTACCTGCCTGATGTCAAGCGATAGGGAGTTCATAACAACATCGTTCTGCAAAAAAGGATATGCAACACCTGAAGACTGAGCCTTTGCTTGTAACTCTCGTGCAAATTGCACATGAGGGGCTGTATTATATACAACTGAAGAATAGTAATTCAGAAATGTTGCAATAGCCTTGCTATCATCATCATCTTCTTCTTCAACAGCAGTTAACAATTGAGTACATATCTCATCAAATCTATTAACTAATACTTGATTGTTGGGAATATTAAACAAATAAAGCATAGATGCCTTTAAACGAGAACCAACATCCAGACTATGTCTATTGATTATTTGATACAATTGCAATATCGCAGCAGATGCATTTACCCTTTCTGCATAGTCGAAGAGAATTGCAATAAAAGCTCTATTCTGGCTTATAGAAAAATCCAAAGAATCAAGTATTTGCACTCTAGAGCCGAGTAGTACAAACTCCTCAAACAAATGTAATTGTTGCCGCTGGTTCTCAATGCCCGAGTTTACAAATTCATCAATCAACAAACTATTGTTGCTGATAAAAGTGCTCAAAGATTGGGCTGTATTACTATTGGCGATTAACTGAGAAAACATTTTTCTTAGCTATTTGATTGAGAAAACATGTCGTTTGTAGAAGTTTGTATATTTTGTAATAACTTTATTATATCATCTTTTTTGGCTTTTGATGGAATACTTAAACCCTTTCTTCTTGCCATATCTTTTAAATCTGATAATTTTAGTTTATTCAAATCAACATTATTATTATTTGATAACCTATTATCTGTTTTGTTTGGATTTCCTACAGTTTGTCGTGACAACTTCAATTCTTCTGTCTGCTGATTCAACTTTTTCGTTAAACTATCAACTTGTTCGTTATATTTACTAATTCTGGTCTCATATGCTGAAATAATTTCTTCTTGCTCTTCTCTAATATCCTCTTTCATTTCTTCGCACACTTCCTTGAAAAAAAGAAACAAAACATTAGACAAACGGCCAAATTCATTGAATTTTGGAAATAAGCCATTCCACCATTCTTCTGAAAAAACTTTTGCTTTTTTTTTGCCGATGATTATTTCATCAAGTATTACATAGTCTGATCTTCTCCTAGGTCGTTCTACAGATTGTTTGGGACACCAGTTGTCCAAATAGGGGAAAACAGAAGAGGCTATACCCTTATTAAATACATATTGATATACAGATTCAATAGTATAATAATCCAGTTGACTCTCCAATCTATATTTATATGATACTTTTTGTTCTGTTCCATAATCCTTTGTGAAAACAGAATAACCTCTATTGTAACCATAACATAAAGCGACCCCTTCAGATTTTCCCTTTTTTATTTCTGAAAAGTGTGATTGAATTAGCCCATCAATTCTCTTTCGTCTTGCTTCGTCGCCAACGCCATATGCATTTAGAACTGCAATCGTATAAGTCCAACTATTATCACTTATACTATTTATGTCAATAACACGAGTTATCTTGTCTTTCTTAATCTCTTGATTTTCTTCACGTGCTATCTTATTTAGGACTTCTTCGTCAATATGTTTGTTAAGATAGGGTATAACCTTTTCGAACCCCTTTGAACAGGTAAATATTCCCTGATAACTATTCTTGAAAGTAGAATAATTTTGAATACTTATTTGCTCCTTAATTAAGGAGTTGAAAAGAGATAATGTTGCTATGTAATTCGGAGAATAATTCATATACGGTTCTCCTGCAGTTTTCATTAATGCCAAAGCCCCTAAATATTTATCAAATTTTTCAATTTTATCATTTTGGTCAACGCCATTACAATCAGATGGCACTTGAATAGATGCAGAAGAATTGTTGTCAAAACAGTGTAAATCTACCAAAGAATCAGGAACATATGCAGTACTCATTCTGATGTTGGTTATTGTGATTTCCTGCTTTTCTTTATCAGAAAAATAAATCTTTTTGACCCTGGAAATTGGCAATGGCTTTTCATCAAACAAGAACCAGCCATCATTCACGTCGATTAAGACCTTTGTTTCATCGTCTGTCAATACTATTTCTAAACAACAATCTGATTCTGTTGTTCCAAATTTGTTCGTGAACAAAAGAAATTCATCGTATTTGTCTTGAATGTCATGTGGCTTATTAGTAAAATACTTAGCTGGCTTAATTAGAGCTGATCCAAAATAGTGAGCCAATGAGGATGATTGAATTGGGAAAAATAACGTTTTCATATCTTACAAATTTTCTATTTCTGTTACTATACTAAGTTGGGGTAAAGAGAAACTACTAATCAGATAAAGGTTACTTCTTGCACGAGTACATGCAACATATATATCTTCCCAAGAGCACATCAGTTTCTTGTATGTTACATCAATTAGACCATCTGTTCTTTCTTCCTCTAACAAAATAATATCATGATCTTTTTGTAAACGGGCAAATCTATTTATAGTTTCCTTTAATGTTGTCAATTGTTCTTCCGTCATAGATTCTTTTTTCTGAATCAAAATGGGTGTTCGTACAATAATGTTAAAGTTTGGAATAATAACAGTATCAAATTCCAACCCTTTTGCAGATTTGAATGTTGTAACATGAACATTTTTGATATCTTGACAACCTAATGGAAACCTGTTGTCATCTTCATAATATATGCTATGTTCAATATTTGCATTCTTTATAACATCTTCAAAATACTGAGCATCCTTTTTCCAAGGAACCAATACAGCAATATTGTGATCATCAGCATGAAATGAATTAATAATTCTCACTATAGCATTATCTTGTTTTTCATTACTGCGGTCATACCTATTTCCATTAGACACCAATAATACAGGTTTTTCTCCTACATTATGGGATAATCCTGCAATTAAAGACATAGGTATATTTGCATCTGGGAATGCCTGCTTTGAAAATTGCATGATTCGTTGTGTACTACGGAAGTTCTTGTCTAAAACATAACTAATGTTGTGTGGGAATTTTGAATTTAGTTCAGTTTGATGGGAGCAGTGATCTGGATAAAGAATCTGAGAATCATCAGCCCCGTACGAAATAGGAGAAACAATTCCATCATAATAATCGCCAGATAAATCTTGAGCCTCGTCAATTATTATTTCAGCAAACCTAGTATTGTGAATCCTTGACTGGTTTTTAAGTGATGTACCTACATTTTGAGACGAAATTTTACCTGCATCTGGAAAACTATCATTGTGAATTTCTTTACAGCAGTTTGCCAAATACACTTTTAATGTTGTAGTATAAGTTAGCAACAAACTCCTTTTTATAGGATTAGATTGGTAGTTTCTAATGTGTCTCCATAAAGAGACGACACTTTTCCCTGTTCCAGGACCGCCAGATAGAGCTATTTGCATTGGCTCGTTGACAGCTGCTTGCTGTGGTATTGTTAACTGCGTAATTGCGGGTAACCTAAAATAATATCCAGCCATCACTACTGTCCGGTTAAATTTCACCAAAGCGAAAGTTGGCGGTCATCTTCCGGATTTTGATTAATAATTGGTTTGTTAAATAGTTCATTCAGCGGAGTCCTCTCAAAGAGCACCTGACCGATGACGTTAGAGAATATGTAAAGATTTTGTTCGATATGATACATCTTCAGAGCAATTATAAGCAGCAGATAGTCACAGATGGCAATCCATATCTGTGTGAAGACTGCATTTTGGGACGTCCCATAGAACGTCTTGATGTGCAGGTGTTGCTTGATCCATTTGAAGAATGTCTCGATAGTCCAGCGCTCCCGATACAATTCAGCAATGGTAATTGCCTCAAGTTTGAAGTCATTCGTCAGGAATCTATACACTACGTTCTGCGCAAAATCCTCATACACAACCATGCGCAACAAATCTGGGTATTTCTTGGCTGTGAAGAGGCCGGTAAGACTGATGAGTTCGTCAGAGATGACGCCAGTCTGCTTATCTACTTCTCTTGTCTCGAATACGGTATATCTCATATTGTCCTTTGCTCTGGTAACAAAGTAAGCTTTCTGCTGCTGGAAGAGTCGGAA
>Ga0247610_10007398_pt1 | contig 11281 bp, 8 predicted proteins | sample 174DNAGHGhighgp2_FD_193483 | JGI IMG/M metagenome (GOLD analysis project Ga0247610, IMG submission 193483) | Sheep rumen microbial communities from Palmerston North, Manawatu-Wanganui, New Zealand - 1742 DNA GHGhigh gp2 | ecosystem: Host-associated > Mammals > Digestive system > Stomach > Rumen ...
CATGAGCAACCATACCAGCACCGACAGTTACAGCCTGGACAGCCGCCTGGACTACCAGCGTCGCACCCGCCTCAAGGGCGAGACTATCACCCTGAGCTACATGCTCTCGGCCTGGCACAACAAGAACAAGGATAACTCAAAATATACCGACATCGTCAACATGCCCGTTCCCTACACTGGCATCGACCAGAACGGCAAGGAAGACTTCAACGAGCACACTGTGCAGCTCGACTGGACACGTCCCCTGGCCGAGAAGCACACCCTCGAGACCGGTGCCAAGTACATCTATCGCCTGAACAAGAGCCACAACGTGCTCGACTACCTGGGCATCGACGATGACACCGACATGCGCTACAAGCACGTGACCCAGGTGGGCGCTGCCTACTTGAGCTATACCTTCACCAGTGGACCGTGGAGCGCCCGTGCCGGCTTGCGCTACGAGCACAGTTACCTGCGTGCCACCTATCCCGGCGGCGAGCAGGAGGCCTATGAGGCCCATCTCAATGACCTCGTGCCCAGCGCCAGTCTGCACTACAAGTTCAACTTTGCCAACAGCCTCAAGCTGTCCTATGCTGCCAGCATCAACCGTCCCGGCATCAGCTACCTGAATCCCGCCGTGATAGAGAGCCCCACGAGCGTCTCCTATGGCAACACCGACCTGGGCAGTGTCCACTACCACTCGGTGAGCCTGACCTACATGCGCGTGGGTCCCAAGTTGACCTTCAACATCACGCCTGGGTTCCAGTTCAGCAACAATGGCATCGGTGCCGTGAAGTGGGCCGACGGGCTGGTGCAGGTATCAACCTATGCCAATACGCTCAAGACCTACTCGACGACAGTATCGGCTTTTGTGCAGTGGATGCCGTTGCAGAAGACCAGCCTCATGCTCAACGGCTCCATCGGCTACAACTACTATAAGAGCAAGGAACTGGGACTGAAGAACGACCGCGTGAGCGGCAACTTCTTTGCCAATATCACCCAGTACCTGCCATGGAAACTCCAGCTGTCGGGCTTCGCCGGAATGTGGGGTGGTGGCATCAGTGACCTGTATGGCCGCATGGGAACGGTCTTCTTCCATGGCTTCAGCCTGCAGCGCTCGTTCCTCAAGGAGGATCGCTTGACGGTACAGCTCCAGGCCGTGGTGCCCTTCAGCGGCAAGTACATGAGCATGAAGAACTATATCACCCAGGGCGACGTGACTGGTTGGACCCGCTACCAGCAGCAGGCTCGCCGATTCGGCATCAACATCAGTTACCGCTTCGGTTCGCTATCGACACGCGTCAAGAAGGCCGACAAGAGCATCGAGAACGATGACCTCATCGGCAGCGGCAAGCAGTCCACCGGCGGCAACGGCAACTCACCCGTCGGCGGCATGGGCGGCAACTAATACCCTTTGTCACGCTGTTGGATTGGTGGGATTGTTGGGTGATTGAAATAAAAAAGTGTGTTGATGTGGTAATTGCGAGGTTTTTACTAATTTTGCATCCAGTTAGAAATGAAATTGATGTGAGACATGAAGAGCATGGTAAGAATACTGTTGTTGTCGGTGGTTGCGGTGATGATGTTTGCCGCATGTGAGGGTGACCATGAGGTTATTGAAACCGACTGGACCACGCTGGAAACCGTCGAGTTGCAGAAACATTACAACAAGTACATGGATGGAACGTGGGTTTATCAGTATGACGATAGTGTGCACTACATCGAGATGCGATACACCTTCGACACCAAGGACAGTATCTTTTCGGGCTACTACAACGAGTTGATCAACATCTCGTCCGACCCCGTTGAGAATCCTGACTGGCAGCTCTTGTGGCAGGGCTCGTTCTCGGGCCGCTGGGTGCTGCTGCACAGTGTGGACCTGAACCATGACTACATCTACATGAGCGACATGGTCTTCACTGGCGTGCATGGCGTGTTGGCCAAGTATGATGTGCTGGGTGGCCGTGTGCTGTTCTACGGTGCCAGCAAGAACAGGCTGCGTGTGACCACGCCGCTCACGTTCAAGCGCATAGACATGTACCACCCGGAGGAATGATCGCAGACCATCGGCTGAGGTGATGATAAAACCGGAGAGACGGTTCTCCTGCATGAAAAAAACTTGGTGTTTTTTTGAGCAGAAGAACCGCCTCTCTTTAAAAGCATTTTTTGTTTATTCGTGAGGCATGAACCGTGTCGGGTCTTCCTTGTCCTCGACGGGCGGTTGTGCCTGATTGTCCTCAACGGGGGGTGGAGTAGTGGAGGAGGACTGGTGCTGCGGCTTGTTCTTGTAAGGCTTGTGTGCCGCACTCTCCAGGCGCTTGAATTCCTCGCGCATGTGGCGACGGCCGTCCTCGAAGGTGTCGTCAACGGCTTTCTCGATGGTCTCGTTGAACTTGAACGGCAACAGCGAGAGAATGGCCGAGATGAGCGATAATGCAGTCAGCACCGACGAGAGCTTGTAGCCGATGCCCAGCCCGATAACCGAAAATCCCTCGCCCAGGTCGTTGTCGGGGGTGACTTCGGGCGAATGGAGCAGCATGATGTCGTGAAGCGTGGCGGTGTCCATATAGAACCATAGCCACACGAGGATGCAGACAATGGCGCCTGCCACCCACCAGCGGCGCTTGAGGCTGTTCAAGGCAATGGCGCCGAAGCATGCGATGAATGGCACCAGAGCCACCAGCACGTTGCCCAGCGACAGCGCTTGGGAGATAGTGCCGGCGGTAAAGCCAAGACCGGTGCGTGATCCTACCATCGAGATGTCATAGAATGGCAGGAACAGGTAGCAGATGAGCGCCAGCACAAGCAATATATTGGTAATGGGTCTCATGAATCTCAGTAGTTGTTTGCGGCTGTTTTGACCGCAAAAAGTTTGCGAATTTACTAATTATTGTCGAACTGCCCTCATAATGAAACCTAATTTTTTACTTTTTCACGTTTGTTTGCGCTTGTGTGAACATGAGGTTTTCACCCATGTCCCTCACGCTAAGTCGCTAAGCCGCAAAGGATTTATCTTATAGGCGGTTATCATGCATGACTAAAGTTCATATCCTGTCTTAATGAGAATGGGAATACATGAATGAGAAATATGATGATAATAATTGTCTGAAAACAAAACCTTAGCGTCTTTGCACCATGGCTTGAGATTCAGTATCAGGAGCTATCGCTGAAAAGCTGTAAATGTGAAAAAAGGCCTCCCCCTTGGACATGGAAAATCCGGTGGGGTTAACTGGGTTCAATAGGTCTTGAAGGCGGGGTGGAGATGTGCTGTCTGTCGGTATCAGCTGGATGCTGTCGAGAGCACCTGTTCGCAGAACTGCTGGTCGTGCTTGAGGCGTTCCAGTGCCTTCTTGGAGGCTGCCTGGTGTGATTCCTTCTTGCTGTAGCCCACGCCGTCGCTGGTGTAGATGCCGCCCAGGATGACCGCAGTGCGGAACACGGGATTCTTGTCCTCATCAGTATAGGATTCCACGAGTTCATATTCGATGGAGACCCTGTACTTCTGGGTCCACTCGATGAGGCGGGACTTGAAATTCTGCTCGTTCTTGATCAGGTCGTTGAGGTCGAAGTGCTTTTTAATCAGGCGATTGATGATAAACCTGCGGCACCGTTTGTAACCCTGGTCCAGATAGACGGCACCCACCAGGGCCTCGAGGGCGTTGCCGCAATAATAGCTGTTGTGGGACGAGGAGTGCATCATGGCGCTCACGTGACGGTCAAGGTGCAGGGAGTTGCCGATGCGGTTCAGGCTCTCGCGTTGCACGATCTTAGAGCGTGTCGAGGTGAGGAAGCCCTCATGCTTGTAGGGGAACGTGCTGTAAAGGAAGTCGGCGACTACGGTGTCGAGCACGGCATCTCCCAGGTATTCCAGTCGCTCATTGTTGGCCCAGTGCCCGTCGGGGGTCTTCACGGGCTTGGAGCGGTGAATCATGGCAAGCTGGTAGAGCTTGATGTCGCGGGGATAGTAGCCGGTGATGCGGTGAATAAAAACGTAAAGCTCCTTATCCTTGACGAAAAGGAGCTTTACGAGTGATATGGCGTTGCTCAGCAGCATTGACGTCACGAGCCAGGAGTGTTATTTCTGGAATTTCTTGACGATGATGCTGGCATTGTGTCCGCCGAAGCCAAACGTGTTGGAAAGTGCAATGTTAACTGTTCGCTTCTGGGCCTTGTTAAAGGTGAAGTTCATCTTGTAGTCGATCTTCTCGTCCTCGTCGCCGTCAGCGTGGTTGATGGTGGGAGGAATGATGTCATCGCGGCATGCCAGCAGACAGAACACGGCTTCCATGGCGCCAGTGGCACCCAGCATGTGGCCGGTCATCGACTTGGTGCTGCTCACGTTGAGGCGGTAAGCGTGCTCGCCGAAGACGTCCTTCACGGCCTGGGCTTCGCTCAGGTCTCCGACAGGTGTCGAAGTGCCGTGGGCATTCACATAGTCAACATCCTCGGGCTTGATGCCGGCGTCCTCGATAGCGCGCTGCATCACCAGCTTGGCACCGAGACCCTCGGGGTGGCTCGCAGTGATGTGGTAGGCGTCCGCACTCATGCCGCCACCGATCACTTCACCATAGATCTTGGCTCCGCGTGCCAGAGCGTGCTCGAGTTCCTCGAACACCAGGCACACACCGCCCTCACCCATGACGAACCCGTCGCGGGAGGCACTGAATGGTCTGGATGCGCTCTCGGGGTCATCGTTGCGTGTCGAGATGGCCTTCATGGCATTGAAACCGCCCACACCGGCAGGGAACAAGGGCGCCTCGCTACCACCGGTAACGATAGCCTTGGCTTTGCCCAGACGCACGTAGTTGAACGCATCGATCAGGGCGTTGGTCGAGGTCGCACAGGCCGAAACGACGCCGAAGTTGGGACCGCGGAAACCATACTTGATGGAAATCTGGCCGGCAGCAATATCGGCAATCATCGTCGGGATGAAGAACGGGCTGTACATCGGACCTCGGTCCTCGTGACGGGCATAGTCGCCGGCTTGCTCTTCAAAGGTGTGGAGACCACCGATACCTGACGCGAATATCACGCCCACCTCGTCGCGGTCAATGCCATCGGCTAGCAGGTTGGCGTCCTCAACGGCCTGCTTGGCACAGGCAAGCGCATACTGCGTGTACAGGTCATTGCGCTTGAAGTCCTTCACCTCGCGGCGGTCATTGGGGTCGGTCACGTAGTTCAGCGGATCAAAACCTTTGAGTTCACAAGCGAACTTGGTCTTGAACAGTGTCGTGTCAAAATGGGTAATGGGCCCGGCACCGCTCACCCCCTTTAGGGCGTTGTCCCATGTGGTTTCAACGTCCATTCCTAAGGGAGTAATGGCACCCAGACCTGTTACCACAACTCTCTTTAATTCCATGTGGTAGATTGGAAATTAAAAGAAATTATTCGGCGGCCTTTGCTTCTTCGATGAATTTGATGGCGTCGCCTACGTTTTGGATGGTCTCAGACTTGTCATCGGGGATCTTGATGTCGAACTGCTTCTCAAATTCCATGATCAGCTCGACGGTATCAAGGCTATCAGCACCCAGGTCCTGGTTGAAAGTGGCCTCGGGGGTTACCTCTGACTCGCTAACACCTAATTTGTCAACGATAATCTGTTTTACTCTTTCTTCAATTTCTGACATAGTCGTAATTTTTAAAAAGTTATTGTTAAAAATGTATGTTCACAATTTTGAGACTGCAAAGGAAATACAAATTCTTCAAACAATAAAGAAATTTTTACTTAATTTGTGCCCTGTTGCAGTTTTTTAGACTTTATCTAGATGAAACACAATGTTTTTAAACAAATTTTCAAAGTTTTTACTTCCGAACTGTGTTAAAAAATGTAATTAATTGTTGCTTCGCGCCTTCGTGCTTTTCCTGAGGAGCCTGCCCGTCGCAAAAATCACCCTTTGGACTGCGGCAACGCCACGAGGTTTAATGAAATACGTTATTTTTTGGTGCTTATTTTTTACTTGCCGGGCTCTGGCGGCTGGATTTCATTCAGGTCCACCGTCAGCCCTTCGTGGGCAAGTCGGGTGGCGGGAAAAACACTGCGGGCTTCCTCGAGCAAAGGCGTCTCGTCGATGTAGCGCTTGGAAAAGTGCCCCAGGATGAGTTGCTTAGCTCCAGCCTCGCGGGCTACAGTGGCCGCCTCCAGTGCTGTGCTGTGGTAGCGCTTGTGGGCCTTGACGCGCAGGCTGTCGTCGTAGGTGGCCTCGTGGTACAGCCAGTCCACGCCCTCGATGCTCCTGATCACGCGGCGCGAGAACTTGGTGTCGCTGCAGTAGGCGTAGCTGATAGCAGGATCGGCTGGAGTGGTCAACTGGTCGTTGGGTATGACCAGGCCCTCGGGGCTGATCCAGTCTTGACCCTGCCGCAATGAGTTCATGACATAGTGGGGCACACCCAGTCGCTTGACTTCCTCGCCGACGATGTGGCGCAGCTTGGGCTTCTCACGGAAAAGGAAACCCACTGCAGGAACTCGGTGCACCAGCGGGAATGTGGTTACCGTCAGCGCATCATCTTCCCAGATGACGCGCTTGTGGGTGTCGATGATGTTGAAGCGCACCTCGAACGGGCGTTCACGGCAGAAGTAGTCCAGCCACTGGCCGAACAGTTCTGCTCCGTCTTTAAAGGTGTGGATGGTCAACGAGTTGGTGCGGTTCAGCAGGGCCATCGTTGAGACCAGCCCGGGCAGGCCGAAGCAGTGGTCGCCGTGCAGGTGGCTGATGAAGATGTGGTTGAGCCGCGTCGGTTTGAGCTTCATTTTCCTCATTGCCAGTTGCGCCCCCTCGCCGCAGTCGATCATCATCAGGTTGTCGCGCACGTTCAGCACCTGGCATGACGGCTGGTGGCGCGGCGTCATGGTCGCGCTTCCGCAGCCCAGTATGTTCAATTCCAGTCGTGTCATGGCTTATTGCTGTTTCAGCGTCTCTTCCAGTTTGGTGACGATATTTCTGTATTCTTGTGTCTGCCGATGGTCGGGACCATAGAATTTTTCGCAGCAAGACAATATCTCTCGGTAACAATCCATCATCTTGCCGTACTCCTGCATGTGATGATAAACTGCTGCCATGTGCTGCAGGGTTTGGATGGTATTGGGATGTGCTGGCCCAAATACGGCGCGATAGGAATCGAGGGCTTTCTGTAAATAGATCAACGAGTTGTCAAAGTCCTCAATTCTGGAATAAAGAGCCCCGATGTTGAGATAAGAGAGGGCAGTGCCTTCGGCATTGGTGCCAAGCACACGTTCACGCTGCTCGAGCGCTTTCATGTGGCTCTCCATCGCTTTCTCATTATCACCCATCATGCTGTAAATGACTCCCAGGTTGTTGTAGGATTGTGAGAAACAGGGATCGTCCTGGTCTTCGATGGCGCGTTTTCTGATGTCAAGTCCCTTTAGGGTGTATTCCAGCGCTTTGTCGGTGCTGTCTTGTTTGGTGTAAATCCTGCCGATGTGTGTATAGACTAAGGCGGCATCGGCATTGTCGAGCCCTACGGTCTGCTTGAAGATGTCCAGCGCCTTGTGATGCCATTCCAGTGACTGGTTCAGGTCTCCCAGGTGATCGTATGTCAAGCCGATGAACTCGCTGACCTGGCCTGATTCCTCACTCACTTCACCATATTGTTCCTGAATAAGACCTAATGCCCGCCGATAATAACTTAATGCGAGGGGATAATCGGTCAGATAGCTGTCGATAAATCTGGCCGCCGAAAACAGCAAGTACCCGTTAGTGGAGTCAAGTGCAACGATGCGCTCCAGGTAATAGGCGGCCGAATCGTTGCGGTAGTTGGCAGTGTTGATGGTGAGCTTATTGGAATAGTCGCGCATCAGGTCCTCGGTCTCTATCTCGATGTCCTTTTTCAACTGTTGGGATAGGTGTTCTGACTTCTCCATGAGTTCGCGCTTGTCCCGTAGCTCTTGTTCGCGCTTGTCAAATCCGCCCTTGGCATTGATTAGCGAGTCGGCGTGTTCCAGGTCGGCATCTTCAATGCTGGCCTGGATTTCCTTATTCTTGTCGCTCATGCCCTTATAGTCGGTCAGCGCATAGCGTTCGGCCATCTCGTCAATGAGCTGGATGTAACTGTTATAGTTGGCATTCAGTTCCTCATACTTTGCCCGATACTCTTGCTCGCTGATGGAGGTCATCTTCAGCTGGTGCTGCAGTGTCGCCAGCTTCTGGTCATAGTCCCGCTTGGCGCGGCCGTAGGCCTTGTCCTCAATCTGTTTCTTGTCGTTCTCTAGCTGCTGGTTGGTGATCATGACAATCTCCAGTGGCACACTTGACGAGTAGGCGAAGCGCCGTCCCTTCAACTGCTTGTCAACAAGGATGTATCCCTTCTTCTGGACGCGGGTCACGGTGAAGGAATCGCCTTGGCGCTTGCCGTGGATTGTGAAGGAGAATTTCCCGCCTTTTTTACTCACAATGGAGTTGGCGTACTCCAGCACGTTGATGCTGACCCCCTCGATGCCCGTGCTTGGCTTGCCGGGACGCTCCAGCGTCCTGACGATTCCCTGCTGTTGCGCCATGGCACTCAAACAAATGCACAGGCCAACGATTATCCATAATACTTTTTTCAACATACTTATCAGTCGTCTGTTATTTACTCACGCAAAGGTAGGCATTAATTGTGATAATCTAAACAGGGGAATGAAAAAATGTACGCTTGTTTCCCAACAAACGTACACTTTAAACCTTAAAAATCTAATCCTATGAAAAAACTGATGCAAAATTATTGTTTTTGATACGATTACACAAGTTTTCAAATCTAATAATTCTAAAATTCTATTGAAAAATTGTTAATTTAGGCTCCTATGAATTTCGATAGGAATAATTATGGCGAAAATAGCCTCGTTATGGTCTTTATTTAGTTGATTTTTACTGGTAAATTAAGCAAGAAGCGGACTGCTTTTTTTGCAGCCCGCTCCCTGAGTGGATTTATCGTGTGTATGAAGAAATGTGCTATTAGTATCCAATCGAGAGGGTGGTGTAGTAGTGGCCCAGATTGTTGTTCATCGACAGGGTCACCCATCCAGTGCTGTTTCCCCCATACCAGCTGATGGTCGTGCCGCTTGTGCTGATGGGCTGTCCGTACACCCTGCAAAGGCTGCGGTAAACCCTGTCGTAACGGTAGCGGTCGTAGCTGGGAGCGTGGAAGACGAACTGAGCGTTGACCAGTCTGTCGTAACTATCGTAGCACAGCATGACGTCGTCCCAGGCAAAGTTGAGCAGAGGCACATCTCTCAGGTAGATGATGTGGTCGGCATACCCGTCGATTGCATAGCCGTTGTAGTACAGATAGTCGAGCGAAGTGTCAAAGAGCGTTCCGAAAGTGATGCCCAGGATTCTGTCGATGACAGGAGCTCCAGCGTAGGGGTGCCATCCGGTGGGGATCACAGGGCGGATCCATGCGATGGGAGCGGGGCGATAGGGGCGTGCGGGGGGAGGCAACGGACGACTCCAGTTGTGGTTCGTGTAGTTCCTGTGGAAGTCATTGCGGTAGTGGTGGTTGCTGTAGTCAAAGCGGTTGTGAGAATCGTAACCGTGACTCTTGCCGTTGTTGCCGTGTCCCTTGCCGCTACCTCCGTTGGGACGGCTGCCGCTGGGCCTGTCATGGCCGCCCTTGTTACCGTTGGGCTTGTCCATGCCGCCCTTGTTACCGTTGGGCCTGTCATGGCCACCCTTGTTACCGTTGGGCTTGTCCATGCCACCCTTGTTACCGTTGGGCTTGTCGTTGCCGCCTTTGTTACCGTTGGGCTTGTCAATGTTCCCGGGGCGTGTGCCACGCTGGCGGTTATCCATGCTGGTGGACTCGATGGCGCTGCGGGTGCTTCCCCTGGTGGCTTTGTTCAAGCCGGTGGTGGCATTATCGCTGCGACGGGTGATAGCGCTCGGAGCGCTGGTAGAACCCTTGTCGCTGCCGCCGCGATTGACACCAGTGGCGCTGCCATTGCTGCGGCTGGAACTGGAGTTGTTGCGGTTCACCTGCGGGCTGGTGCTGCGGCTCTCGGCTGAACTGCTGCGGTTCACCTGTGGGGTGGCCGAACTGCGGCTCATGCTGGTGCTGCTGCGGTTCACCTGTGGGGTGGCCGAACTGCGGCTCATGCTGGTGCTGTTGCGGTTCACCTGCGGGGTGGCCGAACTGCGGCTCATGCTGGTGCTGTTGCGGTTCACCTGCGGGGTGGCCGAACTGCGGCTCATGCCTGAACTGCTGTTACGGGTCACCGTCGGTGCCGTTGAGCTATTGGACCTTGAGACAGCTGCCGTTTGGCTTCTGCTGCTGGAGCTGCCTCCCTGAGAACGACTGCGGCCCTGGGCCGAGGCGTCGGATGCGCCGATGATCAGGCATCCCATGAGCGCGAAGCTCATCATCATTTTTGTAACAGAAGTTTTCATAATCGTGTTGTTTATAATGTTCAACAATGTGATTTAATGCGTTTGGTTTGTCTTTTAGACTGCAGTGGCGGTGACAAGTTTAACTCCCAAAAACAGTGAGTGGCCGCATTTCGGTCCAATCAGGCTCAGAAATGCGACCAATCGCCGTTTTTCATAGATGAACCGGAATGCTACTGGAGCAACAACTGGGCGTCTCCGTAACTCAGGAAACGGAAATCGTGGCCCATCGCATAGTCGTACATGGCACGCCACTGGTCGTTGCCGACAAAGGCGGCAACGAGTAGCAACAGCGTGGATTGAGGCTGGTGGAAGTTGGTGATCATTCCGTTGACGATGCGGTACTGGAATCCTGGGGCAATCATTAGCTGGGTGCTGCCCATATAGGTGTCGGTGTGATGCCGGTCCAGGTAATCGACGATGTTTTGCAGCGCCTTTTCGGTAGAAATTTCACACGGGGTGGTGTAGGGCATCCATTGGGTGACGGTCAGTGCCTCGGCGTTGGCCTCAGGGTCGGATTCCAGAATCTGGCCGATGTAGTACAGGCTCTCGAGGGTGCGCACGCTGGTCGTGCCCACGGCGATGACAGGACCCGGGGCATTGATGATATCCATGATGACATCGCGCGGCACGCTGATGAACTCGTAGTGCATCGGGTGGTCGCCGATCTGCTCGCTCTTCACAGGCTGGAACGTGCCAGCGCCCACGTGCAGCGTGATCTCGCGTCGCTCGATGCCGCGGCGGTCACACTCCTGCAGCACTTCGTCGGTGAAGTGCAGTCCCGCAGTGGGAGCGGCGACACTGCCGTCGATGTGGCTATACACCGTCTGGTAGTCGGTCGAGTCGCTGGCCTCGGTGCCGCGGTTCAGGTAGGGCGGGATGGGAATCTCGCCGATAGCATCCAGCACGTCAGCAAACGTGCA
>Ga0247610_10007399_pt1 | contig 11278 bp, 10 predicted proteins | sample 174DNAGHGhighgp2_FD_193483 | JGI IMG/M metagenome (GOLD analysis project Ga0247610, IMG submission 193483) | Sheep rumen microbial communities from Palmerston North, Manawatu-Wanganui, New Zealand - 1742 DNA GHGhigh gp2 | ecosystem: Host-associated > Mammals > Digestive system > Stomach > Rumen...
GTTAAATGTAAGTATTGTCAAACTGAATTTAATCCAACTGAATTAAATGTAACAGTTAAGCATGCTAAAGAAAGAACAAATCCTTTGGTAGCTGAAGGAAAAAGTTATTCATGTACTCAATGTGGAGCAACATTATTAACTTTTGATGATACAGCAATCACTTTTTGTAGTTATTGTGGTTCTCAAGCTATGCTTGAAGATAAAATGATGGGTAAAGTAAATCCTGATTATGTTATACCATTTATGAAAAATAAAGATGAGTGTATTGAAGCATATAAAAAGAAAATATCATCTTCTGCTTTTGTACCAGATTATATGAAATCTGATACAGTTGTTGAAAAATTTAGGGGTATTTTTATGCCATATGCTATATATAAAGTAGGGCATAAAGGAAAAGAAACTAGTAAAGGAAGTAAATATACACATACTAGTGGTGATTATAAATATTATGATGATTATAATGTATCTTTTGATTTAGATGCTGAATATGATGGAATATCATATGATTTATCAAGCAATTATTATGATAAGTTTAGTACTGCTATACCATTTGATATTAAAGATAAAAAAGATTTTAACCCAAATTATTTAGTTGGTTTTTATGCTGATACTTCTAATGTAGAAAGTGAAACATATGATACTGAAGCAGTGACTTATGCTGTTAATGATTCAGTTAAAAAGTTAGTTGCTAATAAAGAGTTTTCCCAATATGGATGTTCTGCTCCAGTTGTTAAATATGAAGTAAAAGATAGAAAAATAGCAATGTTTCCAGTATATTTCTTAGCTATAAGAGATAAAGCAAATAAAAATATTAATTATGCTGTAGTAAATGGTCAAACAGGAAAAGTTGCTATGGATTTACCAGTTGCTTTTGGTAAATATGTTAGATTTTCACTTATATTAGCAGTAGTAATATTCTTATTGATAAATAGATTTATTATTTTAACACCTAAAGTAATAAGTATATTCTCATTAATATTTGCTATTATTAGTATTATTATGTCAGTTTCACAAGCAAAGAAGATTAATAAAAGAAAATATCATTTAGATGATAAAGGATATTTAAATGCAAATAAAGATAAAAATGAAGAAGTAGAAAAAGTTAATATGATGAAATATATTTTTAAAGATATGTTTGCTATATTATTACCTTTATTAGTACTTGTATTTAATTTTGTAGAAGATGCTTATTATTATGGATCATCTATAATATCTTTATTACTTGTATTGTTATCTTTTAAAGATTTAGTAGATGAACATAACTTATTAGTTTCTAATAAAATTCCTCAATTAGATAAAAGAGGAGGTGATGAAAATTGAAAAATAAATTAATTATATTTTTAATATTATTAAATTTATTTATTCCATTTATTCATGCTGAGAATGAAACAGTTGTTAATACTGATGATTCTATAGATGCTAGTAAGATAGAAGAACAATTAAAAGAGATAATTGAAACAACACTTTCTAATGAGACTTCTTTATTTAATGAAACAACTACTGGAATTGACTATCCTCCTACAAATGTTATTCAAAATACAAAAGATAATTATATTGAAACAGTTGTTAATGGTAAAAAATTAATAATTGATGATAGTGCAAATTTACTAACTGAAGAAGAAAGAGAATTGTTAGTTAAAGATATGACTCCTAGTACAAGTTATGGTCATATTGTATTTGTAACTACATCAAGTAATTATAGTTCTGCTAATGATTTTGCTGATAATTACTATCATAGTAAATTTAATAAGAAAGAAAATGGAACATTATTCTTAATAGATATGTCTAATAGAAAAATATATATATTTTCAGATGGTAAAAACTATAATATTATTACTACTGGTAAAGCACAAATAATAACAGATAATATTTATGGTTATGCTAAAAGAGCAGAATATTATAAATGTTCTAAATTAGCATTTGAACAAATATATACTGTGTTAGATGGTGGAAAGATATCTGAACCAATGAGATATGCTAGTAATATAGTATTATCATTAGTTATAGCTTTCTTTATAGGATTCTTAAGAGTATTAAAGAATGCTAAAATTCCATCTCCAACTACACAAGAAATAATTAATGGTTGTGCTGTATCTTTTGCAGTAGCAAATATAGTTGGAACTAAAATAGGAACACACACTGTATATGTACCACCTTCTAGTAGTAGCGGAGGCTCTTCCGGTGGCGGAGGAGGCGGAGGCGGCCACAGTGGTGGTGGCGGTGGACACAGCTTCTAAAAAATAAGAACTTAATTGACTAAGTTCTTTTTTATTTTTATAATATAATGTATAATTAAATTGGTGTGGTAATATGAAGGAAGTAAGTTTATATCCAGTTGATATATATCAAGTTGTAGATAAAAGTTTATTGTCAGATATAGATAAACTTGTTTTAAATATGCTATATATGCCTATTATAGGAAATATGGCTATTTCACTATACTTGAAATTACAAACTGAAGCTATAAATTCACCGATTTCTAGTGAATCATCACATCGTCATTTAATGACTAGTATGGGTATTACATTAAGTAATTTAAAAGAAGCACGTTTAAAACTAGAAGGAATAGGATTAATGAAAACATATTATCATAAAGATGAGATTAATTCTTATGTATATGAATTATATAGTCCTTTGTCTGCCAGTGAGTTCTTTTCTCATCCTATATTTAATGTAGTTTTATATAACAATGTAGGAAAGAGTGAATATACTAGATTATATGATTATTTTAAATTACCTAATATTTCATTAAAAGATTATGAAGATATATCTGCTAGTTTTGATAGTGTATTTAAAAGTAGAAATTTTACTCCTCTTGAATATACTGGGGAAGATATAATTTCCAAAAATAAATTATTATTAACATATGAATTAGATTATGATTTTGATTTATTGATTTCTTCAATTGGAGAAGATATGTTTAATGTTAAATGTTTAAATAAATCTATGAAAGAATTAATAATTAATCTATCTTTCTTATATGAGATTGATCCAGTTCATATGGCTGATATAGTAAGAACATCTCTTAATGAAAAAGGTAATATAGTTAAAGAAGATTTAAGAAAAAATACAAGAAAATATTATCAATTTAATAATGATAATAGATTACCTAGTTTATTATTTAAGAGTCAACCCGAATATTTAAAGAGTACTGGTGTAGATAATACTAGAAGAGGAAGAATGATTAGGGTATTTGAAAATAATTCTCCATATGAATTCTTAAAAGCAAAATATAAAGGTGGTAAACCAACTAGTAAAGATATGGAAATATTAGAGGGATTACTTGAAGATCAAAAATTAAATCCTGGGGTTATAAATGTACTTATAGATTATGTTTTAAGAACTAATAATAATAAACTTAATAAATCTTATATTGAAACTATTGCAGGTCATTGGAAGAGAAGTAATATTGAAACTGCAGAAGAAGCAATGGCAATAGCAGAAAAAGAACATAAGAAGAATATGAATAATACTAAGACTAAAACTAAAACTAAAGTTACACCAGAATGGTTTAATGATAATATAGAAGAGTTAAATGTTGAATCAAATGATGATTTTAATAAATTTTTAGAGGAGTTTAGAAAATGATAAAGACTAATAGTTTTGTTAATAAAAGTAAAAAGTCTATGAATGATAGTTTAAGAAAAGAATTCATTTTGGCTAGTACTGATGAAACTTTTAAAAAACTATGTAATAGACTTAAATGTAGTGAAGATATATTGATGAAATATACTTCTAAATTAGAAAATACTGTTTGTGAACTTAATAATTGTTCTAAATGTAAGGGATTAGATAAGTGTAAAAACAATATAATTGGATATGTTAATTATCCAAGTGTTGAAAAAGATTATTTAGTATTTTCATATAAACCATGTAAGTATTATAAAAATGATTTATTAAAAAACAAAACTACTTTTTTTGAAACTCCTAGAATATTAATGAATGCTTCTTTAAGTGATTTAATTAATGAAAAAGAAAGAAATAGTATTTTAAAATATATTAAAGATTTTTTAAATAAAAAGGTACATGGTGATAGTGTTAAAGGTATGTATCTTAGTGGTTCTTTTGGTAGTGGTAAATCTTATATATTAAGTGCATTATTAAATGAATTATCAAATAAAGGCTATAAAACAGTTAATGTTTATTATCCATCATTACTTGAGAAGTTAAAATCTTCTTTTAATGATTTTACTTATGATGAAGTAATAGATGAAATAAAAACTGCTGATATATTATTACTTGATGATATAGGAGCAGAGAAGAATACTTCTTGGTCTAGAGATGAAGTATTAGGAACTATTCTTCAATATAGAATGGATAATGATTTAACTACATTTTTTACATCTAATTTTACTATTGATGAGTTAGAAAAGATATTATCAGATACTAAAAATGATTATGATGAGATAAAAGCAAGAAGAATTGTTGAAAGAATAAAGTATCTGACAATTGAAGATAAATTGATAAGTAAAAATAAGAGAAATTAGCCTTATTGTTGACAATAAGGCATTTTTTTGGTATAATATGCTGGCATTTAAGAAAGGGGTAATAGGTATGACATTATTTTGGGTTTATGTTGTATGTCAATTAGTATCAACTGCATATGGAATAACTGTTATTAACTCAGTAAAGAAAGTACCTGCTCTTAGAAAAAGACTAAGAGAAGAAGGATATACTCAAAGAGATAAAAATAGTTTATATAAATTTAATGATTGGTTATCATATTTTTTCAAAGGATTTATACCATTTTATTATGCAATAAAAGCTATCCAATTAACTAATGATCCTGATCCAATTGGTGTATTAGTACATGAAGAAATAAATAATGGCAATTATATATCTAAAGCTGATGAAGCAATATTTAAGGATGAGGAAAAAAGAGCATCAGAATCACTTGCTTATGATCCAAACATGTTTAAATATGAAGAACCTGGAACTTATAAAGCAAGAAAAGTTGATTTAAATGAAATATATGATGATTATGAAACTCCAATTGAGTATATAACTCGTGAGTTTGAAAAAGATAGTAATAATAAAATTACTCCTTTTGTAGATAATATTGATCAAAAAATAAAAGATAATATCTATGTAGAGGATGTACCAGAAATAGTTGATATAAAAGATCATATAGAAGAAGAACCAAAAGAGACTGTTGTTACTAACAGCGATATAGCTAGAGCAATATCTGAACTTAGTGGAACTGAATTAGAAGAATTAAGTAAAAAATTAGTTCTTTTAGCAGAAACTAAGAGAAATAATATGAATAATTTAGAAAAAGATGTTGCTTAATAAATAAAAAGGTATTATAATTTAATCATAAATTAATTAATTAGACGAGATTTTTAAATTAATTAGCGTAGAGATTTAGTGGTTGGTGAAAACTAAAGTAATTGTTTAAAAGTTACTACTAATTGTATGAGGTTAATAGCCTACGAGTTGTTCTCGTTATAAAACAAGTAAGTTAATAAAAGGATGGTACCGTCAATATGACTCCTGTGTGCCAGCCTTTTTTATTTTATAGGAGGTTATAAATATGAATATTGAATCTATTAGTTTATCAAAGTTTTTATCAAGATATGCTAATGTATATGGGGCAGACTTAAAAAGAATGACCCACGATGAGGTTAAGGTGTTATTTCCAGAGTTAAGAAGGGCTAGTAATAATCCTTTAAAAACCAAAAATGATGTATTATCATTTATTAAAACGCATAAGGAAGAATTAATTCTTGGTAAAGTTGTTCTTGTAAGTGATGGTAGAACTATGTATCCATATTACACCCCAGAGTTAACTGATGATATGGAAGAAGAAATGTATGTTGATAGAGAAGAAACCAAAGATTTTGAAATAGATGATGAAGTATATGACTATAGTAATTTAAGTGAATATGAACTTAGAGAATTATTAAGAAGAAAATATAATTCATATAGAAACCAAACTTGTGCTAGAAGAGAACTACAATCAAGAGGTATAGCAATTACTAAAAAATATAGAAGAAATGATTTTAAAAAAAATAATTATGAAGAGGAATAAAAATGAAAGAGATTAAAAATGATGAAAAATTAAATATGTTAAATCATAGTTGTGCTCATTTATTAGCACATGCTATTAAACATTTATATCCAAATGCAAAATATTGGGTAGGACCAGTAATTGATGAAGGATTTTATTATGATATTGATTTAGGTGATATTACTCTTACTGAAGATGATTTACCTAAAATCGAAAAGGAAATGAAAAAGATATCTAAATCAGATAAATTAATTAAGAGAATAGAATTATCTAAAGAAGAAGCTTTAGATATGTTTAAAGATGATGAATATAAGATGGATTTAATTAGTAGAATGGATGAAAATGATACTGTTATTTCTGCTTATAGACAAGATGATTTTATTGATCTTTGTAGAGGGCCACATGTAGAATCTACTAAAAAGATTAAATACTTTAAACTATTAAAAGTTAGTGGAGCTTATTGGAAAGGCGATGCTAAAAATAAAATGCTACAAAGAATATATGGAGTAGCATATGATAATGAAGATGATTTAAATGAATACTTACATGAACTAGAAGAAGCTAAAGAAAGAGATCATAGAAAAATCGGTAAAGATTTAAATATATTTATGTCTCATGATTTAGTTGGTAAAGGAATGCCTTTATGGTTACCAAATGGTGCTTTAGTTCGTAAATTACTTGAAAATTATATTTATGAAAAAGAAGAAAAATTAGGATATGTTCATGTATATACTCCATGTGTTGGTACTGTTGACTTATATAAAACTAGTGGACACTGGGATCATTATAAAGAAAATATGTTCCCATCAATGAAAGTTGATACTGAAGAATTTGTATTAAGACCAATGAACTGTCCACATCATATGTTAATTTATGGTAATGAACTTCATTCATACAAAGATTTACCAATTAGAATAGGTGAGTTTGCTACTGACTTTAGATATGAAGCATCTGGAGCAGTAAAAGGACTTGAAAGAGTTAGATGTATGTGTCAAAATGACGCTCACTTATTTGTTAGACCAGATCAAATTGGTGATGAGTTTAAGAAAGTTGTTAAATTAATATTAGATGTATATAAAGATTTTGGATTAAATGAATATAGTTTTAGATTATCTTTAAGAGATCCAGAAGATAAAGAAAAATATTTTGATGATGATCAAATGTGGAATGAAGCAGAATCTAAATTAAGAGAAGTTTTAGATGAAATAGGAGTTCCATATTATGAAGCTAAAGGAGAAGCTGCTTTCTATGGCCCAAAACTTGATGTTAATGTAAAACCTGCAGTAGGACCAGAAGTTACATTGTCTACTTGTCAAATAGATTTCTTACTTCCTAGAAGATTTGAATTAAATTATATTGATAGTGATGGTTCTAAGAAAACTCCTGTTGTTCTTCATAGAGCAATTTTAGGAACTTTTGATAGATTTACAGCATTTATACTAGAAGAGACTAAAGGAGCTTTACCATTATGGTTAAGTCCTGTACAAATGACTATTATTCCAGTTAATAATGAATATCATTTAGAATATGCTAACGAAATAAAAGAAATACTTGAAAACGAAGGAATTAGAGTAAAACTAGATGATAGAGATGAAAAATTAAGTTATAAGATGAGAGAAAGCGTTGTTAGTAAAATACCTTATGCATTAATACTAGGTGATAAAGAAAAAGATAGTAGAACTATTAGTTTTAGAAGATATGGTAGCAATGATACTGATAGCCTTGATATTGATAAATTCAAAGAAATGATATATAATGAAATTATTAATAAAGGTAGGAAGTAATTATGAGTAGTGAAAGAATAACACATATTTTTGTAGCTAAAAAATTAAAAGAACTTGGACTAGAATATGATGAAGATACTGTAGATGTAATCACAGAAATTTATCTTGACTATGTATATGATAGATCTTTAGATTATGCTAATGGAATATTTGAAAATGAGCAAATATTTGAAATAGCATTGAAAAAATTTAGAGATAATATAAAGTATTATAATCAAGTAATTAAGGCTGCTAAAGCCCATAAAAAGGCTAATCCAAATGAAACTATAAATACTCAAGATATGGTGTTAGATTATGAATCTATGGAAACTGATGCTTTTGTTGATAGTCAAATTACGAATGATAGATTATTGAACAATAGAGGTGGTTATGGCTATAATGATAGCTATGATGACAGAGGTTTAGACGAAAAAACAGAAGACGATACAGTTGGTTATGAATTATAATTATGTAATAAAAAAGTCAGATTTTATCGAAAAAATTTGACTTTTTTGATGTTTTATGATATAATTTATACACAAATCAATAAGGGGGTTTGGGTTATGAAAAATAGATATATTCTAGATTATTTGGATGAGAATAATTTTAAGAAGTTAGAAAGAAGTTTAAAGAAATACAACATGGTTGCTTATAAAAAACTTATGTTTGATTTCTATCCTAAATTAAGAAGTGGTGAATTTGTAGGTGAATGTACATCTATAAATAAACATGAACAAACTGAGACATATGATTTAAGGTTACCAACTGATTCATTATTTGTTAAAGTATATGGTGAAGTAAAATTAAATTATACTGTTTATAAAAACAATAATGTTGTTATGTTAAATAATTTAGAACCAAAAGATATATTATTAGATGGACATAGATCTGAATTAACTGCTTATAAAGGAATAATGATTTCTAAAGCAAATGCACAAAAAGAAATGTTTAAAATTGATTTATTATGTAGATTAGAAGGAAGAGAATAACTCTTCCTTTTAGATTGACAAATAATATTTTTTTAGTAAAATTAATAATAGGTGATAATATGAAATTAGAATTTAAAGTGGTTGATGAGAATATTTATAGTATTAATGGTATAGATTTTAATTATTCTAAATTTATTAAATCTCAAGGAGTTAAAACTAATAGTATTGTTGATAATTATAAATATAATAAATCTTATGAAACTTTAGGTGAATCATTAATGGGTAAATCTATTGAAGAAAACAAAGGTATTCTAAAAGAAATTAGTGATAGAATTAATAATATTGAACAATTAATGCCAAAAGTAGATGAATACTTAAATCTAATTGATATTAATGAAATACATGTATTAAGACTTGTTAATACAGTATGTGATAAAAAATATAAAGATGTTTCTAAAGTAGGGGAAGAAGTTAAAAAATTAGATGTTAAAGAATTAAGTGATACATATAGCGTACTTTCAAATTATGATAAATATGTTCATGCTTATGGAAGTATGAGTGTTGAATTAAATAATTTATATAATTGTAAAAATATAATAAAAAAACAGTTAACTAATTAACTGTTTTTATTTGCTAATTCTTTATATTTATCTTCTAAGAAATAAATATCTTTACTACTCATAAATAATAATACACTATCTTTATATTGTAATAATTTATCAGCTGTCTCTATTGAAATAAATTCACCATTTTTAGTATCTTTTAATATATCATTATGAGTTACATCATCATATCCAACTTCTTTTCTATCTTCACCAATTTCCATTACATATGATTTATCTGCTAAATTAAGAGCATCAGCAAATTCTTTATGGAAGAATTTAACTCTAGATTTAGTATGTGCTTTAAATATAGCTACAATAAATTTATCTGGATATTTTTTTCTTGCTGCTTCAATAGTAACTTTTACTTCAGTAGGATGGTGTGCATAATCATCTATTAATATATTAGATTGAAATTTAGTTTCAATAAATCTTCTCTTAGCATGTTCTATTTTTAGAACTTGTTTTTTTACTTCTTCTTTATCAATTCCTTCTAGATAACATACACTAATTACAGCCATAACATTTAATAATAAATGGTCTCCTACAAAAGGGAAAGTAAATGTATCATATAATTCATTATGTACATATATATCTACTGTAGTAGTATCATTTTCAATTTTAATGTTTTTAGCATATAAATCATTTGATTCATTAAATCCATATTTAAATACAGGTTTATTAATTTTTAATTTAGGAGTATTTTTATCATCACCACAAAGTACTACATAATGTCTTGCACTATTTGCAAATGAATTAAATGCATCAATAACATCATCTAAATCCTTATAATAATCTGTATGATCTAGTTCAACATTTGTAATAATAGCATAATATGGACTATATGATAAGAAATGTCTCTTAAATTCACATGCTTCAAGAGCAAAATATTCATTCTTTTTATCAGCATGTCCAGTACCATCACCAATTAGATAGTTAACCCCAATATTTTCTAATACTTTACTCATCATAGTAGTTGTAGTAGTTTTACCATGACAACCTGATATAGCAATTAACTTAGTATTATTTGTTAATTCAGCTATCATAGATTGATAAGTATATATTTTTAATCCAAGTTCTTTAGCTCTTACAACTTCTTCATGATCATCATTAAATGCATTTCCTTGTACTATTATCATATTATCTTTAATATTATCTTTATTAAAAGTAACTATTTCAATACCTTTTTTCTCTAATTCATCTTGTGTAAAAAAGTGATCTGGCTTATCACTACCCATAACTTTATAACCTAAGTCATGCATTACTTGAGCAAGTGAGCTCATACCACTACCTTTTATTCCTATAAAATAATATATCATTTTAATCACCTATATTCATTATACACTAAATATTCATTTTATTGTAGATATAAAATCCTATTTGTGTTAAAATGTATAGTATGAAGAATAAAGAAAAATTAAAAAGTTTTTTTAATGTTCTTAAATTTGTAATTTTATTACAAATAATTTTAGTTGGAATAATATTATTAATAGTTAAAATGAAATAATCAAGGGTCATACTATGAATAGTGTAAAAAAAATAATAAGAAATGTTTTTATTTTTGTAGTATTAATAGTTGTAACATTTATAATTATTTTTAAAAATTATAATATTAAAAATACTATAAATATGATAGGTAATGCTAATATAGGATATATATTATTAGCTTTTTTATGTATGATTATTTATTTTATAGCTGATGGTTTAAATAATAAATCTATATTAGAAGGTTTAGGAAAGAAAATTAGTTTATTACAATCTATCAAATATCCAGTAATAGGATTCTTCTTTAGTGGAATTACTCCTGCTGCTGGTGGTGGACAACCAATGCAAGTATATTTTATGAGCAAAGATGATATTCCTTCATCATTTGGAACTTTATCATTACTTGTTCAATTAATTACTTTTCATGTTGTAACATTATTATTTGGCATATTTGGAGCAATATTTAATCATAAAATTCTTACTGGAGGT
>Ga0247610_10007401_pt1 | contig 11277 bp, 7 predicted proteins | sample 174DNAGHGhighgp2_FD_193483 | JGI IMG/M metagenome (GOLD analysis project Ga0247610, IMG submission 193483) | Sheep rumen microbial communities from Palmerston North, Manawatu-Wanganui, New Zealand - 1742 DNA GHGhigh gp2 | ecosystem: Host-associated > Mammals > Digestive system > Stomach > Rumen ...
GCCGTGAGACTCTCGTTGAAGCGCGACCGCAATGCGGAGGGCGACGTGTCGCAGTTCGCCTCGCTCGCCACCGCCCTCGCCGCCACCATCGGTACGGGTAACATCATCGGCGTGGCAACCGCCATCGCCCTGGGAGGTCCTGGAGCGGTGCTGTGGTGCTGGCTTACGGGTGTGTTCGGCATCTCGACGAAGTATGCAGAGGGTCTGCTGGCCATCAAGTACCGCGAGAAGACGAAGAGCGGCAAGATGCTCGGCGGTCCGATGTATGCCCTGGAGAAAGGTCTGGGCTGGAAGTGGCTCGCCGTGCTCTTCGCGATCTTCACTGCCATCGCCGCCTTCGGCATCGGCAATACGGTGCAGGCCAACGCCATAGCCACCGTAGCCAGTGAGTCGTACGGCATATCCCCCTATATCTCAGGTGCCTTTATCTGCGTGATGACGGCTGCCGTGGTGCTCGGCGGTGTGAAGAGCATCGCCCGCGTGTGTTCGATGCTCGTGCCCCTGATGGCAGCGTTCTACGTGTTGGGCTGTCTCTATATCCTTTGTGTCAACGCGGCCTTCTTGTGGCCGGCACTCTGTCTGATTGTGAAGGCGGCTTTCTCGCCTGAGGCGGCAGGCGGCGGATTCATCGGTTCGACGGTGATGATGGCAGCACGCTTCGGTATAGCCCGAGGTCTGTTCTCCAACGAGAGCGGTATGGGTTCGGCGCCCATCGTGGCGGCAGCAGCACAGACGCGCAATCCCGTGCGCCAGGCACTCGTCTCGTCGAGCGGCACGTTTTGGGACACGGTGGTGATCTGCGCCCTCACGGGACTGGTGATCGTGAGCAGCGTACTCGCCTACCCCGACATCGACTTCTCCAACGGCGCCACGCTGACGAAGGATGCCTTCTCGAAGATCCCCGTCATCGGACGTCCGTTGCTCACCTTCGGACTGCTCACCTTCGCCTTCTCCACCATCCTCGGGTGGTGCTACTATGGCGAGCGGGCCGTGGAATATCTGAAAGGGAAAAACTGGGTATTGGGTTATCGGGTGCTTTATATCACGGCCGTCTTCGCGGGTGCGGTGATGAACCTCGCCGTGGTGTGGAACCTCGCCGACTGTATGAACGCGCTGATGGCCATTCCGAACCTCGTGTCACTGTTGTGTCTCAACGGCGTCATCGTCCATGAGACGCGAGCCTACCTTTGGCGTGCCCGCAAGATCAACAACCGTTAGTACACCGTCTTTCACGCGGAAACGCACATCCATATTGAGGAAGGGCATACCGTAGGTACGCTCGGGATCGTCGTGGAAAGCAGGTCGCGGATCCTGTGCCAGCGTTGCCTTCAAAGCCTTAAGATGCCGGGAGGGGATCTTGACAGCCAGTTTGTCAGGGATCTCCACATGAAGAGGCTCCCACTGTTTTTCGTCCACAAAACCGCTCCGTGCCTCAGGATGGGCATCAGCATAGGTCACGTAGGGCTTGATGTCGTAGATGGGTGTGCCGTCCATGAGGTCTGCCCCACGCACGTAGATGACAGGACCTAACAACCGGTCTTCTTCCACCTTATCTATTTTCACGCACGAGAGTCCTAAGGGATTCGGACGGAAGGGTGAGCGCGAGGCGAAGACACCGATGCGACGGTTGCCGCCAAGACGCGGAGGACGGACAGTGAGACTTTGAACTTTGAACTTTGAGCTTTGAGCTTTATGATTTGCTGAAAATTCCCAAATCAGCCATAAAAAATCAAAATCCTCGAGGCCTCGGACGGCTTCGGGCTGACGGAAGGGCTTCTCGAAAACGATCCTGCCAGTCAGTTCCTCCACCAGTCCGCTCTGTCGCGGAATGCCGAATTTCGACTTCAAAGGTGACTCAAAATGTGCAATTGGCTGTATATCCATGCGGCAAAGATACGGAATTTTTATATTAACACCAATTTTTTCTATAAAAAGTTGGAATTTTCAGATTCTTTTTGTATTTTTGCACCAAAGATATGAACGAAATCAACCGGTCATGATAAGATTTCTACTATTAACCCTGACGCTGACAGTCTTCCTACGCACTGCGGCGGCTGATCAAGACTATAAGCAAGAGCCCGAGTATCTGGCTCTGCGCGACTCTATGCACCATGCTTTCAACGACGGCGACAGCGTGCGCTTCTTCCCTGCTGTCAAGGCCCTGCAGGACTATCTGCTCAAGAAGGGCGACCTGCATGCCTACTACACCCAGCGCTGCAATGAGATCGTGTTTGAGATGAACCAGAGGAAGGTGTTCGAGGCGTATATGTTGGGGCGTCAGCTCTCTCTGGAACTGCGCGAGAAGGGCCTTGACAGCGAAATGTATATGGCCTACAACATGCTTGGACACATCAACCGTCTCTGCGGCAACAAGAAGGCCGCCAAGCGGAATTTCTACACCGTGATCGGCATGATGGAGAAATACGGCTACTACGAGAGCATGCCGCCGATCTTTATGAACATCGTCAACGTGGAGATGGGCGACAACCCCGAAGAGGCGATGGCACTACTAGACAGAGCCAAGGAGATAGCCGAGAAATATTCCCCCGAGCGCGTGTTCGACATCGACACACGACGTACCGTCAGCTATTATTCCTCCGGCGAGATGGATAAGTTCCTCGAAGGCTACAAGGCTTATAAGAAAGGTGTGGAAGAAGGCAAGTCGTCCGTCCACGGAAGATCGCTGGAAGTCTATTACCTCGCCTCTCAGGGTAAGACTGACGAGGCCGTGGCACTGGCCAGGGAAGAGCTTGGCGACGAGAGCGACGATGCCATCACCGAGATCTACGAGAAGGCAGGTCGCTGGAAGGAGGCTTTCGAAGCCCAGCGCAAGGCATACGCCGTCAATGACTCTGTGAACAACGTTGCTCTGGCAAACAGCATGCAAGGCATCCGCGACCAGCTGACCATCAACGACATGGAGCACAAGTCGGCCCGTAACCGCCTCATCGCCCTCATAGCTGGTGTTATCCTGCTTGTCATGCTGATCATGGCACAGCTCTATATCGTGTTCTCGCGCCGCCGTCACATGAAACAGCTCAACGCCGCCTACCAGCACGCCCTAGAGTCGGACAAGATGAAGACGCGCTTCATCCAGAACGTCAGCCACGAGGTGCGCACACCGCTGAACATCATCAGCGGCTTCTCGCAGGTTATCGCCGACCCCTCGCTCACCGAGAGCGTCGAGGAACGGCAGAACATGGCGGCGATGATGCAGAAGAGTGCCCAGCAGATCACAAACCTCATCGACGAGATCATCGGCCTCTCGCTCATCGAGAGTTCCACCACCGTGGTGAAAGACGATATCGTGAAGGTGAACCAGCTACTCGAGAATGTCGTCGCCGATTTTGAAGACGCCGTACCGCCGCAGGTGGCACTCCGCGTGGACAGCGAGCTGGAACCTGATTTCAGTTTCGCCACCAACAAGAACATGCTCTACCGCATCATCAGCGCCCTCACCGACAACGCCATCAAAAACACCGAGAAGGGCGGTGTCACCCTCAAGGCCAGGACCGTCGCACAGACGCTCCTCATCACCGTCGAGGATACGGGCTGCGGCATCCCCGCAGATCAGGCAGAGCACATCTTCGAGCGTTTCGTTAAGCTCGACTCCTTCAAGCAGGGCATCGGCCTCGGACTACCCCTGAGCCGTAAGCTCGCCGAACAGCTGGGCGGTCTCGTCACTCTCGACACCACCTATTACCTCGGTGCCCGCTTCATCGTCACCCTCCCCTTCGAACCCATTGACCCCACTACGCCCATTAATCCCATTAAACCCAATAAAAAATAAAGCAAAATGAAAAAATCATCACTGAGGCCCATCGCCTTACTTTTCACATTCCTCTTTGCGCTCACCGCTTCGGCACAGCTGAAGACCGACGAGTTCACCACTAAGAGCGGTAAGAAAATCACCATCACCTGCATCAAGCACGCCAGTATGGAGATCAACTACAACGGCGTCGAGATCGAAGTAGACCCCGTGGGCATGTGGCTCAAGCCCGAGACCGACTATGCCACCTTCCCCAAGGCCAACATCATCCTCGTCACCCACGAGCATAAAGACCACTTCGACCGTGCCGCCATCCACGAGATCCGTACTCCGGCCACGAGCATCTACGTGAATCAGGCCGTATTCGGACACTTCCGCAACGGACTTGTGATGCAGAACGGCGACGTGCGCAGATACGCGTCAGACATCACCATCGAGGCGGTGCCTGCCTACAATACCACACCAGAGCATAAAGAGTTCCACCCCAAGGGACGTGACAACGGCTACATCCTCACCCTCGACGGCTTCCGCATCTACATCGCCGGCGACACAGAGGACATCCCCGAGATGGCAGACATCAAGGACATCGACGTCGCCTTCCTGCCCTGCAACCAGCCCTACACGATGACTGTAGATCAGTGTGTCAACGCCGCGAAGATCATCAAGCCTAAGGTGCTCTTCCCCTACCACTACAACGACACGCCTGTACACAAGATCTCCATGGCGCTCGCAGGCAGTGGCATCGACGTCCGCATCCGCAACTACAAATAAAAAAAGAAACGGGGCTCGCCATTGCGAACCCCGTTTCTTTTTAATCTTTAATCATTGTCAGGAGCCTGTCCGATCAGATCCATAAACTCATCGAGCTTCGGCGTGATGATGATCTGCGTGCGGCGGTTACGCTGCTTGCCAACCTCAGTGTCATTAGGAGCGATGGGGTTGTACTCACCACGACCACCAGCGGTCAGACGCTTAGGATCCACACCGTAGTCGTTCTGCAGGGCCTGAACCACTGAAGAAGCACGGAGGGTAGAGAGATCCCAGTTGTTGCGGATGTTCGTCTTCTTGATGGGCACATTGTCCGTGTTACCCTCGATGAGCACGTCGTAATCCTTGTAGTCCTTGATGATCTTCGCGATCTTCGACAGTGTCTCTGCGGCACGGCTGTTGATCTCGTATGAACCGCTCTTATAGAGCATGTTGTCGGCCAGCGAGATGTAGACCACACCCTTCAGCACCTGCACATCCACTTCCTTCAGCTCTTCCTTCGAGAGTGAGCGTGTGAGGTTGTTCGTCAGCACCATGTTCAGTGAGTCGCTCTTCGACTTCACCTCCACGAGGTGACGGATGTACTGGTTCGACTCGTTGATCTGATCCACGAGCTTCTCAATAGAGATGTTGTTCTGCGAGGCGTTCGTCAGACTCTTGTCGAGCGACTCCTGCAGTTTGGCATACTTGTCCTCAGCGTTCTTCAGCAGCTGCTGCATACCGCGCTGCTGCTCCTCCAGGCTGGCGATGCGGGCGTTCTTCGCAGCCAGGTCTTCCTTGGCAGCCTGCAGGCTCTCGGTGAGCGACTTGTTCTCTGTCTGGCAGTTCTCCAGATCCTTCTTACTGGCGCAGCTGGACAGTATCAGTCCACATGCCACAGCCATCATGATTGTACTCTTTTTCATAATTTGTGTTGATTTTAACCAAGATATTTCATCAGGATGCGGGCGTGGCCGGAGTCGTGGAGTTTGGTGATGCTCTTCTCACGGATCTGGCGGACACGCTCACGGGTGAGTCCCATCTCTGCGCCGATCTCTTCAAGTCCGCGCTCCTGGCAGCCGATGCCAAAGCACTCGCGCACGATCTTCAGTTCACGGTCTTTGAGCACGCTGCGAAGCACGCTCTCCAAATCATTGGTCAACGACTCGTAATCGACCTGTTTGTCGGTACGGCTGTCATCGCCAGAACTCAGGAGGTCTGCCATCGAGTTGTCGTCGTCCTCACCGAAGGGGGCGTCGATACTCATGTGGTGACTGTCGGCCTTTGCCGTCTGTTCAATCTTTGCTTCATCAATCTGTGTCAGTTCCGCCAGCTCAGTCACTGAGGGGCGGCGCTGGTGAATCTGTTCGAAACGGTTGATTTCCTGATTGATCTTGCTCAGTGCACCGCTCTGGTTGAGAGGGAGTCGCACGATACGGCTCTGCTCAGCGATAGCCTGGAGGATGCTCTGACGGATCCACCAGACGGCATAGGAAATGAATTTGAAACCACGCGTCTCGTCAAATTTCTCAGCAGCCTTCACCAGTCCGATGTTGCCCTCGTCGATAAGGTCGGTAAGCGTCAAACCCTGGTGCTGGTATTGCTTGGCCACTGAGACGACGAAGCGGAGGTTGGCTGTGACCAGACGCTCCTTGGCTTTTTCGCCCTCAGGACCACCCTTGCGGATAGCCTGCGCCAGTTCGATTTCCTCCTCGATGGTCACGAGGGGCTGACGACCGATCTCAACGAGGTACTTGTCAAGGGCCTCACTCGAACGGTTGGTAATGCTTTTTTGAATCTTTAATTGCCTCATATTTGTTTTGTTACTCTGAAAAAGTGCGCAAAGGTACAAAATTCTTTTGTAAGTTGCACGTCTCGCGCTCAAAAAGCGCCATCTTTTACGAAAGTTTAACTATTTATGAGCTATTTCTCCGCCTTTTCGTAGCAGAACTCGTCGATATCGACATATCCGTCTGCCTTTTTCGTGGCGTAGTTGAAGAGGCCGAACTTGGTACCCATGAAGAAGCGGCGCCAGTCGAAGCCGAGGCGGTAGTTTTCGGTACCGATCTTTGTCCATGTAGTACCGTCGAGGCTATAGGAGAAGTTAGCGCAGTCTGCCCCGCCAAAACGACGCATACCCGTGCCCTGTCCTGGACGGAAGTCAGCATCGATGCGGAGGAAAATCTTCGTCGAGGTAAGAGGAATCTCTTCGATGACCTTTTCTTCGAAACTTGTCACTTCCTTATCACGGTCGGAAAGCTGGCAGGTCATCTCCACCATCTGGAGGAAGAGCTTCTTGCCCTTCTTCTTGATGACGAGGGCGCCTGTGTCACTGTTGAAAGCGGCCAAACCGGCACAGTCGCCGTCCTTCATCTTCGCACAGTCGATGACAATGGAGCCAGAGCACTGCGGACCCTCCATGCGCTGGGTGAGGGTATTAGGAGCGAGGTAAAGAGTGTTGACCACGCGATTGGTTTTCAGGCGGAGGAATCCAGGACGCTCCGTGAGACTCCACGCGGCATCAATGGGATTGTGGTTCCACTGCCAGTGAAGACCGAGTTTCGACTCTGAGAAGTCGTCGGCCTTGACGATGGCGGTCTCTGGCTGTCCAGTGACGAAAGGACGTACGGTGTCAGGCACCTTGCCGTTCTCATCGCCGAGCATCGGCCAGCCGTTGATCCAGCGACAGGGCATGACGGTGAGCACACGGCCCACGCCGCCACGGTCCTGGAAGATGATGCCGTACCAGTCGCCAGAGGGGCTGTCGACGATGGTGCCCTGAGCCTCGTAAGAGAAACCGCCGAACTCACTCTCGAGGATCACCTGCTTCTCGTATGGGCCGTGGATGTCGTCGGCACGGTAGCAAACCTCACGACGATGACGGCCTGGGGCATAGGTGTGGGAGATCATGAGGAGGTAGTATTTGCCGTCTTTCTTGATGACGCGCGAACCTTCAAGGAGGCCTTTCTCGTCTTCCTCGCGCTCGAAGATGTGCATGTAAGTGCCCTCGATGACGTCGGAGAGATCGGGCTTAAGTTCCATCAGTTCGCCCGTGCCGTAGATGACGAACACACGGCCGTCGTCGTCGAAGAACAGCGAACAGTCGTGGAAGTGGCGCATACGGGAGACGAGTTCCCAAGGACCTTCGGCCTTCTCAGCGGAGAAGATATAGGTGTCGCCCATAGCGCCCTGTTCATTAGGAGCCAGAAGGGCATAGAACTTGCCGTTGTGATATTTCAGAGAGGTGGCCCACTGTCCGCGACCGTAAGCAGTACCCTGCTGCAGGTCGTACTTCGGAGAATCGGTGAGACGGTCGAAGATGTAGCCGACGGTCTCCCAATTCTTCAGGTCCTTCGAGGCCATCACGGGAGCACCAGGCATAAGATGCATGGTGGTGGAAACGAGATAGAACGTGTCACCCACGCGGATTACGTCAGGATCGGGAACGTCTGCCCAAAGCATGGGGTTCTTGATGGGCGGGGTGTTGATGGTCTCGTAATCCTCAGCGAAGGAAGTGAGAAGCGAGAAGTGAAAAGTGAAAAGTAAGGCGAAGAGCCTCAGGAAAGTTTTTTTGTTCATAACGATGAGTTTTTTTATATCAAGAATTTGAGAATTAGAGAATTATAATTGGATGGTTTGCTCGTTGCCATCGTGGGAGACGGTGCGCGAGGTGCCATCAGGGAGTACGATGGTGAACTTACGATCGAGTATCATGCCCTTATAACCACCCTGGCGCGTGCCGATGGTGAGTTGGCGGGCCTTATCGTTCCAGCGGAAGGTGATGGTGGCATAGTAGCCTTTCTCATAATTGTAGCCGTCACCTTCGTCTTCATAGAGAGTGAACGAGCCGTCTGCACCAGGATAGACGCGGATCTCGAGGTTGTCCCAAGATTTCTCGCCCACGTACTGCATCTCAGGACCGAGGGGCAGGATGCTGCCAGCACGCACGAACATCGGCACACGGTTGAGAGTGGTGGTAAGGGTGACGGTCTGCCCGCCCTTATATGCCTTATTCGTCCAGAAATCATACCACATAGCGCCCTTCGGCAGATATTTCGTGGCAGTCTTCGTTTCTTTCCAATCCACTACTGTCTCCTGACTATTGTCTCCTGACTCCTTTTTCCTATCCCACCCTGTCATGGCATCGGTGCGGACAATCTTCTCCTCCGTGTACTGAGGGTCGAGGATGGGGGCAGCAAGAATGCTACGACCAAACATGAATTCGTCGGCGATGTCCCACACCTTACGGTCGGCGGCGAAGTCGCTGAACAATGGACGGAGGTAACTCTCGTTGTTGGAGGTTACCTGCCAGGCAGTACTATATAAATAAGGTATCAAACGATAACGCAGACGAATCTGCTGTTCGATGGCATCATAAACAGGTTCGCCTTTCTTGCCAAACTGCCAGATTTCACGGGGAGCATCAGCACCGTGACTGCGGAAGACAGGACAGAAGAGGCCGTACTGCATCCAACGCACGTAGAGTTCCTGGAATTGCGGGTTCTTCGGGGCAGAACCAGGGCCACGGGTGTTGTAGGCATTACAGAAGAAGCCACCGATGCCGGTATTGAAATTAGGATCGCCAGTCAGCGAGAAGCTCAGTCCTGCAGGCACCTGCTTGCGGAGCATATCCCAAGAGGAGTTCACGTCGCCGCTCCACATATTAGAGCCGTAGTGCTGCTGACCTGCAAAGGCCGAGCGCGTCATAATGAAGACACGCTTTTCCTCCCCCACCTTACGTTGGGCCTGATAGACGCCACGGACGGTTTCCAAGGGGAAGGCATTACGGAGTTGACGCCAGGTGCCGCCAGTGACGGGATGGGCGTAGTCGGACTCACGGGGATTGAAGAAATCGGGATCAGTGGAGTCCATCCACCAAGCATCGGTGCCATAGTCATAGAGACGCTTCAGGTGTTTCCAGTAAATATCACGGGCCACGGGACTGAAAGCATCATAGACCTTCACGCCAGAGGGATAATCCATACGTGGGGGCCAGATATGCGAGAGTCCGCTCTGTGGCCATGTCTCGATAGGCAACAGAAGACCTTTCTCATTGAGTTCGCGGAACTGCTGTGTCTGCGGGCCGAAACTTGCCCAGATGGAAATCATAAAATGGGCATGCTTGGCATGGACGTTCTTAATCAGCTGCGGGCCAGTGGCAAAGTCCTCCGAGAGGAAATCCATAGCGTTCCACAGATAGTTGGATCCCCAGTACTGCCAGTCTTGGATGATGCCGTCGAGGGGCACCTGCAAGGCACGGTACTGATCAACGATGCTCTCCGTTTCCGCAGCACTCTTATAGCGTTCCTTCGACTGCCAGAAACCGTAGGTCCAGAGGGGGAACATAGGCACATCGCCAGAGAGGTGACGCATCTGGGCGATGACCCCATCGGCAGAGCCGCCGTACATGAAGTAATAGTCGATGCCATTGCCTGCCTCAGATGTAAAGGTCATACCATTGGCATCGTCATCAAACTGCGTGGGTGAATAGTTCTCCCAGTAGAGACCCCAGCCCTTCACGGACTGCAAGACATTCTGGAAATCCTCGAGATTTGACTGTTCCATACGCTTGTGCTCGCCACGACGGTTCATCTTACCGTTCTGGATCGTGCCGAGGCCGTAAATGGCCTCATCCTTATCGAGGAGGAATGTCTGGCTCACCTTGAATTCTTCCAGGTTCTGCCGGATGGTACTCCACCCCTGTTCACGCAGAAGCACACGGCCTTTGGCGGTGCAGAACGTAAAACTCATCATGGCAGGATCGTACTTGACAATGAGTTCACTGCTTTTCCAAGTGTTGCCCTGTTTTACGACCTCCACCTGCTCAGGCTTGGCGGTAATCACCAGGCTCTTCGTAGGCTGGCCCTTCACGATGTGTACGATACTTGGTGTGAAGAACTCTATCTTCACGTCTGGTTGTGCCAGCACTGCGATGGTCGTGAGGCAGGCGGCAAATAGGAACAGATACCTCTTCATAAGTGTTGGTTTATTTGAAATTGACTAAGATACGGAACACCTTTCCCGGATTCTCATGCCACCACTGCATGGTTTCCGGAGCCTCATCTGGACTGACCTCACGGGTGATGAGACGGTCTACGGGACACGTGCCACGCTCTAAGTAGTGAATGACGGCACGGAAGTCTGAAGGCTGGGCATTGCGTGAACCACGGATGTCGAGTTCCTTCTGAACGAAATATTTTGTCTGGAACGACACCTCGGTCTTCGCATAGCCGATGCAGATGACACGTCCTGTGAAGGCCACCTCATCGACGGCCATCTGATAGGTGGCAGGACTACCCACAGCCTCGATGACCACATCAGGGCCAAAGCCGGAAGTCATCTCCAACAGACGGGCATGGACATCATCCTTCAAGGTGTTGACAGTATAGCTGGCACCCATCTCACGGGCGATGGCGAGTTTCTCATCGACGATATCAGCAGCAATGACGGTGGCCCCACGAGAGGCACTGCGCACAATGGCACCCATACCCACCATACCACAGCCGATGACCATCACCACGTCGATATCCGTCACCTGTGCACGGCTGACGGCGTGGAACCCCACACTCATGGGTTCGATGAGGGCACAGGTACGGGGCGTGAGCAGTCCTGCGGGGATAACTTTCTCCCACGGCATGGCGATATACTCGCGCATGGCTCCCCAGCGCTGCACACCGAGTGTCTCGTTATGCTGACATGCATTCACACGGCCGTTACGGCAGGAGGCACACTTGCCACAGTTTGTATAGGGATTGACGGTC
>Ga0247610_10007402_pt1 | contig 11277 bp, 7 predicted proteins | sample 174DNAGHGhighgp2_FD_193483 | JGI IMG/M metagenome (GOLD analysis project Ga0247610, IMG submission 193483) | Sheep rumen microbial communities from Palmerston North, Manawatu-Wanganui, New Zealand - 1742 DNA GHGhigh gp2 | ecosystem: Host-associated > Mammals > Digestive system > Stomach > Rumen ...
TATGACTATGCCGTAGAATATTTTTCAAATTTAGGTTCACGTTTGTTAGATGAATTGTCTGACGATGAAAATGCATTAAAAAATTATAATAAGGCTTTGAAACTATCTGTGGAAAAAAGTGGCGGATTAGGGGACCCAAATATAGCTTCAATGCATCAAAATATTGGAAAAGTTTACAATTTCCAGGGTAATTATGCAAAAGCGATTGAGGAATATAATTCGGCTTTATCTCTCCAAAAGGAATTGATGGGAGATAGCACTCGGCATGTTGGACAAATTTTGACATTATTAGGAATAACATACAATTCCATGAAAAAATATGATTTGGCTTTAGACTATTATAAACATGCTTTAGATATTTTTGATAACATTTTCAAAGAAAAAAATAGTCCTGAAATTGCGAATGTCTATAATAACATAGGAGTGACCTATGAGAACAAAAAAGATAACAAGCAAGCATTACTCTTTTATGAAATGGCTTTGAATATGCGAAGAAAATTGTATGATTACGAACATCCTGACATAGCCTATAGCTATAGTAACATGGCGGGAGTTTATGATCACATGGGAGAGTATGCTAAGGCTATCGCGTATTACCAAAAAAGTATTGATGTTTTAAAAAAATCAAAGGGCAGCAAGCACCAAGATGTTGGTCTTATGTATAACAACATAGCTGCAACCTACTATAATATGGATGAATTAGGCAAATCTTTGTCATATTTCAACCAGGCATTAGAAGTAATGCAGATTTTCTTGCCAGAAGATCATCCTAATATTAGAGCAATTCTTGAAAACATTGTAATTGTTAAAAATGAAATAGGGAAAAAATAAATATGAAAATATACCTAAGTTACGGACACAATTCGAATGCGCCGCTCATAGAGAAGATAAATGAGAATCTCTCGAAGGATGCGGAAGGGAACCTCAAGCATGAGGTTTGGATAGACGCGTCGGAAATCAAGGCTGGATACACGGGTGTCGAACTTGTTCCATACTGTCTGGATACATGAGGGGAAATTGTCATTTTGAAGAAGTGTAAACAAGGATTTATTATGGCAGAAGACAATGAATATTTCGTATTTATCAGCTATTCTAGTTTAGACAATGAGTGGGCTATATGGCTCAGGCATGAGTTGGAACATTATCATTTACCGGCATCTTTCAATGGTCGAACTGATGTGCGTGACAACCTTAGAAAGGTGTTTCGTGATCGGGACGAACTGAGTGCTGGTCCGGAATGGGATGAACAAGTCAACAAAGCTTTGACTGCAACAAATAACCTTATCGTTATCTGTTCTCCCAATGCTGCAAAATCTGAAGCTGTCAATAAGGAAGTTGAAACATTCATTTCATTAGGCAAAGAAGACCATATATTCCCATTTATTGTTGAAGGCGACAAACCTGAAGACTGTTTCCCGCCAGCATTGAAACATTCCAAACTAGGGGGAGATGTTAACAAAGATGGAGGGCGTGACTCTGCGTTTGTGAAAGTTGTTGCGGGGATGTTGAAAGTTGGATTCCCAAGTCTATGGGACCGTTATGAGAAAGAGAAAGCTGAGGAAGAACGAAAAATACGCGAACAACGTGACAAACTCTTAATAATGCAAAGTCGCTTTTTAGCAGAAAAAGCAAATGACTTGGTTGATAAAGGTGACTCTTATACTGCGAGACTCTTAGCACAGGAAGCACTTCCTGAAGATATGGAGAACCCCGATAGACCTTATGTACCAGAAGCTGAAATAGCTTTAAGAAAAGCCTCGCAGAATAATACTGCTATTCTTACTGGGCATACAGATAAGGTGACCTCTATTGCGTTAAGTCCAGATGGTCATATCATTGCTTCAGCCTCTTTTGACGGGACTCTACGCCTATGGGACGTCAGAACGGGACAGACCATACAGAAATTGCCAATAAAAGAAATGCCTCTGTTCGCTGTCTCTTTTTCTCCTGATGGACAATACATCGCATATTCTTATGCCACAGATGAAGATTGTTCAATCTATATATGGAATCTAACCACGAATTGCCTTCAATGCGTATTAAAGGGTCACCAAAGCGTAATCAGATCGATTTCGTTTAGTCATAATGGTGTTTCTTTAATTTCCACCTCTAATGATGGAACAATACGGATTTGGGATGCCCTTAATGGCAAGTGTACCAAAGTTTTATGTGATGATGAGAAATTTATGCTTTTTGCTGTGTTTAGTTCTGATGACGACTATATCGCTGCGGTTTCTTATGATAAATATGTACGTATTTGGAGCGTACATAGTGGGAAGTTAATTCAGAAACTGGAAGGCCATACAGATATTGTAACTAATGTTTCTTTTAGTCCTGATAGCAAAATGCTTGCCTCTGGATCAGAAGATAATACAATATGCGTATGGGATACAAATACATGGAAATGCAAGAGAGTTTTAAGGGGTCACAAGGGATTTGTCTTATCAATAGACTTTAGTCCAAACTGTCTATTTCTCGTGTCTGGTTCTTTAGATGGAACAATACGTCTTTGGGAAATGGGAAAAGGGCAATGTGTATGCGTATTGAAAGGTCATACAGACCGTGTTAGCAATGTTTTATTCCATAAAGGAGGCCAACTTGTTATATCTTCGTCAGATGATGCGACAATTCGCATATGGGAACTTTTTAGCTATGAGCCAATATCCGTCTCACTAAATGACGTTTCTTATTTGAGAAGTTCCTCGTCTAATAGTGCTGGGACTTTGATTGCTGGAGTTGAAGGATATAATGAAATCTGCATTACTGATATAGACACAAAATCCATTCTACGTACGGGGTATGGTCATATAGATGACGTTAGCTGTGTAATCTTTAGCCCTGACGACAAATATATTGCTTCCGCATCATACGACAGGACAGTAAGAATCTGGAATGCCAGCACTCTTGAATGCGTACATGTTTTGAAAGGACATACAACTGCCGTTATGGATGTATCATTTAGCCCAAACTGTCAATACATCGTATCCACATCGCTTGATGATACTATAAGAGTTTGGGCTGTCTCAACAGGACTTTGCCTATTTGTGATAGACAACAAATTTAAATCTGGTTCGTTTTTCACTTCGGATGGTAGTTATATTATCTCAAACTTTTCGGAGGATTCTGCTGATCTATGGAAGTTTCCATCTATTCAAAAACTTATTGACGAGAATCGGGAAAGATTCAAAAACCGCCAATTGACTCCCGATGAACGAAAAAAATATTACTTAGAATAGAAGTATTATGCATAATAAACAAGATAACGAAATATGGGTGTTCCTTTCTCATTCCAATAAGGATTATGAGAAGGTGCGTCAGGTGAGGAATCTTTTGGAAGAACAAAAGTTCCGTCCTCTGATGTTCTTCCTCAAATGTCTTAATGATGATGACGAGATAGATGATTTGATTAAACGAGAAATCAAGGAACGTACTAGATTCATATTGTGTGATAGTAAGAATGCACGAAACTCAAAATGGGTCCAAAAAGAGGTGGATTTTATACAGGATGGTTTACATCGAGTTTATCAGACGATAAACATAGATGATTCCATAGAGAAGATTGCAGATGAAGTGTTGTCTTTCAAACAAAAATCCACTGTCTATATCTCTTATTCCAGAAGTGACGAGCCTTATTATGAAGCTTTGACACATCGTCTGAAACAGTTGGATTATCGAATCAATCCCTATCTGAACAAAGACGTTGTGGCAACTGTAGATGACTTTGCTGCTCTTGTAGAACGAGGCGTTAATGAAGCCGCTTCTAACGGGTTCTTGCTGTTTCTTATTAGCGAAAACTCCATAGGTTCACCTTTTGTCCAAGCAGAAATAGAGTATGTGAAAAATAACTTTGTGGACAAACTTTCATGCGATAATATTATCTTCTTCACAATAAAAGATTATGATGAAAAGACAGCTGGTTCATCACCACTAAAAGGTGTTCAACAATATGTGAAACGTGTTGACCATAATTGCTATCGTGGACTCTACCGTAACTATACAATAGACGATACTATAGAACGGATAGTTGAGCAATTATATGAGACCGCCATGAAGGATAACCTTCCGGAACTATTTGCCAAGTGTCATCCCGAAGGGTTGTATTGGAAAGCGTTGAGTATGTGGAAAGACGACCACTTTGACGGAGCAAGTTTTGGCGGATTCCGTGAAAAGGCAGCAAGCTACGCATTCGAAGCATATAAAAAAGGACATCCACGCGCAAAAGATTTATTAGACGGGATGATTGCAGATTATCCCGAGTTGAAAGCAGTTTTACATCATTAAAAGAGGTTGTTATGAAAACCCTAACTCTATCATACTTTACTGGCGAGCAGCACAGCAAGAACTTTGAGCAGATTATCCGGCTTGCAGAAGAACTTGGATATTCGGTTCGGATATATGAATCGAAGGAGACGACTCAATTTGACTTTTTGCAAGCTGTTTATCGTGATACGGTAACCATTGTGGATGCGACTATTCCTGATGATTTGACTCTGTCAACAGTATATCCTCTGTTGACGGTACACGTCAATCTCCTTGACCATATTCTTGTGTTCAGCGATAGACAATATGAGGATGGCATTGAGATTATGCCATTGAACATATGTCCTCAAAGAAAAAGGTATTGGTTGTTGAATAAGGATTTGTTAGTTTGGCTGAGGGAGCAATTGTATGATTTGAAGAATCACCAATACTATGAGCGATTTGAGATAGAGTCAATAGAGAAACTCATTGACTTAAAGTATCCGATGGAAAGAATTATAGAAGATTCTCTCGAACTACACAAGATGCATTTAAGAGGTATGAAGCGAGTGATGATTAGCTATCGCAATTCATATAGCCAAGAGGTTGAGAATTGGAGAAAGGAAGTGGAAGAAGCTGGTGATATTGAAATAAAATGTCTCCCTCCAGGGTCTTTACTTGACGATTATGAGGTCTTGACCCCAATGCGTAGATGGATGCTTGCTGGTGTAATAGAGAATCATATGCGTAGCGTTGATGAAGTATGGGTGTATTATACAGATGATTATGACAACTCATGGTGGACATTGGTTGACTTAGTGATGGTCGCTTATATCAATTATAATCGAGAAGAGAAAGATAAAATAAGGTTTAGAGTTTATGATGCTCAAATGCATCGTTTTATGGAGGAACACGAACACCCTACGTTTCTGCATATACAACTCTCACATTCACAACATCAAAGAATATTAAGATTATTATCGAATACCCGTTCAAATACATATGAAGACAGCAATCTTTCATCTCTTTGCATTAGGTTTTTAGATCAGCATTATCGAGAAATAGCAAGTTTGCTATTGAATACCCTTCCGGGGAGATTGGACTATATAGCCCCAAGGATTGTTAGAGATTTAAAAGAACTGGCATGGAAGCTAATCTTCATGGCCCCCAAAAAACGAAAACTATTATTTGAACAGTTGCGTCCGATAATAGAGCTTAGTGTGCCGAGCAACCTACCATTTGCGGAACGTGACCAAATGGTGAACGAGCTATTGGCGATGTATAGTAATCCCTGTGCCATCCTGGCATACACCAAAGAAGAAGCGTTTAAGGAGGTGTTCTGGAACAACATCTCTTATCAATCAAATTTTTTGACATCAGCATATAGAGGTGGCTCCATTGATGTAGATGCTTTTATTGATACACCAATGCGTGAGTTAACAGAATTCAATGACAAGAATCTTCACTCTGCTGTTCGTGATGATAAAGCCATTATGCTGAAAGGGCAAAGATATTACGTGAGAGAAGGTAAAACTCGTTATTTCTGGCTTCCAACACATAATGATACACCTTCTGTTGGAGATGCTCCAGGGATTAAAATAGCACAGACCTACTATTGGACACCATTGTCTTATTTTATCTTTGATGAAAAAGATAGTGACAAGGCTCAAATTGTGTTCAAGCAGTTAAGTAATCATGGGATTACATCCTTTAAAGATGATAGGTCAGCAATCGGAGAAAGTAACGACAATACGAATTATAGCCATGATTATTTGGTAAATTGTAGAATTGTAATCGTATTGATTTCTTCAGCAAACGCTAAATCACAGGGCTTGATGAAGAAAATAGAGTTTGCCAAAAATATAGGCAAACATATAATTCCTATAATAGTAGACTATAAATCCTTGCCACGTGAACTAATACGACTACTTGGAGGCTCCTCATTTTTAGAATGGAAAGCAGATGTAAAAGAGTTAGATGAAATGATTATGCATACTATTTTTCCCATATTGGGCGAATCTACAGATAAACATGTACCGTTTTTTAGAAGAGAAAAAGCTGATGATTATGAGATAAAAGCATTAGATAATTATTTTCCACAAGAGATTGAATACAAAATATTTATCAGCTATCGACGAGAAGGTGGTGTAGATTTAGCTAGAAGTATTAAACAACAGCTTCAGATATTCGGATATGATAACATATTCTTTGATTACAATTCAATCCGTGATGGCAAGTTTAATACTCAAATATTGGATGCCATATATTCATGTGATGTTTTTCTTTTACTTCTAACTCCAGGGTCAATGAATCGATGTGTAAATAAAGGTGACTGGGTGGCAAGAGAAATACGTACAGCATTAAAATATAATCGTCATATAATACCCATAACAATAGAAAATGCATTCATTTGGCCTTCTGATCTTCCAGATGATATGAAAGAGCTAAAGAATATTCAGCGTCACAAAATATTAACGGATGAGCACTTTGAATACACAATAAAGCGTTTATCCCAGCGTATTGAAGTAGTCAATCCGCGTAAACAAAATTTTTATAAAATTAAGATTGACAAGAGGTGTCGATTGAAAACTAAAGATAAAGAGTTTCTTGTGCTGGAGGCATCAAAAATGGACCATAATCCATTACCTAAAGGTGAGTTGATTCGAAAGGAAGATGCTATTAAAGATGACAACATCCTTAAAGAATATGTTTTAGTTTTGAATCAAGAGGAGATGAGTTTATATGATTGTCTAACCAATTGAAGGTGTAATTATGGAATCGCAATACGATATTTTTATAAGTTACAGGCATGAAAAAAATGAAATAGCGGATCGTGTCTATGATAGATTGGACCAATACGGCTATGATGTTTGTTTTGACAAGGCATCTTATACAAAAAGCAACAAGGGTTTAAGCAGACTAACTGAAGATATTGCAGCTTGCACCGACTTTTTGTTATTTCTTAGTAAGAACACTTTCAAAAGAGGTCTCTTTAACAAAAAAGCAGTTGATTGGGTCGAGAAAGAAATTAGAACGGCTTTTGCTACATGGGACAATGAACATACAGTTGTTTCGGGAAAGAATGGTGTGAATATAATTGTTATCTTATTCCCTAATGAAGATAAGATGCCTGACAACCTTCCTAGAGATTTGGAAGATAAGATAAAAGATATACCTGCGGTCTACCATTGCAATTTCTCAATTGCTCACTATAATGTTTTTATACGTGAACTTGTTGCTAAATTGAAAAGCAAACCCAAGCATCTACCTAATAATATTGTTGTGGATCACAGATTTGATAGATCCATAGAAGGGGTACGAACTATTTCTAGAGAATTATTAATCCATAAAATATAATTAAAGTTGTATTGAAATGACACTATCATACTTCACAGGCGAACAGCACAGCGAGAACTTTGATCAGATTATCCGGCTTGCAAAAGAACTTGGATATTCTGTTCGAGTTTACGATTCGAAGGAGGCAAATCAATTTGACTTCTTACAAGCTATTTATCGGGATATGGCAACAATTGTGGATGCGACTATTCCAAATGATTTAACCTTGTCAACGGTCTATCCACTTTTGACGGCTCACATCAATATCCTCGACCACATTCTTGTTTTCAGCGATAAACAATATGAGGATGGTGCTCAGGTTTTGCCATTGAATATAACTCCTCAGAGGGTGAGAACTGATAAAGATAAGGATTTGTTAGAATGGTTAAGAGTTCAATTGGAAGATCTGAAGGCGCACCAGTACTACGACAGATTTGAAATAGAATCGATAGAGAAACTTGCTGAGTATAAACTCCCGATGGAGAAGGTTATCGCGGCTTCTCTTGAATTGCACAAGCCAAAGAAGGAGGAAACGAAGCGTGTGATGATAAGTTACCGCAATAGTTGCAGCAGAGAGGTTGAGCTGTTCAAAAAGCGAGAAGGGGCAAAGGGCGAGGTGGAGATAAAGGTGCTACCTCCTGGCTCACTGTGTGATGACTATGAGGCACATACACCGATGCGTCGGTGGATGTTGGTTGGCTTGTTGGAAGACTATATCCGTAGTGTGAATGAAGTGTGGGTCTATTACAACGAAATCTATACCAACTCATGGTGGACGCTGGCAGAGATGGTAATGGTGGCGTATGTAAACCACGACCGTGCAGAGATAGATAAGGTGAAGGTGAGAGTGTACGATGCTGGAAAGAAACGGTTCCTGAATGAAGACGAAGAAGGATATCCAGCCTATTTGCATATCCACCTCTCCCAAAGTCAGCATCAGAAGCTAGCGCGATACTTATCGAACACTCGTCCTGACACGATGGGGCCTGAGACGCAGCAGCAGATTGTCGGACTGAAAAGAATGGCGAGGATAATGCGGTTTATGACGAAGAAGAAAAGAGCTTTCTTTGCAGAGCAGATGCGACCGATGATTGAGCAAGGTGTGCCGAGTGACCTGCCACAGGAAGACCGAGACAAGATGGTGAACGACCTGCTGGCGATGTACAGCGACCCCAAGACCATTATGGCATATGCCAACGACGCGGTGTTTAAGAACGAGTTCTGGAACAATATCTCGTATCAGACGGAGCGCGTGACAGCTGCATTCAAGAACGGAGCCATCGATGTGGACACCTTTATGGATACACCGATGCAGGAACTAACTAAGTACAAAGACGAAAATCTTCGCTCTGCTGCTGACAGCACTTCGCAAATTAAGTTGAAGGGGCAAAAATACTATGTGGGCGAGGGCAAGAAACGTCACCTCTGGCTCGCTACTCGTATGGGTATGCCTACCGTTAAGGATGCTCCGGGATTGGAAATTATTCAGACCTACAACCTGCTGCCCCACGGCCAGATTGTGGGGATGGTGATGAAGAAACTATTGTAAAATACCATAGTTTATGAGTTATATGTATGAATATTTTAGGTGCCCAATATGTGGCAATATTATTCCAATATCAGCAGGTATTTGCAACTGTTGTAGGGCAATAAACGTCTGGATAACAGTGGGTAGATGTTCCTGTGATATAAATATAGATGACTTTGCTGTGTCGCGGCATCATCTTGATATTGTATATACTCGCCATCAAACAACGTCTTTCTATACAATTATCAGTTATGGTGTTAATGATACAATTGTAAATGGAAGGATTCTCCGCAATGGTGACACTGCAGAAATTCCTGATATTGAGCAAAAACCCTTTGTGATGTTGGCTGGTAAAGAGAATGCTATCTTGAATTGGAAGGAGGTGGATCGGATAATTAAACAAAAAGAAAGGGCATATGGTGCTCCATGCCAAACAAAAGAAGACCATATGCCATCACCCATGCCAAGTCCTACAGCAAGCAGGAGTTCTAAATTAAGAAAAGTGCTGTCAGCCCCTATTGCCATTATTGCTGCTCCAATTTCAATTATCGCTACTGGTATCAATTCGGTAGTTGATGCCGTAAAAGATAGTAGTAAAAGGCGTGCAAAACAGGAAGGTGTATCGTATCGGCCTGCAAGCAGTATAGACAATGACTCTGTTATTTCCTCTATATTTGCCCCAGCAGAATTAAAGCGTAAGTCTCACATGTTGGTACAGGTATATCTTCATTTGTTTGAGGAAACGGAGAAAGTGAAGGAATTGGCACAGGAATCAGACAAGAATGCGGAGCGACGGGATTATATTCCACTGCAATGCAAACTGAAGAAGGGGGATACGGTGGGAGTGCTGTTGAATATTTATGGTGAGACGTTGCTGATGTCGGACAAGAAGAGTGTCGTTTGGCAGGGGTCGTTCACGAAGTGCAGTTTCGACTATTTTGTGCCAAAGGACATTGATGTGGATGAGTTGAGTTGTGTGGCGATGCTGACGGTTAATGGGGTGCCTGTAGGCGAGATGCGGTTTATCACAAGGATTGTGGATGCACCACGACAACTGAATCCGGAGATTATTGCACATAAATATAATAAGGTGTTTATCTCCTACTCTCATCAGGATGAATCGAAAGTGAAGTTCCTGCACGAGGGGCTGGAATTGGGTGCTGTGCCGCATTTCTTTGACCGAAAATACCTGAAGGCGGGTGATGTGTTTCCCCAGGTGATTCAGGACTACATCAACTCGGCAGACCTGTTTATCCTCTGCTGGTCGGAGAATGCCTCGAAGAGTGAGTATGTGCAGAAGGAACGATTACAGGCTCTCGAACGTGCCTTCCCACAGGTGAAGCCGGAACATGAGGCGAAACTCAGGATATACCCCATGAGCATCGAGCCGCGTGCTGAACTACCCAGCGACATGAAGGAGAATTATCATTTTGGAGAAATATAAATATGGTTAAGGGTTAAGGGTTCATTGTTCACGGTTCAAGGTTCATTGCATAACAAAGTGGCAGAGCTGAGCGCAAGGTAAATGGTTGACAATAGAATAAGAAAGAAAAGTTATTAGAATATGGAAGAAAATATCTTTGAGAAGATTCGCCATAAAGGACAAGACGGAAACGAGTACTGGCTGGCGCGTGAACTGGCAAGTGCTACGGGGTACAAGGACTACCGGAACTTCAAAGGCGTTGTGGAGAAGGCTATAAGTCTTTGTAGAAGCAACAATGCCAATGAGGCTGACCATTTCGTTGAATGCACCGAAATGGTGGAGGTGGGCTCCGGTGCTAAGCGGGAGCTGGCATCCTATAGGCTGACGAGATACGCCTGTCTGCTCATCTCGATGTGCATGAATGCCAAAAAGGCACAGGCAATAGAGGCTCTGCAGTATTTCTCTGGCAAGCAGGAGATCACAAAAGGTGTTGATTTGTATAAGAATACAGACCTTGTGTTCTTTTCCGACCCCGAGGGGAACCTGCGCGTACAGTTGTTCTTCGATGGCGATACGGTATGGACGACGCAGAAGCGTATTGCAGAGATTTTCCAGGTGGAGGTGAACACCGTGAGTTACCATATCGGTGAGATTTTCTCGACAGGGGAGCTGAACAAGTATTCAGTTGTTCGAAAAGATTGGATAACTGCCGCTGACGGGAAGAAGTATGAAACGAACCTCTACAACCTCG
>Ga0247610_10007408_pt1 | contig 11274 bp, 5 predicted proteins | sample 174DNAGHGhighgp2_FD_193483 | JGI IMG/M metagenome (GOLD analysis project Ga0247610, IMG submission 193483) | Sheep rumen microbial communities from Palmerston North, Manawatu-Wanganui, New Zealand - 1742 DNA GHGhigh gp2 | ecosystem: Host-associated > Mammals > Digestive system > Stomach > Rumen ...
GATCAACAACGTATGGAGATAGATTAATTCAAGTTACAGGTGGTACAGTACAATTTAGTGTTAATGGTGGATCAAATGGATATATGTCAACTAGTGCAGGAGGTAATAACGGACAGCTAGGTGGAAATACACTTGTATATATTGGTGGAAATGCAAGTATTGGAACGGAAGATACACAAAATCAAACGCTATACGGAGTAACTGCTGGTAGTGTATTTGGAGCAGGAAATGGTAATGCAACAGCGTCAGCTTCAGCTGGTAGAGTCAACTCTTCACACATTATTGTAGATGGAAATGCTAAAATACTAAATTCTGTTTATGGTGGTGGAAACTATGGTACCGTAGAAGGTGGTGGAACAACCACTATACACAATGAAGGAGATTTAATTGTAGCTACTTCAACTACGAAAATAAGTGATTTAACTTCTCCTGATGGAGTGATGTTAGGAAATGATTCACATCGTTCATATTTGAACGCACAAAATGGTTTTGCAAATCAAAACCTAACACAGACTGTGCCTGGAAATACGGCTTTATGGATATTTGAGCCTGTTGAAGATGGTCGATATAGAATTAAAAATAAAAATGGTAGGTATATATCTCAGAATAATAATTATTTAAATACGACAACAAATGCAACAAATGCGCAATCTTTTACTGTTACAGAAAATAATGGCGCTTTGATGATATATTACACAACCGGTCGTATTTGGACCACATATCATTTTCTTACATTAGATGGAAATAACAACTTTACTTTATCGGATTATGCAAGTTCTTTGAATGCATATACATGGAAGGAATATGAGGGTTCTTCAACAGATACTCAGAATGCAATTGCTCAAATAGACATTTTAGGTGGAACTATTTCTCAAAATGTTTATGGTGGTGCAAATAGAAATAGCATACATGGAAATACTGCTATTAATATGGTAGGAGGATCTACTGTAGGTGCATATCAAGGTGCAACGGGTACTACTACATATGTAGGTGAAGTTAAGGGTACTATATATGGTGGTTCAAATGTAACCGGAACGGTAGAAGGAGATGCGTATATTAACCTTTCTGGTGGAACTGTTGGAACTGCAGCTACAGGCAATAATGAAACAGACGCAGTATTCGGTGGTGGAAAAGGTAATGAAACTTATATTTCAGGTGATACATATGTTACTGTTAAAGATAACGACAAAGGATATGATTTGAAAATTAATGGCAGTATATATGGCGGTAGCGAAGAAGGAGCAATTACCGGAGGATCAACCATTGAAATAAAAGATAATACTTCGACTACGAATTCAAAAGTTTCTTTAGAAGGAAACGTTTATGGTGGTGGAAAAGGAACAACAGCACGTGCTGCAACAACAGGAGGAAATGTTTTAGTAACTGTTGACGGCGGAGAATACGATAACGATAAAACGAAGATATTCGGAGGCTGTAACGTAAGAGGTACAATAGATGGAGGAATTACAGTAAATATTGGTGAGACAGCTGATACTACAGCTTATCAAGTATATGGTGGTGGAAATCAAGCTGATGTAACTAATATTACTAGTTCAGTCTATGTAAATATATATGAGAATTCAACAGTGGATTCTGCTTATAATGGCGGAAATAGCGCCGGAATTCAAGGTACTCAAACCCAAACACCTAGAAAGATAACCGTAGATGGTGGTACTGTTGGTGATGTATATGGTGGATCTAATGCGTCAGGTAATTTAACAGAAACACATGTTGAAGTAAAGAATTCAGCAACAGTTAATAATGTTTATGGTGGTGGATTTGGTAATAGTACTAATATCAATGGCCCAACAGATATAATAATAACAGATAGTACTATTAAGAAAACAACTGATGACGGAACTACCGGAAATGTTTATGGTGGTGGATACGGTGGTAAAGTAGCTACTAACAATGGTAATACAAACATAACCATCACTGGTACAACAGTTGAGAATAACGTTTATGGCGGTGGACTAGGTGAAAATGCATCTGTTGCTAGAAACACGACTGTAAATATTAGTGATGATTCAAGCTATCATAATGTTTATGGTGGTGGTAATAAAGGATTGGTTTCAGGAAATACAACAGTTAGTGTTGATGGAACCACAGGAGATAATATATATGGCGGTGGCTGCGCTGCTGCTGTTAACGGAAAGACTGACGTCACCGTAGATAATTCAACAATAAGCAATAGTATATTTGGTGGTGGCGAAGGTGAGACAGCCTATGTTGGTACAAGTGGTTCACCACAATCAACAACTGTTGTTGTTAAACAGACAAATGGAACAACTACTGCTCAATACGTATATGGTGGTGGTGATGCTGGTGAAGTAAGAGGAACAACAAGTGTAACTGTTACTGGAGCTAATATTACTGAAGATGTCTTTGGTGGAGGTAATGAAGCTAGAGTCACATCGGATGCTACTGTATTAGTTGAAGATTCTGCTACAGCTAAAAATATTTATGGAGGCGGTAACGCAGGAGATGTTGGCGGAAAGACTACTGTCAATGTAAAATCTTCAAGTGAAATTTCTCAAAACGTATATGGTGGAGGAAATCAAGGACATGTTACAGAAGATGTATTTGTAACTGTTGAAGATGCTACTGTTACTGAAAATGTATACGGAGGCGGAAACCAAGGTAATGTTGGAGGAAAAACTGAAGTAATAGTTGATACATCTACCGTATCTCAATCAGTATATGGCGGAGGAAATCAAGGAACAGTTGGAAGTACAACAAAAGTTGAGATTGACGATTCAACCATTTCAAATTCAGTATATGGTGGAGGAAATCAAGGAAATGTAAATGGAGCTGCAGATGTTTCTGTAGACAATTCTACAATTACCAATGACATATTTGGTGGTGGTAAAGCTGCAAATGTTACTGGTACTACAGTAGAAGTATTAAATGGAACAACTGCTAGATATGTATATGGCGGTGGTGACCAAGGACAAGTAACAACAAGCGGAACAAATGTTACTGTTGCTGATTCAACCATTTCACAAAACATATATGGTGGTGGTAATGGAGCTCCTACTGGAACTGGACCTGGTTCTGTAACAGGAAATGTTACTCTATTAGTCGAAAATACAGAAGTTTCAGGTAGTGTATTCGGTGCTGGTAGAGGTGTATCTGCAACAACCACAGGAAATACAGATGTAGATGTTATTTCATCAACTATAGGTATTGATGTATATGGCGGTGGTGATAATGGTATTGTCATCGGTAGTACAGATGTAAATCTAGATGCTGCAGAAATTACTGGAAGTGCTTATGCAGCTGGTAATGGTGAAAATGCACTAGTAACTAAAGGAACTCATATCGTTGCTCAAAATGGGACAACTATAGGAGCAAGTTTGTTTGGTGGAGGTAATGCCGCACCAACTGGACCAGAAAGTGATACAGTTAACACAGATGTATTGGCTATAGTGGATGTTTCTGGAGCAATAATTGGCGAAAATGTTTATGGTGGTGCTAATTCATCAGTTATTTATGGTAACACAGTTGTAAATATAGGTACAGGCGCAATAAATGAATATTATGAAACAAATAAAGGATATACACAAAGTCAAATAGATATTGGTGGAACTATATATGGTGGTGGTGAGCAAATGGATCCAACCAAACCATTCAATTATGACACAATCAGCGTTGAAGGAAATATAGACATTAATGTTGACGGAAGCGGCTATGATACTGATGGAATTTACATACATGGTAGCATCTTCGGTTCTGGTAATGCTTCAAGAGCGGGAATTCCGATAAGTGGTACTGGATCTAATAAAGTTTATGAAGAAAATAATGGTACCGTTACAATTAGAAATTATGGAACTATAGATAATCCAAAAGAATTAATATCTATTCAAAGAACTGGAGAGACCAAAATTGATAATTCAGCATTGATTGTACATGGTACGACAGATAGTACATCACTTCACCCAGAAGCATATTTCACATTAAATAGAATTAAGAAGTTAACAATAAAGAACGGAAGTACAATATACTTAAGAAATGGTTCTAATATACTTGAAAAGTTCTCTAGTATGTATGGACCAGATGATAATGAGGTTCCAGCTACAGTTACTGTAGAAGATGGAGAAGTTAAGAATTCTAATACAATAAATAGATTGTATATGTATTCTGGAATAAACTTAAATGTTTCACCTTCTGAATCACTAGAATCATATGGTGATGTAACAGGTATGACATATTTTGGTATATACAAGATAGACGATTCAAGTGGAAGTATAGTAAAAGGTATATATGATGAAGAATATAGTAGTTCAACTATACAATGGGCTGATAGAGATTATTCAAGTTGTTATGTATCAGGACTACATTATCAACCACCTACTTATGAAGAACATGATATTAAGAAGGACGGTTTCTATACAACATATGAAGTATATACAGTAGATGGACAACCATCATTTGACCCACCTGATGATGCAACTGTATCAGCAGATAACTATGCATCATTTAATACATACCCATATATAGAATATATTACACCTACACCAGAAGCTGAAATCTACTATATGTGGTATGCCGGACCAAATGATAACGTATTCTTATATCCAATGACATTATTCGCATCAAAATTCTCTACATTCTCTGCAAAAGAGTTGAACTTATTGGGTATTTCATTCAAGAATGCTACAATGAGAATAGAGAAAGTTGAGTCAGACTTAACAGAAGGCGTAGGATTATACTCAAGAAATGAGATTCCAAATGTTAATTTGAATCCTGATGAGGCAAATAATAAGTTTGGATTAGCCATGAGAACTGGTAATAGTGGATGGAGTATGAATGGATACACCGAGTTTAAATCAGTAAATAATGTTGGATCATACGACGGAGATATAGAATACACAATTGAAAATTCTACAACAACACCTACACTAAGTTTCTACTTATATCATTCAAATAATATAACTGTAGAAAAAGAGTTAGGATATTATAGAATTGTAATGAAATTATCTTATTGGAAAGATGATTTGAATAAAGGAAGAGCAACAGTAATTATTGACTTAACAATGGCTACAATGCTATATGATGACTTTGGATACAATGGAGCGATAACTCCGGGTAGACAATACGATTTGTTTGCTTCAACAGAAACAAACATCACATCAAAGAGTAGTTTCTCAACATATTTTGAACTTGCCGAACCAAATTTTTCAGAGAAAGAAAAAGTAGCTGAGTATTATGAGGATTCATTTAGAGTAATAACTACTCAATATGCATTCCCAACTAATACTACAATCACAATGATTGATAGATCAGATAATAATAATCCTAAATACTATTATTATATAGTTACAGCTGCTGATTATGCTGCAGGAAAGAATACATTTAGATTAGATGAATTTAGAGAAATGGGTAGTACGGATAAGTATTACAATGAAAAAGTTGAAAGAGAAAACTATTTGATAGATTCACTGGATTATGAATATGAGTCGTTTATATTTACGGCGGACTTCGAAAGTGCACAATTCGACCCAAGTTCAATTGGAGCAGATCATATAATCTGTTCAGGACAAGAGTTTAGAATGTACTTGAATGCAGAAGTTGAAGGCCATACTGAGACCCTATTTGGTTTAATGGATGATCAAATAGACTCTATGAAGTATTCAATATTTGATAGCGAATCTTTGATTGATATTGATGCAAATTTAACAAAGAATAAAGTATATCATGGAAATACTACTACATTAAATGTTAATACAAATTATTCTATTACAGTTGTTGGCGGTTCTAGAGTTTATGATACTAGATACTTCGATCAAAAACTAGGAGCTAAATTAACATTCTTTAAAGAGGATGATGAAGGAAATATGGTTCAAGTTTCTGGTTCAGAATTACTTGGAACATACTTTACTATAAATGGTGAAAACTATTATCCAAGAGCCGATGGAACTACAAGAATTAAACTTGCAGAAAAAGTATCAAACGCTTCTTCAGCAATAGTAATTCATACAGAAAATAGTTCATTAAGTGGTGAATATCTAATTCATATCGATAGTTTCGGATCTGCCGATGGTGTGTACTATGGTATCAATGCTTCTGATTCTGCTGAAGTAACACTAACAATAATTGATAATATATTTGGTTTGGATTCGCACTTACCAGATGCTCAAACAATTATTGATATGACAACAGGACATACATTAGAAGAAGATACTGGATATACATCTGATAGTAATAATAAATTAGATTTTACAGTTGATTATCAATCTGGTCTAACCAAACCAGTAATATCAGTAAAACTTTATAGAAGAAATTATGATTCTGTAAGTACACTTGACTATTCATTAGTAGATATGCAAGATTATGTAACAGAAACGTTGGAGAATATTAATACTGAAAATGAATATAGTGCAATTTCAAATAGTACTATTGCATCAACTGTAACAGATCAAACGGCAACAACAACCTTTAATTTAAGTTATACTTTAAAGAATAATTTAGTTTCAGGTACTTATAAGGTAGTATTTACACTATACGATTATGATGAAGTAACTCAATATGAGGAAGTTGAAAATCCAGATGGATCAACAACCTTAGTTGAATTACCAGATAAATTGCCAGTATATAACTACATCGGAGACACATTCTCTTATATAGTAATCAAGTAATAATAAAGAGTAAGCAAGAGCTTACTCTTTGTTTTTTTGAAATAAATTTGTTATAGAAATTAAACCAAAAAGATATATTATAATAAGCTAAAAAACTAGACTTGATTTTTAAATTAAGATATAATGTTGTGTGTAAAAGAAAAATTATTTCTAAAAGGGGTAATGTACAATGGATAAAAATTTTGAATTATCAAAATTAAGTAACGAACAGCTATTAGAGTTATATAAGAAATCTGAAGATTATATAGCTTTTTTAGAAAAAGAAAAAAATTCAAAGAAAGGTACTGAAGAATAATGAACGATATATTAGAAGAATATGATAAATATATATCAAGTAATAAGGAAGTCATAGGGGTTCTACCAACTAATACAAAGAAAAACAGAACAAAATATGTAGAAAAAGTTGAAGAAATTGAAGAAAAAGCAATCCAAATTAAAAAGATTATTTGGAATGAAATTGAAGCTAGATATGATAGAATTCTAGATGTAACAGAAGAACCTAAAATAAGTGAACTTGCTAAAAACGTTGATAGTATTAAGGATGTAGAATTATTTAATGAATTAAATACTGCATTTGAGAAGTTAGGATTAGATAAACTAGCTCATGATTTAGGTGCCTTTTTTAAAGGAGACTTAATTACTGTTAATGAGAATATCAGAAAATATTTAGATATTTTAAAAGATTTTGATGTTATTGTTACTCCTGAAGATTTTGTATATAGCGATTTTGCATATGAGTATATGATGGTTTTCTTTGAGGAATATAAAACAGGCAATTTAAACTCAGAAAAATTAAAGAAAACATTTGAAAATATCTATTGGAAATGTCCAGATATAGTTACTCATATAGAATTAAATTTAAGATATATTTACTATCAAAATGCTAAAAAAATCGAGAAAGAATTACAAACAAGAAATGAACATATTTTAGTATCTATGTCTACTGACAAAAATGGACTAGTAAAAAGATATTTTGAGTTAAATAAAGAGTTAATTAAATTAAGAAAAAGAGATAAAAAAGCTATAATAGATAAGTTCCTAAATGGTGAATGGAGAATTAAAGACTTTAACGAAAAAGAAATGAGTGTTTTATATGATAGATTATTCGTTAAAGACTATTATGAGTGCAAAGAAGATGAACAAAATGAGGCTGATTCAAACTTCAGCAAATTATTAAATACACTTCAAGAATATGATGTTTACAAAAAATATAAATATATAATTGATGACTTAACAGAAAAATATAAAGTTAAAGATTCTTTTAAGGGACAATATGAGGCTAAAGTAAAAGAACTTCGCAAAAAAGAGCAAGAATTATTAAAGAGCAATCAAAAGAATAAACAATTGATTCAAAGAACAAAGAATCCAATATTTATATTCTTTAAGAAAAAATGGGATCGTAAAATATATGAGTTCCCAGTTGAAGCTAATACAAAAATAAAAGAAATTAAACAATTATATGAAGAAGTTGATCAAGCACTTGTTGAAACAAAGATTGCAGAATTTGTTGATGATAATTGTTCATTAAAATATATGTTTAAAATTGCAATTTCATTCTATGGCTATGCATATAAATTAATAGAAGATCATTACCAAGATGATGATATTAATGTAGCTGACGAATTACAAGGTTTGATAAGCTTTATAGATCAACCTTATAAAGTAATGCTTAACAACATTAAATTAGTTGAAGTACCTGAGATTGAGTCAATTATTTCAAATAGATATAAGATATTAAATATTAACCTTGAGAAAGAAGATTTAGTTGAAAATACTGATTCATTAATTGAAGATACTCAAAAAATAGTTGATTTCTATAACATCAGAAAAAGTGGTGTTGTTATTGACGATATAGAATTTTTAGAGAAAGTTAAACCACTAATGAAAAAGATTTAGAGAGGGTATAACATAATGAGATATGAAGCAGACGTTATATCTAGGAATATACAAAGGAAGCAAAGGCTTAAGAGATTTTTCATAATTCTTTTATATATTATTTTGATTCCTACGGCGTTGTTTAGTTTATTATTGATATTGATAGGACTAGGAAATTCGTATGAACTTCCTAGTTTTTTCGATATGGATGTATATATAGTTGTTTCTAATTCTATGGCACCTAGAATAAATGCTAATGATGTTGTAATTGTTAAGAAGCACATTGAACAATCAGATTTTAAAAAGGGAAATATTATTTCATATAGGCGTGATGACGGAGAAATAATAACTCATAGAATAGATCAAATCATAAAACAAGATTTTAAAGATGCATACATTACTAAAGGTGATGCTAACGAAGCTGTAGATGAGGACATTGTAATTTATAGTAATGTTATAGGTAAAGTAATATATGTTGTTCCAGGATTTGGAAAAGTAATCGCATTATTCAAAAACAAGATATTCTTTTTATCAGCTGTTGGAGTTATATTGCTTTTGTTAGTATATGACAAGAAAATCAAAGAAAGAAAAGAAAAAAGAAGAAAGATTAGAGAAAGATATAATAAAAAGTCAGATTTTTATTTTTAGAGAGTATTAATAGGAGATATAAATGGCAGATAGCGAAATAGTGGTGGAAGCAAAACAAAATTGTAATGACAGGAGTTATTTCTTAAATATAGTTACAAAAATGCCAACTTTAATTGAATGGGCAAACAGTGAAATAAGAGACGACAAAGAAGTAATCCTAAAAGCTTTAGAAGGTGACGGAGGAGTTTTAGAATTTGCCAGTGATAGATTAAAGGATGATAAGGATGTCCTACTAAAGTCTGTCACACAAGTTGGTTGGACTTGTTGTTATGCTAGTGATAGATTAAAAAATGATAAAGATGTAATACTTGCGGCATGCAAAGTAGATGGACAAGCCTTGTATTATGCAAGCAAAGATTTACGCGATGATAAAGAAGTTGTATTAGCTGCGGTAACTAATAAACCAATTATCTTAAAGTATGCTTCTTTTAGACTAAGAGACGATATAGATGTAGCAGTTGCTGCAGTAAAAAAAGGTAAGGGAAAAGTTATTGGCTATATTTCACCAAGGTTGCAAATTGATCCTAAAATACAAGAATTATTATCTGAAGAATAAATATAAAGAAAATAAAACAGCAAAAACTGTTTTATTTTTTTGTCAAAAAATTGTATAAAAGACTTTAAAAAATCCAAAAATATGATAGAATATGGTTAGAAAAATCTTTTACAGAAGAAAAGAAATAATGTTTTGAAAGGGAAAATAAAAAATGGTTGAAGAAAGAGGATTAAAAGTACTTTCTAATGAGACTACTTTTTTTAATAAAGTATCACAAACACTAACAAGATTGTTAGTTCCTACAAAAATTGGAATTAATGGTTTGATGATTAATATGAAGAGAAGTAGTACTATAAAATCATATGAATCATATTTAAATGCTGAGAAACTAAATGATGTAACTAAGAAAGAACAGTTTAAGAATAGATATGATGAAAGTTATACTCTTTATCTAGAGTCTATTGATAAGCATATTATGGATTCTGTGTATAAAAAGGTAAAAAATAATACAGCCAGTGAATTTGAAAAAAATGCTCTTTCAAATTATTATACGGTTGTGCATCTAAAGGATACAGAGTATTTAGAATACAAATATAGAAAGCAAAAATTTTTATTAGATTTAGACTATGAAAGTTTAAAAACTGGAAAGAAGACAAAAATCCTTTCAAAATATACTCCTATATATATAGAAAAGATAGATCATATATATAAAGGACTATTGAAGAATTATTCAGTTAAACTTGCAGATGGTGTTAGAGCAAAAAGAGTTAATCAAGTTGAATTATATAAAAAGATTTTTGATACATTAGAAGATTATATAAAGAATATTTTACCAATTAAGTTAGAATTAGATAATGAAAATAAGTACGATAAGATTATTAAAGAATATGAAGAATATGAAAAATTCAGCGTGGGTAAATTAGATGAAAAAGATTTCTTAGAAAAAAATATGATTCTTCTAGGATTAAGTAGAGTTTTGTTTACTCACAGTTTACCACTTGTAGCAGCTGAACAATGCTACAAAAAATTATTAAGAGATACAAGAACATTAATATCTAATACAAAGACTAAAGAAAAACGTGAAGCTTGCTATCAAATGTTAATTGAACTTATAGAAGCATATAACGTGAAGTTGTTATCAACAAAAGTTTATTGGGACAATCCTCAAGAAAGAGATGATTATAAAAAGTTCTGGGAAGCATATAGTAAGAGTGATTCTCAAAAAGAAAAAGAAATATTAGCATTAAGAAGAGAATTGCATGATACTGCTGATGAATATGAGAAATATATTGGAATTAGAAAATTCTACAAAATAAAACTTGTTGAACTTGGAGCCATGAAAAATCTAAAGAGTTCTTGCAAAACACTAAAAGGTTATTTTACAAAACTATAATAATAAAGCGAGCATGATCCATTTTGTGCTCGCTTTTTTAAGGAGATAAATATGAACAATCATGTTGAAGTTGAATACTTAGATGTTGAAGAAAATAAAGAGTGGGAAGCACAAATTGAAAGAGTTATAAATGAATGCTTTGTTGTTGAAAAGATGGAAAAAAGTAAAATCTATATTTCTATTACATTAACAACTCCAGAACATATAAGAGAGTATAATAAAGA
>Ga0247610_10007410_pt1 | contig 11272 bp, 6 predicted proteins | sample 174DNAGHGhighgp2_FD_193483 | JGI IMG/M metagenome (GOLD analysis project Ga0247610, IMG submission 193483) | Sheep rumen microbial communities from Palmerston North, Manawatu-Wanganui, New Zealand - 1742 DNA GHGhigh gp2 | ecosystem: Host-associated > Mammals > Digestive system > Stomach > Rumen ...
CGTGTAAGATGATGAAAAGAAGAATGAGAGCTATCAAAATCACAAAACACCCGACCAGCAGCCAGGCCAGACGGCGACCTTCAGCTTGCAGTTCCTCATAACGGCTTTCCTGCTCTGCATCCTCACGTGTTAGTTCGAGCAAATCAAGATAGTGGTTCCGATAGCTGTCGCTTTTCGCCTTTTCGCCCAAAGCCGCATAAGCCATGGACAGATGTTGGTTCACGCTGGCCTCCCACTCAGGCAGATGTTTCCCGTTGAGCAGATCCAGCGCCTTCTTCAAGTAAGAGATGGCCAGCGGAATCTCGTGGCGCATAAATTTCAGTTCGCCGATGGTTCGCAGAGCGCAAGCCGCTTGGAAGGTGTCGCGATACTCTTTGAAAAGGTTCTCGGCAGAGTAAGCCAATCCAAGAGCCAGACTGTCTTGTCCGAAGATGGTCTTGAGATAATGTTCTGTCTCTGCACGACGCAGATGAACAAACGAACGCTGTTGCTCATTTGCCATCATCATTGCGAGAGACTGCATCGCGTTCGCCTGGAAATAACGGAAACCGCCGCTTCGTGCAAGAGAATACGCGCGGAACAGCGCATCGAACTCACCTATGGTGATTGTCATTTCGTCTTTTCCGTGATACATGTCTCCCGAGCCGCGCATATATTCGTAATAGAGCCATTGAGCCGTGTCGTTACCCAAAGAGCAATAAGGCTCCGCTGCATCTATTTCCTCCATTGCACGCTCCAACTGCTCCACATAATAGAAATATGTCGCAGACACGATATGATATTCACTGCGTGCGAACTGCAGGCGTTGGCGGATGTGAGCTGACAGCGTCTCCTCCTCTTCGGCAATTCGTTCCAGACGTTTGACGGCGTGGTTGCGGAAAGTGAAGAATGCGTGGTGATCGCTGGTGCGCTGGGCAACTTTCATTCCCATAACGTCAGCTATGAGTAGCTCTATCTGGTTGTTAGTGAGAGACTGCACCTTGTTTATCATCACCAGTGTGCTGTCAAAGTCCATCTGCTGAAAGCGCTCGAACATGAAATTATTCATGGCTTCAGCCTGACGGTCGTTGTCTTTGGCTTCGCGGGCAAGGAACATCGCCATAGTGGCATAATAGCACAGGCTGTCAGTATTCTTGTATCGCCAGGCGTATGCCAGTTGGTTGAGCGAATCCACGTCTGATGCGAGCGCATCAAATTCCATATCATCACGCGAGCCACAGGAGATTATGCATGATGACAGCAGAAGAACAGATACTATGTAATTCAGACGTGACAATGTTCAGCTATTTGTCGGTTATTGAGACTGATTCAGCAGACGGTCCATCTCATCGAACTGCTCGCCCATGTTCAGATGCAGATAGATACGATACAGAGGGGCTGCCCAACGTTCCACCTGGTCCGGTTGCATTTCGCGCACCTTCTCCATAGGCAGTTTGGCCAGATTGTACATACTTCGGATTATTTCTTGATCGTGCTGGTAGTTGGGGTCATTGATGTCGGAGCTAGCCTGCTCTGAGTATATGACGGCAAGATTGAGCGACGCGATACCCTTGTTGTAGTATGCATCTACATAGTTGCTGTCACACGCCAGACAGGAATCGCACACATCAATGGCCTCGCGGTCCTTATTCTGTTTCAGAAGGATTAGCGATTTCGCATACCAGTAGAGAGGATTCCGGTTGTTCGTGGCTATCATGGAATCGACTACGTTGATGCCGTAATCCAACTGCCGCGTAGCCACATAATAATCCACGAGATGAGTGAAGAAGTACTGGTGAGAGGGATAATTGTTAATTCCTTTCCACAACTCCTCGACGTGTTTGGCTGTATCCTGCTTCGACAACCACGCTTCTGCCAGAAACTCCTGTATCAGATGGCTTTTCAGGTTTGCTTTGATAGCCTGCTTCGCATATCGGATTATGCCATCGTTGTTCTTGATATAGTTTGCAGACGTAACAGCCAGATATGCCGCACGAGGCAGCAGAGTGTCGGTCTGTTGCAGCTTATCCTTCTCCAATATCGGACTTGCGGTAGAGGACAGGTATTCATCGAAGAAGTTGAAAGCCTCTTTATAGAGTTGCTTGCGGTAGTTGAACTGTCCGCCTTTGAACAGATTGCTGCGGTAATTCATCATCAGTTCGCGAGCGTTCTTGCGGTTTTTTATTTTAACCTTACCCTTTTCATTGGGCAGCTGTTCTATGCTGTCAATCAGCTCCAGATGTTTGTATATTGTCAGGATGGTGTTGAAGAACTTCGCTGTGTCTGATTTCTGGTGCAGATAGAGTTTCATATTTTCTGCCTCATTCATCTTTATGTTACATTCTACAGCGAGGCGCATACATTCAATCTTGTCTGCGTGTTTTGTTTCACTCTTTGCAGCTTCTTCAAGCAGACTCTTCTCCGTCTGTTCCAGATTCGAGCCCTTCTTGATATTCTCCTTTGCCTGTTTTATCACGTTTGCCGCTATGGCAGGCAAGGTGACAAGTAGTAATAAGGTGATGATAGTCTTTCTCATAGAGCTTTCTTTTATAGTTCAATGATAGTAAAACTGTAAGGCGGCAGTTCGTAGTTGAAGCTGTCGCTCACATTGGTCGTAGATGTTTGCGGAACGGCATCCTGCTTGTCCCAGGCGCCTTGCAGAGTGGTCACCTTAGCAGTCTTTGCAGCTAGTCCGGGACATGTCACTTCAGTCGGAACGGGCTTCGGCAGGATATTGACCAGTTTCAGATAGGTCTTGCCGCTTTTGCTGTCCTTGACGGTACTGATAGCCAGGCGTTCACGCACGCCACGCGCCGGACGATCCATATCGAGCGAACACTCGATATATCTGTCTCCGCTGTTCTGACCATGCAGCATCTGAGTGTAGTAGTCTGTGGTGAGCGTTACTTTTTCATTGTCAAAATAGATCAGGTCCGGATTCCACTGCGTGTGTCCGGCCTTCGCAAGCAGAGGCGCATAACTGCTCATAGCAACGATGTCGCCGTTGCGCTCCAAATTGCAGATGTGCATAGCGCAGGTGAGAGCCGTCTCCATCGTAAGTCTGCGTCCGCGACTGTGGGAAGCGTATTCGCCGAGATACACCTTAGAGGCCGAGCGGTCATAATGGTCGTAGAAATCCTGATGATGCATATACCAGCCCGGAGACACGTAGTAGTGCTCATCAATCATGTCAATCTTGTTGTCCTTGGCCAGTCGCCAGCCCTGCTCGTAGTCACTTCCCTCGTAGAACGGGCCGGCTGTTCCGCACACCTGAATATACGGATATTTCTCTTTGATGGCTTTAATAATCATCAGATAGCGCTCTGCGAACACCTCACTGATTAGATCTTCGTTTCCGATGCCGAAATAGCGCAAGTTGAACGGTTTTGGATGTCCGGCTTCGGCACGCATCCGCGCCCACTTATTTGTCTTGGGGTCTCCGTTTGCCCACTCGATGAGATCAAGAAGGTCCTGAATGTAGGCTCCCATCTCTTCCATCGGGATTCCGCCTTGCTGACCACCGCCTCCGCGACTGCTGTTCTGACATGGAACGCCTGCGGCCAGAACGGGCAGAGGCTCCATGTGCATATCTTCGCACATCTGGAAGAACTCATAGAAGCCGAGTCCGCGCGTCTGGTGATAGCCCCAGAGGTTGCGAGCTCCCTTGCGTGTTTCAATCGGGCCTACAGTTTCTTTCCATCGATAGATGTTGCCTATGCCGTCGCCATGCGATACACAGCCGCCGGGGAAGCGCATAAACCGAGGTTGCAACTGCTCCAATGCCTCTGCCAAATCGCGCCGCAAACCGTTCTTGCGGTTTTTGTATGTCTGTTGAGGAAAGAGACTTATGATATCGAGGGCCAGCTTTGAGGCTGAAGACGGAACGATACAGAGAGTTGCATTATTCGCATCGGCCGTGGCTTTGATTACAGCCGTCTTGCGTGACCAGTCCTTACCGGCAGATGCAACAGTTGTTTCACCGATAATCTTATCCCCATCGCGCAGTTGGATATATAGTTTGCCGCCTTTGCCTGAGAGAAGACGGGTGAACAGGCTCACGTCATATTTCTCGCCCTTGCGGACTCTTATTCCGTCGAAGCCGTCATTGGTAAGGGCTGCGCCGGGCTTGGTGACATCGAGAACGGCGTAGTGTGCCTGATTGGGATGCACGGGTGCTTCGGTTGCAATGAAGAAATCTGTTCCCTCACCTTCCAGTTTCCAGCTGTTGGTGGCTGTCCAGTTTGCTTCGCGACCGCCGTCTTCTGCATTGTATTCGAAGTCGCGATTCTGTACCAGCTCGGCATAAAGTCCGCCGTCGGCGCTGTAGTTGATATCTTCGAAGAAGATACCAATTAACTTGTCACTGATGGCTTTGCTGTTATTTAGGTCAATTGAAACCTTGGCCTTAACATCGCCGAGTGAGGCAAAACGCTTGTCGTCGTCGGCTGTTGTCTCCGCATCCTTCTCGTGGCGGACATTTGAGGCCATCTGGGTGTTGATAAGATATTCAACCTCGCGCCAAGGAACACGGATAACATCACCTTTAAACTTACGCCCATTCAGGCTAATTTCAGCTTTAGCAACTCTGACATAAGCAATCTTCACTGGTTGTGAGAAATGGTATGCATCGGTGGATTGAGTCTGATACCATTGGTCTTGAGCGTTGTGAAACCTGACAACAATTATATTGCCATCAACGACATGTACAATTGGGTCGAGACACTGCCCCACTCCATTCATATACGGATAGTCTTGCGGTTTCCAGTGAAAGAGGTCGGGGGTGGTCGCAATTGCAAACTGGTTCGTGCGGTCATTCACGCCCCACACGGCAACCCATGTCCCGTCGGCTTTGCGTGCAAGACTCGGTGTGTGCATCTTCTTCTCCGGCCCCCAGGTGCCATAGTCTGATTTCACAAACGACGCACCGTTGGCTATCGAAGACCAATTGTTGCCGTTGCTGCTGTAAGCAAATGACAACCCGTCTTGCGGCTGGCTGTTATATCCAAACAGATATACAGAGTCTGGCACGTTGGCCACAGCCTGTGCAACACCTGTTGCGACCAAGATGAGAGACAGAAATATTCGTTTCATGACCAGTGTTATTGATTACTGAGTGATTTTGCCAAGCTGACGAATCACAATCGGAGTCGTTACACCGCTTGATGAGAGCAGCAGAGTGTCGATACGATCCTGCGTGCTGGTGTTTCTTGTAAGAGTAACCATCACCTTATTATCTCCCATAGTGCCGTTTGTGGTTGCAGGCGTCAGCCAAGAGCCATCCTTTGCAGTCAGAGTCCATCCGTTGTGGGTTATGAAACGCAGAGAATCTAAAAGGATGTGGGCAGAGTCTGTCAGCTCGTTGATTTCAGAGGGGAAGCCCTGAGCATCATTAGACACGCCCGGACGAATCAAGTCGTGGAAAGGAGACTGATAATAACGGGCTGCAACGGAATACTCGTCTGCCTTAATAGATATGTCGGCAGAACGCCACTGGCCGGTAGTGTTTGGCTCAAACATAATAGGCACTACGCTCTGAACCAAGGTGTTTGCATAAGGATTTTCCAAATGGTCCCTCCCGGTCGGAATCGTGCACCAAGTCTGATCAGAAGCCAAAAGCCAAGACTCTGTGGATGCGAACCAAATGGTGTCTGAAGGCTGGTCTGCATAAACTAGCGCACGCCCGGCATAGGGGTAATAGAGCTGTGTGCTGTGGTATTCATTCTCCTTGACACATGACTGCAAGGAGACAAGAGCAAACATTGCTAAGGAAAGAAGGACTGTCTTTTTCATTGCTTTCAAATATTTATTTTAGTTTATAATCTGGATTTAGTTGAAGTCGAATAAATATAGTTGAACAGGTTCTTTGGAGATATTTACTGGTAATTTATCCTCGGCTGTGGGAGTCTCGTCGGCAAAGTCGAAATCCATTTGCACAGCCACGTGAGGTTTTAGAGCATAGACTCCGCGTGAGAGATGCTGGAATATGGAGCGACGGTTATGACAAGCATGCCACAGGTAGCTTTTCAGATTGTTTCGCAGAGCCGTATAATCCAGTTCCTGATTGAAGAACGTAGTATGCATATTGAATATGCGACGCGAGAGATTGCATAAACGCATACCTTCGGGGCCGGCTTCTATGAGCAGCGATATCATATCTCGATAATATTTGTTGTCCATATTCAATACGTTTGTTTAATACCAGGTTATATTCTGTCCGCGGTTGCTGTGCTTCTTCCATTTGAGCGCATCTGCCAGAACAGATGAGTTGCACTGGAAGGTGAAGTTGAACGAGGTGTAGGGAGCAAGCACCACAGAGCAGGACATGTTAAAGCAGTGCAGGTCGCGACTGATTGAGGCTGTTGTCATTGACAGCTTCTTGTAGTTGAAGTCATAGCCGGAACTCCATCTCAGATCCCAGCCGGAGGCGATGCGTATGTTGCCGCTGAAGTTCAGCGTGTGCGTGAGATGATAGGGATAGCGCATTCGCTTGGCGTTGAACTTCTCTTTCACACGGTTCTCACTGATATTTATGCCGTAAGAAATAGAGAAGGACCAGGGCAACTTGAACTTCAGGTATCCGTCCTCGTCCAAGTCGCCGCTCTGTGGCTGCACACCGCGCTGGCCTTTGGAGAGTTCCGGGTCCATGTTGCTGTCTATGTTCTGATCATTTTCCTCTTCATTGGTTTCTTCATCTTCGTCGCGGTCTTTCTTCTTCTTGCCTTTGCCAAACCAGTTGGAGAAAGTCTGGTTGTTAAACGTATAGGAGAAGTTCTGCGACATACCCTGGAAACGGCCGAAACGGCCCTGCGAGTATTCCGTGTGGTTGCCCTCGATGATATTTCCGTTTTGGTCGAACTCGTATGCGTAGGTGGCAAACACTGCGTTCATGGAGAAGGTGTAACTCTTTGTCAGTTTCAGACGCAGGCGGGTACTCAGGTTACTCCAGGGCTTCACCTTCGCAGCCATATTATAACTCATACTAGCTCCTAGTTCGTCAATAAGGGAGATTTTCTTGGTTGAGTCGCGGTCGGCCCTCACCTTCATTTCCAAGTTGTTGGATATGTCAAAGGCCACATTTCCTGTCATCCCTTTCGACGGAACGCCGTAAAGCATACCTTGATACGGGCTGTACTCAACTGTAGATACATTTCCGTTAGCGTCAGTCTTCACGTATGTTCCCCAGTAGCCATATCTCTCTGCTCCGAAGTCAGGAGCATAGCTGAAGCTCACCGTCGGGGTGAACACGTGACGGATTGCAACAATCTTCTTTCCCCAAATCGGTGTGTACATACCGTAGAGTTTTGTTGAGGCTGACATGGAGACATTATAGTTGAAGACATTGTAGAATCCGTAGGTTGTGTCTCTCACCTCCTGCTGTGTCTCGGTGTTCCAAGAGCGGTTCACCTTGTGAGAATACATGCGGTCTGTAAAGTTGAACGACGGCGTAATATTTATGTAATTGAACAGGGCGAACGACGCGCTTATAGGTATATCATGCTTAAATCCATTTCTCCAGTCGCGGACCAGACTTGAGTGCAGCAGCTTATTTTCCTTTGTCGATATGCTGTTGCTCAGAGTTCCCGTGTAACTCATCGCAATCTTTTCGTACCAACGCTCCTTGCCTATCTGCTTCTTGCGTTTGAAGGGGTTGAAGCGGGCCAGAGTGATATTGAGCGACGGCAGAGTTATCGAGATTGTTGAGTCGCGCATGTTCTGAGACAGGTTCATTGATGTTGAAATCGTGAGACCTATATCAGAGAACGTCTTGCTGTAAGATATACTTGATGTGCGGGTGCTTTGAGTGCGGCTCTGCGGGTTGTACATAGAGTTCAGGTTGTTCTGCTCATAACTCGAAGTGGCGAAGTTAACGCTGGCAGAGAAGCTCTGCGACGGGTTGGCTTTGGCATCCTGACGGTGACTCCACTGGAACTTGAAGCTCTTGCTGACATTGTAATCGGGCATATTCTTCTCGCCCTCCTTGGTGTTTTGATACGATATGTTTATTGAGCCGCTGAAGCGGTAGCGTTTGCGGTAATTCGAGTAAGCGGACAGACCCCAAGAGCCCTTAGTGTAGATCTCTCCGAGCACCTTCAGGTCTATCTTGTCACTTATGGCGAAATAGTAACCGCCGTCTCGCAGGTAAAAGCCGCGAGTGGTCTCATCACCGTATGTCGGCATAATTAAACCGCTGGAGAAATCGTCTGTGAACGGGAAGAATCCGTAGGGTAAAGCCAAAGGCAGAGGCACATCCTCCACGACCAGATAAGCCGGTCCGAACACGACATCTTTTCCCGGTCGCATCTTTCCTTTAGTCAGAGCCATATAGAAGTGTGGGTGTTTTGCGTCGCAGGTTGTGTATTTGCCGTTCTTGAAATACATCGTTCCCGTGCTGTCGCGCTTGCTCTCGCTGCTTATCAGATAGCCTTCGCCCTGTTGTGTATAGACGTTACTGACAAAAGCCTTGCGTGTCTTGAAGTTATATGCGATTTCATCTGGCTCGTATTCGTCGCCTCCCTGCTTGAAAGTGGGCGGAGTCAGAATGTTGCCCAACGAGTCGCGGCGGCTTACCGCATGAACTATAGAGCTGTCCAAACTCATCGTTATCAGGTCTGCACCCAGCTCCAGATTGGTGTAATTCACCTGCGCTTCACCGTACAGATTCGCGCGGTTAGTCTCATAGTCAAAGGTGATGGAGTCGTTTGCCGTATATTCTACAGGTGCATCCAAAGAACTGCTGCTACGTTCGGTGGTATCCACAGCCACAGAGTCCCTTATCTCACGCATTCCCGCACGGTTTAGGATAACGGTGTCGCCGTCTATAACCACATACTTCAAAGTGTCTATTACCGTGATGCTGTCTGTGTTCGTTATGAATATGCTGTCTCTGATTGTTTTCAACAAACTATCTCGACTCTGCGAAGTTATTCTTTTCAGCGTGTCTTCCATTGTGCTGTCCGGCAATTCTACGATTGTGCTGTCCAGCCTTTCCACGGCCGTACTGTCAGCCACAGCGGCAGTCGTGTCGTCTTTTGCAACGACACCGTATGCCATCATCCTATGATTTCTCTTAGGAAAAGGCGAAGCAGAGGCGACAAGAAGACTTAACGCGTTAATAATGAGTAGTATATAGACTAACTTTCGGGTCACTTTTATGAGAGTCATAGAGGCATACGCCTCAAACAGGCACAAAAGTAAGGAAAAAAGGACAGACAAACAAATATAAGGTCCTAATTTTAGGGATTTTAACCGAAAGTGTTAAGCCATTGTTTCATTCGAGCTACGCTCTCAGCCCCAAACTTCTCCAAACTATGCAGCACCTGATCGGGTGTTCGCCGACGTTCCAGATGTGTTTTTGAGAAGAATTTATCGGCGTAGCAGACTATCTTTTCCTCTATAGTCTCAGGGCTATAATCGCGCATCGGCAAGGGCAGATTCTGACGTCTTATAGCCTCCATAGTTATCCCCGTTCCCGTGTGTCTTTCTGCCACTCGGGCGTGACGCGGAAAACCAGCCTCACGCAACAACTCTGCTCCCAACAGCCCGTGACATATATACGGTTGTATGCCGTGACATTCTATTCCAGGCGCATCCGTCAGGAATACTCCGATGTCATGTAGCATAGCGGCCTCATAGAGAAAGGTGCGGTCGGCGTTCAGTTCCGGGTGGAGGCTTGCCACTTCCAAAGCCATAACAGCCACAGCATCACTGTGTTCCATCAATATGCGGCGCAAAGCAGCGTTGTCAGAATAATAGCGATTTATGATAGGCAGAATTTCCACTTTCTAATCATTGAACATTGACCATTGACCTTTATTTTGTCGTTATTAAGTTATAACGTTATTTCGTTATTACGCCGGGCCACCCTTTACTTATGAAAAGTTTTCCCGCGGCCATTTTATTGACTTTCCGTCCCGAAAGGTCGAACCACAGTTCTTTACCGGATTGTGTATCTGACTTTAGCTGGCTAACGGCGACCTCGTCGGCAGACGCAGGGGTTGTGAACGCAATGCTCGAAACCACGTTCCAGGGGCAGCGAACCCACATCTCATAGTCAGTGCTTGGCAGCATGCCGGTGAAGGTGATTCTCAACTTCTCGCTGCATCCTGCAGGCAGAGTCAGCACCTTCCAATGACGCTGGTCGTCATCGTTTACTCCCGTAAGACCTGCTTTTCTCAGGCAATAAGTAACTACATTTCCGGCCACTCCGCCGGAAGCGTTGTTCTTGACATCCACAGTGAACGAAGCCGTCACCGGCACATCCCGTTCCTCGTTGTTCCATGTGAGAACCACTTCCGTACTCCCCCACTCCAGCACCGCACGCGTACCTTTGGCAATCGTCACCGTCTGCTGAAAAGGAATTGTCTCGTCATCATGTGAGAGTCCCATGATTCGTTCTCCAGATTCGTTGAAACGACAGAAAGTCCGCCACACCTTGTGCTCTCCTGGAGCGAGTGTCACAGCAGCCAGACCCACGTAGTCAGCCTGATAGAATATGGCGGTGTCTGTTGGCAGCCACGTCATAACCTCGTATGTATAAGTCACTGTGGCCTCGCCTTCGTTGTGGAAATAGAAATCCACGGGAGTGTATTCCTGACAGTCGGGTTCACGTATAAATCGAATGCTGTCACAGACTATGCCGAGGTTGTTAATGTCCAACGAGTCGGAGACGTCCGGTCCCATGTCCGGCTCGGGATGCAAGAACAAGGCATATTGGTTGTTGAAGAAGCCTTCGGATATGCCGTCGATATCTGGGTCGCGCGGCTCAAACGGATTCAGAAGGTCCAGATCGAACCACCCGTCGTAGTCACCGTTGTAGCCCCAGTTGCAATGATAAAATCCCTTTTCATCGATGCCGTCTATATTGAATGCGTGTCCTCCCATCGACATGTTATGGCCTGCGTATGCGATAGGATGTCCAGCCTCCAGTTCGCTCCTCAGCATAGCGTTCCAACGCTCTGGAGTATAGAGGACGCGGTCGTATAGTTTGACTGTTCCGTAGCCGAAAGCATTACGCAGATAATCCTCTCCGTTCCAGTAACTTGCGCCGCTTGATTCAAGTCCATAATTCATGTGGACTGCCATCCCGCAGGCCAGCGAAATGGTGGCTGCTGCGTCAGCTTCTTCCTCGGAATAGCCGCCACGATAGTCGTTGCGGATTTTATCCCATTTGAACGCTGTTCCGGGCAACATATCCTCAATTGTATAGTTGTCCGTGGTCCATCCGTGAAGAGTGTCTTTCAGTGCCTCGGGGTATGCGTAATAGGTCATTATCTGCTCCAAGGCTGTTGCCACA
>Ga0247610_10007412_pt1 | contig 11270 bp, 7 predicted proteins | sample 174DNAGHGhighgp2_FD_193483 | JGI IMG/M metagenome (GOLD analysis project Ga0247610, IMG submission 193483) | Sheep rumen microbial communities from Palmerston North, Manawatu-Wanganui, New Zealand - 1742 DNA GHGhigh gp2 | ecosystem: Host-associated > Mammals > Digestive system > Stomach > Rumen ...
TCGAACGCAATACTCAGAAGCGCAGGCCATCCGCGCACAGCAATGGGATGCACATTCCTCGCCATCATCGTCAACTGCATACTCGACCCCCTCTTCATCTTCGTGTTCAAATGGGGCATTCAAGGCGTCGCATGGGCCACCATCATCGCCCAGACCATCGCATTCTGCTGGCAGCTGCTACTCTTCAGCCGTCCCACAGAACTGCTCCACCTGCGGCGAGGCATCTACCGCCTCAGAACCGACATCGTCCGCCAATGCCTCACAATCGGTCTAAGCCCGTTCCTGATGAACAGCTGCGCCTGCCTCGTCGTGCTCCTATGCAACAACAGACTGCTTCAGTACGGCGGCGACATGGCAATAGGCGCCTATGGAATCGTGAACAGAGTAATCTTTCTGTTCGTAACCCTCGTGATGGGACTGGTACAAGGAATGCAGCCAATCGTGGGCTACAACTGGGGAGCACGCAAGGACGACCGCGTCATCCGCGTACTTCGCTACGGCATTATCGGAGCAACAAGCATCACCTTTGCGGCTTTCCTGACTGGCGAAATCATCCCAGAACCCGTAATACACATCTTCGGAGCTGGTCCCGAGTTGACCCACAAAGCCGTACGCGCCTTCCGACTCATCGTGGCAGCCTTCCCACTCGTGGGTGCTCAGATGGTCATCGGAAACTTCTTCCAAAGCATCGGCCACGCAGGGAAAAGCATCTTCCTCAGCGTCACCAGGCAAATGCTATTCCTCGTCCCATTGCTTTCAATCCTGCCAAAATGGTGGGCGTTGGACGGCGTATGGCTCTCCATGCCAATCAGCGACACCATAAGCTTCTTGGCAGCAACTGCGATGCTGATTTATATGATAAGGAAGATTAAAAGGAATGAAACGCATTGGCCTGCTTAGCGACACCCACGCTTATTGGGACAATCGCTATCTCGAGTACTTCGAAAAATGCGACGAAATATGGCACGCCGGCGACATCGGCTCGCTCGAACTGGCTATGCGACTGCAGGATTTCCGCCCCCTAAGAGCCGTCTATGGCAACTGCGACGGCGGAGACTTGCGACGACTCTACTCCGAGAAACTCCGATGGACATGCGAAGGAGCAGACATCCTCATGACACACATAGGCGGATACCCTGGTCACTATGCACCACACATCCGCCAACAACTCATCGCACGACCGCCCAAACTATTCATCTCAGGCCACAGCCACATCCTGAAGATAATGTACGACAACCAACTAGGACTGCTTCACATCAATCCCGGCGCAGCAGGACTCCAAGGATGGCACCAGGTTCGCACACTCATCCGCTTCACCATAGAAGACGGAAACTTCAGCGACCTTGAAGTCATAGAAATACCACGTTAGCAACATTTATTGCCCAGAAAAGTATGTTCTACAGCATAGTTTTGGCGTTTTCTTCAAGAAAAACAACACTTTTTACATAAAACACTTGTAGGATTAGCAAGAAAATCATACCTTTGCAACGAATTATATAAGGAATGAAGAAGTTATTTATCATATTATTCACCATAGCGATGACAGTCGCCCCTATTTCCATGCTCGCACAATCAGAACGAGAGGGCATCGAAGTAAGCGTATCTGGCATACAACTTAGCATCAACGCAGGCAATGTTCACATCGTTGGCGCAAATGGCGAAATAATGGAAGTCTTCAACCTCACAGGCGCTAAAGTTGCAACCATACGCATCGACAGCAACGACAAAACCTTTGCCCTTAACCTTCCAAAGGGTTGTTACCTGGTTAAGGTAGGCAAAATCGTACGCAAGATTTCCGTGCAATAACACCGACCTTCAGTCAAAATTGCACCTCCCGCTTAAACCTTATCATATTGTTCTTGTCTAACTAAATGCCATGATAGACGAGAAAGCACTCATTAAGCAACTGCATGACGCATCCGCCAAGGAAGCCGCCTTCACGCAACTCGTGCGTGAATATCAGGAACCACTCTATTGGCAGATACGCAAAATGGTTATAGTGCACGACGATGCCGACGACGTCCTCCAAAACACATTCATTAAAGCATGGGATGCCATCGACGGGTTTCGCGGCGAATCACGCTTGCAAACATGGCTCTTCCGCATCGCCATCAACGAATCCCTCAACCACATTACCAAGAAAAAGAAAGTGCTCAGCATCGACCAAACAGAAGGAAGCATAGCCGACACACTTGCCAGCGACACCTACTTCGACGGGGACGAAGTGCAAAGACAATTCCAAACAGCTATCAGCACATTACCCGAAAAGCAACGACTCGTCTTTAACCTCAAGTATTTCGACGAAATGAAATACGAAGACATGAGCAGCCTCCTCGGCACAAGCATAGGAGCACTCAAGGCTTCATACCACCATGCAGTAAAAAAAATATCTGCCTTTTTTAACGATAACGATTAAACCTTTTACATTATTTAATATCAAACAAGTGTATGAGAACCACAAATCATAGTATAGAAGAACTGGAGGCAAAGCTCATCTCACGCTTTGGCACAAAGACCCACTTCACCATACCAGACGGATACTTCGACAGTCTGACAGGCAAGGTGATGAATCGCGTGGCAAAGCGGCAACGCCGCCGCTTACTATGGCGATGGGCTGCTGCTGCCATGCTTGCCGGCTGTGTAGCAGCAGGAGGACTGCTCCTGGAGAAACACAATGCTATACAAACTGCCAACACAGAAGACATCCAGTACATAGAAGACGCACTGGACTACTCTATGATAGACAATATGTCAATCGCAACATACTTGACAGAAGTTGATTAAAATAAGGAGGACATACATGAAAAAACATATCATCATACTGACCTGCGCCTTTATGTCGGTTTTCATGGCAATGGCGCAACCGCAACGAGGCAAGTTCAATCCGCAAGAATTCAAGGCTAAACTCGAAAACTATGTTACCCAAGAAGCAGGCTTCTCACAATCTGAAGCACAGACCTTCTTCCCTATCTATTTTGAATTGAAAGGCAAGCAGCGCCAACTCCAACGCAACATCTTCCAACTCAAAAGAAATGCGCCAACTGCCGAGGCCAGCGACCAAAGCTTCGCCATCACAATTCAGAAGATAAAAGACCTGGGAGTAGAAATCGCCCAACTTGAAGTAACATACTACAAGAAAATGTGCCAGGCCGTATCACCACAGAAAGTTTACAAAGCCATGTGCGCCGAGGACAAGTTCCACAGAATGATGCTTGAGGACTTCGGACACAAAGGAAAACACAAAAGATAATCCAAACAGAAACGACAAAACAGGCTTTAAGGTAGAAAGATCTTTTCGGCAGAAGAGCAGATAGTTGGGCGCAACTACACTGCTCTTCTTTTTTGTGCCACAACATACCCGTCCCTAAAAGCAGCAATCACAGAATGTGTATTGATATTCGCATAAACCTCTAACGGATAACTCCACCCTTAGAGATAAAGGCACAAGTGTTTTAACAAGAATAAACAAAGAGAGCCGTCACTTCACAACCACGCTGTGAACGACGGCTCTCTTCGCTTTTAGATATTACTCTTTACTTTGACATCGCATCAAGTACGCAGACGAAATCTGAGATGTCAACAGCCCCATCACCGTTGAGGTCTGCTTCCTCTACATACTCGTCCAACGACATCGCATCAAGGATTGCAACTGCATCGGATATATCAATTGCCTTGTCACCATTGATATCTGCCCTCATGCACATGGTCTTTATTGTATTATGGTTCATATCAAATGTAACCATATACTTGAGAGTCTCGCCTTTGTAATTTTCATCCCAGTTCAACCACCACTTACGGTCAAGGCCACGAACCAAACCTTCAGCCTCGACACCGTCCTCAAGGATAGTCTTATCTTCCACGCTACCATAGCGCCCTTCATTCCATTCAGAGCGGGTAACTACAGAGTTCGTAATCGGTGTGGTGTTCGAACGGCATGACATAATGGTGAAGTTGGGATGCATTTCATTGTCAACAGAATCTCTGTAGAAAGTGACAACGCCTTCATAGACACCATCTCCCTTATGAGGCAGAGGAACCATTTCGTCGTTCTTCCAACGATGCAGTTTGCCGTCAATGTCCATGACGGTACCAACAACATAGACATTGTCGTGCCAAGGATATTCACCAATCAGGTCAAAGACGATGGTACTGTCAGCAGGATTATATGTAACCTTATACTCACCGCCTATAGTTTGAATGTCAACGCTTCCATTCTTGACAATCTTAACAGTGTTTGCAGAAGGTGTAACGAAACGTTGAGTACTCTGATTTGCTCTGTAAACCTCATCCATTCGGCTTAGATAAATACCCGCACGAGCATTATTATTAGCAAAGTTCGAGCGATTCTGCACTTTTACGGTTGCAATATAAGTACCGTCATCCTGAAGAGTCATAGGATAGAGAGTGGTCTTCTCATTATATGCAACATTATTGCCATCTGCGTCAAGCAAGTCACCTTGCACATAATAGCCACCGCCAAGTCTGGGGTCGTTAAGAATTATCTCACGATAGTTACGGGCTTCTTCATCTGTGAGGTCACCGACATAATAATGGTCAAAGATTTCATAAGCTACCTCAGTATAGGCATCATTCAATGTCGGGTCTATATCAACATAATAGTCAGCCTTCTCCTCGCAATACTCGGCCAGAGCTCTTAACTCATCATATGCATCATAGCTATCCAAGATAGTGTTAAACTCATCATTGAGTTTCTTTATAGCAGCCAGTTTGCCTTCGAGGGATGTTGCTGCTTCTGCTTCTCCCATGTATGTCTCAATGTTTTCTATATGACTATAGCTGAAGAACATTACCAGCTGGTTTTCTTGTGCATTCCTAAGTGCATCAAGACGATTTACATAGCTTTGCATCAAAGCATCAACTGCTTCTTCCGTATATCCGCGATAGGTCAGTTTGAACTTGCCCCACATTGTCATACCGCTTTCATACCAAGGCTTACCTGTGTTGCGGATACCGATACGGAGCTGACCATCGGTAACAATACCATATACCTTATTTATATAGCGACCTCCACTGAATGCGAAGCTGACGGCTTGACGCTGTTCGGGCACATAGCCGTCACTTGTATCGAAGTCTTGCGATGAGGTATTCTCGCCATTATGAGGAGCATCTGGGTCATTAGAAGCATCATAGCGGCAGTTCACACCATTAATGGCATCTTCGTAGAGAACACGACCTGCGTAAATGTTCATGATAGGTGTGTAGTAGTCGTTGATGAAGAGGTCGGCTGGCACATAATCGGTGCCTTCCATATTACCCTCACCATTAGGACCCGGACGATAGAATGCGGGAGCCTCCAGTTCGTAGATGCCATCTGGAATATCTGCCACAATATACTGCGAAACAGAGAATGCTGTATTCCAGGTGCCGGCTACAGGATAGATGTCGGTGAAGCCTGTGTTGGAGCTGAAGTTGCTGCCAGCAGAACTTTGGAATGTTATCTCAGTCTCCCAGTCACGGAAATTGCCATCAGCAGTAAAGTCTGCATTCTTGATGATATTACTTATGTCAGAACCTTCGCTAATGCTGGTCAAGATGGCTTGTTCATACAAATCTCGTGCAAAGGCAATTTCCGAGGTCAGTTCTTCCTCGTTAAGAAGTCTGTTGTCAAGGATATAGAGGAATGAGCCATGAGGCAGTTCGTCGCTTGCCTCTTCATCGTCACTAAGATACTTGTCGAGTAAGTCTGCAGCATCGCCGTTGAGGTCATCGCGGCCTGCACGCTCTTCTGCCAATGCTTCGATGGCTGTCTTGTAATTCACATAGGCAAGATGGCTGTTACGAATGAGATTGGGGGTGCGAGCCAGCACATCTGCCAGATTCAGTATTTCCTCAAGTGTTGCAGCGTTCTCAATGGCTTCTGCTGCTCCATCATAAGCTTCAATAAGAGAATACTGGGGCTCCAGTTCACCAAGTTCAGGCTGAAGAGATTCAATCTGCTGTTGACGAATGAGTTCCATATCACCTTCGTCCAGCTTGTCAAGACGCCAGCTGTCCCATACAGTCCAGTTGCCATAGAGATAAACATTGTTCTCTACGCCTACATGTACGCTATCCTCTGCGCTTTCTACAACAAAGTAGAGAGGTTCGTTCCAATAGAGATTGCGGGCAAAGTACTTTCTACATGCTGCCAATGAATTAGGCACCCAAAGACCGGTATTCTCGCTGAAGTTTTCAGTTTCGCCTACGCGTTCTGCTTGGGCTTGTGTTGCAATATCCATGAAGCGGTTGGCAACCTTCTTGCCATTAACCTCGACAAAATACTGACTGCTGTGGTAAAGAGGTACATCTTCTTCGCTGAGTTCGCCTGTCTCATAAGCATTATGCTCTGCATAGCCCCACTGAGCGACACGGCTTAAGCCTTGCAAACGCAGGCGATAGAAGCCGGGCTCAAGGCCTGTAATATCCTGAGAGGTTTCGAACCAATGCATATTCCAGTGTTCTGCCACGCTGTTATTGATGGCCAGACCACTTCCGTCACCAGAGTTGTTGGTCGTGTAACCGCCTGCAATATCATGGTCGGGATTGGGGAAGACATTAAGGAACGGGAAGTCGGGGTCTTGCTGATGACAAATCTTGCAGAATCCTTCTTCGAACTGATGGCTGGGGATGTCTGTTCCTTCTGTGTTGGAATAGGTTGCCTCAAGCGGGTCGAACCAGCCGTCGCAGCGCTTCTCGACAATAGCATAAACCTGCTCATGTCCGGGCATGAATGTTGGGAACAGGTCATCGCCAAGTGTCTGATACCATGTAATCTCTTCTTGATTTCCGTTGAGCTTGTAGCAAAGAGCGCCGCTCTCGACATCATCTTCGGTAATGACTGTAGACTGAAGCGGTGTGCCATTAACGCTGTAGCAGTTGGTGAAGGTTGCGTTATTGAAGCGAGCAAGGTACTTGTCGTCGTTCTGCACGCCACTTACTGTAGCGCTCGACCAGCAATTGGTGATGACTGCGCCATCGCCACCGAGCCATGCACTCAAGGCACCATTCTCCATCACCTCAGAGCCTGAAATGAAGCCTGTTGAATAGCAGTTGGTCATATAGATATGTGCCTGTGAGCCGGTGTTACAGCCAAGGATGCCACCTGCACCAGCCCTTGAGCAGATGACGTCACCTTCGAAGCCGAGATTCTCCAGGAAGATGTCGCCAGGAGCCGTTGAACCACCAATGAGACCGGCATTGCCTCTGGCACTAATCAAACATGTCTCGTCGCAACGAAGGTTGCGGACTGTTGCTCCACCATTGAGGAAGTTGATGAAGCCAACCCATTCCTCTTGATCGCGCCAGCTCATATCCATGTTGCTGACGGTGTGGAAACCGCCGTCGAAGATGCCTTTGAAGCCGTGGTCGCGGTCGCCGATACCGGCAAATTCGGGATAGTCAGTAAAGTCGAGGTCGCTGTTCAGTTTGGCATTCACTTCGACATTGCCTGCCTTGACGAACTCTGCAAACCAGCAGACATCCAATTCGTTGTTGAGCTGATAGAAATCATTCTCGTCTTTCTGGCAGAAGTTAACATCAATGGCACCGCAGTTGATGCAATGGAAGTCACCGCCTTCAAATTCATGAGGCGGACGAACGGGCTCGACGAGTTCGTTCGTATAAGTGCCGCCTTCGATAGGTGTGCCGTCGCAAAGCAACTCACCCTGCAGGTAAACTTGCTTGCTGGTGTTGAAAGGCATGGGATATTCGTCTTCGCCTATTGTCTGCCAATAAACCATCGAACCTGCCAATACATTAATCATGTATGTAGCTTTACCGCTGAGGACATCCTCTGCTGTGAACTCATGTTCTATAAACTGAAAAGCATCAGGCATTCCGCTGATGTCAAAGCAGTTCACAGCTGTGTTATTGCTGTTGGAATGACGGAAAACACCGCGTCCGCTGCCATCCATACCGCTACCGCCGTTGCCGTTGCTAACTTCACCGATGTTGATACAGTTGGTGACACGTGTGTTGCCGTTGTCGCCCAACCATGCTGCAATACCGGCAGCCTCGTGATTGCTGGCTGTTGATGTAATCTTACCAACGTTGACACAGTTTGTCAGCTTCCATATAGGATGATTGGAATGACTGCCACCGACAATACCTGCAGCATTGTTACTTGGTGAAGTAACCTCAGCCTCGTTCACACAGTTCATAATGACAATCTCTTTTTCGTTGTTCTGGCCAGCACCGACGATGGCCGCTGAACGCATGCCGCCAGTGATAGAGCAGCTCTTGTCAATAATGAGGTTCTTGATAACTGTACCCTGACCGCGGCTATTTGGATTGCCGCGAAGGTCGCCGAAGAAACCTTGCATCTCTGAACTGGGGCGATTGATAATCATGTTCTTGATGCGGAAACCCTGACCATCGAAGGTACCATTGTACTTCTTGGCGTTACTCGGACCAATGGGGTTGTGCAAATTCTCAATGTTCTCGAAATCGATGTCGTTCATCAACTTACAGTCCGGATCGAGAACACCGCCTGCAACGATAGTTGAAATCCATTCTACATTACCCGCATTACGTAGCATGTAGAAGCCATCTGCATCCTTTTCAGGCTCTTCGAATGGGGCATCGCAATTGTCATGCATGGTACAAAGACCATTTACATAAGCATGATCATCTGCGAAAGCAGCCGTACCAGCAAGCCACATAAGGGCAAAGATGGCGAAAGAAGTAATCTTTCTCATAGCTTTTTTAAAATTAATAGTTAATACCATATTATTATATATAATGTATATTGTCAACTAATGCAAAATGAGTATATTGAAATCGTTAAGATTTGATACAAAAGTACTATTATTTTATATCCATTAGCATAAAAGGGCCTGTCAATTAAGATTATTTAACATATTTGGTACAAAATTTGCCTTAATAAGCCGTTTTATAGCGTAATTTTAACCCCAAAGACACAGAAAACTTGACTTGAAAATGTATTATGATGGGTAATACCTCAAGTTGAAGGACAAAACCTCGCATAGCAAGTAATAAAAAGATACCTGTCTGGAAATAAAACTACACACTCCAACACTACGAACTTGGCACGCTTAATTGCCGAAGTTGGCCTGTCGAATCAAACGACTTAACATGCCAAGTTCATTGCACGGTCGCGAATGTGCAATTGCATCATCGCGAACGTGCAATTGCACGTTCGCCATCGTGCAACGAATGCAACACGCTGTGTAGAGTTCCGGAATATGGAGTAAGAAGTCGCAAATTATGGAGAGTTTGGCTGGACAGAACGTTTGACCTTGGCATTTGTTTTGCCTCAAAGGTAAAAAAGAAAGAGCGTCAGATAGATTATCTAACGCTCTTCATACTGTGGTGCCACCAGGAATCGAACCGGGGACACAAGGATTTTCAGTCCTTTGCTCTACCAACTGAGCTATGGCACCTTGTTGCTTTTGCGAGTGCAAAGGTAAGGCTTTTTTATAAACCCTGCAAGCATTTTGTTTAAAAAAACACCAGAAAAGGTGCATTTTCCTGCAAATACCCTTGTCATGTCGTTTATTTTGCGTATCTTTGCACCGGTTTAAGACAGTTCTTGAAGGATTTTAAGCCAAGTCACACCTTAATGTGTGGAACGGAAAGTAGCGCAGTTGGTAGCGTACCACGTTCGGGACGTGGGGGTCGGGAGTTCGAGTCTCCTCTTTCCGACATCCTTCTGAGAAGGCCGAAGAGTGAAGCGTGAAATAGGAAAGCACGTCCCACTGTGGACAAGATATTGCTTTTCACTTTCACACTTCACTCTTCGCTATTAATGAGCCTGCAGGACGATGAGCCCATCCGTCCGCAATGCGGCAAACCCATGATAAAGCGCATGGCAAAGAAGGAGATGTACTTAGTCCGAGAGCTAAGAAGCAACTCAAACTGTCCAACCTAAAAGGGAGAAGGAATGTCATTTAAGAAATCGATTCGTTATAACGGGATAACATTATAACGACAATTGGCTAATAAGGCTCGATGGCCTTCTTGAGGCGCGTCTTGAGTTCTTCGAGGCGGCCTTGGCGAATGCTGACGCGCATCTGCACGTCCATGTCGTAGGTCTGCGAGAGGACGCGGGCTTCCATGTCGCGGACAACCTTCATCACGGCATTCATCAATGGGTACTCAAAGCTGAAGTCGTATTCCGCCTCTACTTGCCGCTCTTCGATGGTGGCATTTGCAATGGCTTCAGCGGCTGCCGTTCGATAAGCCACGATGAGTCCGCTTGTGCCAAGCTTCACGCCACCGAAGTAACGCACGACAAGGATGATGATGTTGGTCAGCTCGTTGGAGTTGATTTGTCCGAGGATGGGCTTGCCTGCCGTGCCGCTCGGCTCACCGTTGTCGTTGGAGCGGAACGTCTCTCTGTCTGCCCCAATCATGTAAGCCCAGCAGACGTGACGGGCGTCGTAGTACTTCTTCTGGTACTGCTCCACGAGCGTCATCGCCTCCTCAACCGTGCTGACAGGATGCGCAAAAGCGAGGAACTTACTTCTGAGTTCAGTGTAAGTGCCCTCGCTTTTGGCTGCTATGGTTTTGTAAAGGTCTGTCATTGAAGATTTGTTAAGAGTTAAGAATTAAGAGTTAAAAAAGATTGTTTGGGAAGCAGAGGCTTCACTTCAAGTATTTTTCTTAACTCTTAACTCTTCATTCTTAACTCAATTTGTGTATCACCAGCCCTGACCTCAGCTTTGGCTCGAACCATGTTGCTTTGGGCGGCATGATGTTGCCGCTGTCGGCGATGTTCATGATTTGCTGCATGCTGACGGGATAGAGGGCCAGCGCCATCTTCATCTCACCGCTATCGACGCGACGCTTCAGTTCGCCCAAGCCACGCAAGCCGCCAACGAAGTCGATGCGCTTGTCACTGCGCAAGTCCTTGATGCCAAGCAGTTCGTCCAAGATGAGGTTACTGCTGATGCTGACGTCGAGACTACCGATGGGGTCGCTCTCGTCGCAAAGGCCGTCCTTGAGCTTGAGACTGTACCAAACGCCTCCCAGATAGAGACTGAACTCGTGCAACTGTGCAGGACGATAAGGCTCAGCACCTTTCTTTGTTACAACAAAGTTTTTGCTCAGCGCATCAAGGAACTGCTCGTCGCTCATGCCGTTGAGGTCCTTGACGACGCGGTTGTAGTCGAGGATGGTGAGTTGGCTTGCGGGGAAGCAGACGGCCATGAAGTAGTTGTACTCCTCGTCGCCACGATGATTCGGGTTCTGCTTTGCCTTCTCAGCACCCACAAGCGCAGCCGCAGCACTACGATGATGTCCGTCTGCTA
>Ga0247610_10007413_pt1 | contig 11269 bp, 21 predicted proteins | sample 174DNAGHGhighgp2_FD_193483 | JGI IMG/M metagenome (GOLD analysis project Ga0247610, IMG submission 193483) | Sheep rumen microbial communities from Palmerston North, Manawatu-Wanganui, New Zealand - 1742 DNA GHGhigh gp2 | ecosystem: Host-associated > Mammals > Digestive system > Stomach > Rumen...
AACGCGCCTGCGTACCTTCTTCAAGGCATACCCCTGCACCCTGGGCGATCCGCTGACCATCTATCTCTCCCTGCTCGAAGGCGAAGGTTTCTTTATGAAGGTCTCTACGATGAACGAGCCAGTCATCCTCGCCACCGAACGCGCCACCGAGTCCGAAATGCTCAAACTGGATGTGCTTTAACAACATAGATATTCTTTTAACCACGAATTTAACGAATTACACGAATGGGTGGACTACACGACATAAAGAAAAAGGATTGGGAGCGGCTGTTGAAAAAGAACGGCTTCAAACTCGACCGTTCGGGTAAGCACCAGATATGGAAGCACCCCGACGGCAGGATGATCCCATCCAACAATAGTAGCACCATCAATCCCTGTGTGGCCCGACGGATGATTAAGGAGAATCGTCTGGAAGGTGCGCCCTGGGGATGGAGCGAACGGGCCGACAAAATAGAAGCCAAAGCCAAAGCTGCTGAAGAAAAGCAGGAGGCATGGAAAGTACAACTGCAAGAGGCCCAAGCCAAAATCGATGAAGAGAACCGCCAGCGCGAGGCCGAGGAACAGGCACGCGCCCAGCAGCTTCGCGAAGAGAAATATGCCGAACAGAAACGTATGGAAGCCGAGCGTCAAAAGAAACTCATGCAGGAGGCCGAAACACGTAAGACGACAGCGGTAAAACATTCGACTGGTTCATCAGAACCCAAACCCTCTAAATCTGCAATTACTAACATAACCCACTTGTATATGAATGAACAAAGACTAAAGAAATTCCACGACTACCTCTGTGCCGTCGTAGAGTTTTACCAACAAAACAAGTCGTTGAAGAATTTCTCCACCTTGGCCAAACAGTACCAGGTGAAGGCTATCTCCAAGGATTATTTCTACCAGTTTAAACTCGACGAACTGAAACCAGGTCAGAAACCAGACCGTGCGCTGTCCGACAAAATCCGTTTGATGATGGCAGACGATGATCTGAAACGTCGCCAGCAGATGCTCGACACCTTCCTGAAGGCTCAGGAACAAAAAGAGAGCGACGGCACCACCGAGGCACCCGAAACAAAGGAGCCCACATTAGCAGAGCGCATAGATACGTTCGAGGCCCGCTTTGATTTGTTAGGCCCTGCTTTCGCAAACATTATCAACACCGTTTATGAAGAGTATAGCAAAGAGTTCGGTACCAACACCAACGATCTGTTGGGCTACGAAACCAGCATGGTACGCCTATCACCGGAACCGTACTTGAAAGAATGGGCTGATAAGGTAGAGTTTGACCTGACCAAACTCGTATTCGACAAAGCAGAGCCGGAAGAGGTACGCAAGGCTATATACACCTGGAATGATAAGATTATGCACGCCTACCTAACATGGCTCTATGGAGGTAGCACCGGCGACCAGATGAAACTAAACTTTGACGAACGCGGCAGCGAGACCTATCCTGACAATGAACAACTGATAGAAATGCTGCGCGACCAGCAGCTACTCGATGATACCATTTTCGTGAAATTGGAATCATGGAAGGGCTGTGCTCACTGTGTCGTTATCTATAAGGATGCGCCCGATATCCTGATGGTCATTGGCGAAAAAGAAAACAGCTTCTACACCATCGAAGATAACATCTGGAAATCCTATTGCGGCAACACTATCATCGCCCCTGATGGCTGCTCCAGCTTTGGCGGTTGGGGTACACGTACCATCGTTGGCTATTGTCTGAAACAACTGCTAAGTGACGAAAACCACATGTTAGCCGTGAAAGAACAGCAGAACGTCACCAAACAGATGCGAGGCAAAATGATGGATGACATCAATCACTATCGCGACATCTGGCAGATGTACCATGACGAATGGGCAAAGGAGCGCCAGCAAGGTATGATCGACTTCGGATAATCCCATTCTGATTTTTTCATTCTGATTTTCACTCTGATTTTTTATAAAAAATACGATTACTTTTTTAAAAATATGATTATGGAAGAAAATTTTTTGAATTTCTGCGCACAGGAACTTCAGCGAGCAACGTGCGAGGCTATTGCGAGAGAGGACTGGATTAAGCCTATTCTGGGCAACATGACCAAGGCTGCCACTGAGGGCCACATGGATGGTGTCATCTTTGTAAAAGACCACGAGGCCCTGAAGGATGCCAACAACATCACCAAACTTTGCTTCTTCCTCCGTCAGAGGGGTTTCTTTGTAATGGTGAACCACAACGACGAAAACGGTCAGTTTATCAATATCTCTTGGGATTGGAATGCCGACAAACAACGTGCCATTGACCTTGCGGAAGCCATCGGCGACCAGCTGCTGTTGGCAGTAGAAGGAATGACCGGCGACATAGAGAATATCAACGAGATCCTGGGCAACTATGCCATCGCTCAACTCAAAGGCGAGTCAAAAACTTACCGCAAAGCCATTGAATTGATTGAGTCACGTATGGCCGAACCAACTACAGAGGAATGATCGTACATCGTTTTATGTCTCGCGAGGAATACATCAAACTGATGACGGGTCAGCAGTTGGTGAATCATAGCAAGCACGAAGGCAACCGTACCAAAGCGGTTGGCTTCTGCTTCACTCAGGATGACCCTGACAAAGCCATTCACTATCTGAGTGGATGTGTCGATACTGATGTATGCCTGACATTCGATTTCCCAGCAGAACGCCTGAAACCCGTCAAAGCCATCTATCGCGACTACGAGCACGACGATAAGCTGATGACGCGCCCGATTATCCCCTACAACTACGACGATATTCCCACGATGGAAAAAACGGAGTACTGCACCACGTCCTACGACATTTCGATGTGCCGAGTGATTAACGTCACCACCAAGTATAACGTGGTACCAAGCTGTCGCGACTTCGAACAGGTGATAAAGGTGCTACATGGCGAGAACCAAATGCGATTTGAAATAGAACTGATGAGTAACCCCAAATACCGTCGAGGATGAGTAACCGTACATCAATAATAACAATACAAGAGGCATACGACGAATGGAGCCAACAGGACGGCAGTAAGGAGTTTGCCATTAAGACGCGCAACGTATTCAAGAATACCTGGAAGCGTCTGAATATGAACATGCCTTGCAGCGAAGTGACCTTAGCCAAACTCCATGAGGCATGTAATCAGGCACCAGGATTGCCAGCCGATAAGATTAAGGCTGCATCCGTCATGGTGCATGTGCTTCGCTATGCCCACACACAAGATCCTACGGACTGTCCCCAACCCAACTTCGAATATTCCGATATCACGACCGGAATGTTCGAGACTGTTAAAGCGGGAACAAAATTACGCAAAGAGGATCTGAAAGTACAGAAATCGGCGATAAAAGTACAAAATACCACCGATTTGGAACGAAAAGAGTTAAAATTAGAACGCGAAACGCTAAAATCAGAACACGAGACTCCGGAAACAAAACCCACCAAAACGGAAATTTCTAAGCCCAAAGTGGAAAGAAAACGTGCCAAAAAGGAAACTTCCAAGCCAAAAAAGGCAAAAACGCCACAAAACGGGAACATTCGCCTGACGAAGGATGGCAAACGCTATAACCCTTCACGGGAGCGTCGTCAGATTGCCCAGATTGATCCAAGCACGATGGAGGTCATCAAGGTATGGCCCACACTCCGCGAACCGGAACGTGCGCTGCGCGTAACATCACTCTGGAGAGCCATCGCCAACCGTCGCACGTCAGGTGGTTACTACTGGTGCGACTTTAGCGACATCGACACCTTCGAACCCTCAGAGTCGCACAAGAATCCCGTCATCTGTCACAAACCCGTCACCATCAGCAAAGATGTGGAGTTTGTCGCTACGCCTACCAAACCAAAGAAAGAGGAAGCGCCAGCCGACGGCGTACACATTGGAAACATACCGGAACAAAACCCTGCACTCTCTGACTGTACCGACAAAGCACTCATCGACGAACTGAAGTATCGTGGCTGGCACGGACATATTCACCTCACTATCGACGTTTACCTATAACATATTTATATTATGGCTACCAAATGCAAAGGCAACGGATGCCTGCTCAAAGGCTCCTGCCAACTCTTCGACTGGAACAGCACCGACGAAAACGCGATGGATCACTGCGACCCCGAAACCCGCGAGTGCTACATCACGAGTAATTAATAACATTCTTAAAACAAAACAACAGTATGAAATTAACATTATCAAAACGCGACGCTCTGATGCTCGTTACGGCATTGGGCGTACTCAAAGACAGAGTGGGCCAGAAGGCTCGCTGGTTTCAACGTAAACGCATACCCAGGCTTCGTCAACAGTTAGCCGATTGTGTGATTATCGGCGACGAAAATATGGGGGGGGTAATTGGTAAAAATCCCGAAGGCGTACAACGTGAGGTTGACCGTCGCATTGCCTTCGGCGAAGAGATTGCCACTAAGATGAATGAGCTGAAAGCCCTCGCCGGTATCACTGATGAACATATTCGATTCCATACTGATGACGACCACGAATTATGAGTAAACCCAAAGTTTTAGCACGAGGCGTAGAATACTACGAGGACACGGACACGCTATTGCTGATCCGCTGTCCCAAGTGCGGCAAAGAAAACTATGCACCGAACGTCGCCAAAGGCATCTGCACCTGGTGCGGCTACGATGCCCACGAACTAATAAAGAAGTAACTCATGGCAAAGATACACTTTATTCAGGCAATCGAGATACCCAACACGATAAGCCCGACGATATTCAAGCTGGATGTTGTGGAAGCGTGTCATAAACTCAAAAACGGCGAAGTGCTCTATGAACTGCGCGAAAAGCAGCTATACCCCAACGGCGAACGCAGGCCCATCGGAGGAACTTTCGTAAAGAGTGGTCAGATGCTCTGCCAGGACACCGAAGGCTGGTGGCACAGACTATCAAAGGAACATTATCAAACAATTATTGATTCATATACTTATGAATAGAAAAATCAGAATTATAGACGAAAACAGCCCTTATTACGGTAAGGAGGGTGAAGGTCATCTTTGCTACTACGACATCCTGCACGGAAAGAAGATTAACGGCGAGATACAAGACCTTTATTGGGTGATTATCGACGGCAAAGAGTTGAACTTTAAAAGTTTCCAGGTTGATGTCAACTACTACCATCAGCAGGAGGATGACGAATATCGCAAGAAATATGGCTACGGCAAAGGTGATGAAGTTCAAGTGCTGGAAGTTCAGGAAGTCAGCAGCATGGCACGCGACTTTAAAGAGCACAATACGCATGTCATCAGAAATATATCATACTCCTGCGGATTGGTATATTTCGAAGATGGCATCACCTGTGTGCGCTGGCCAAAAGTGAATGTCGTAAAAAGAGCTGAGAATGTTAATTGGAAACGATAAATTATGGAGCAAATATATCATCTTTACATCACTCACAAATGCGGTCACAACTGCCCGCTGTGTTGCAATAGACTCTACGACATCGACAAACTCCCCGTCATCACAGTAGAGGACTTAAATCAGGCCCATACAGTCTGCCTCACTGGTGGCGATCCGTTCTACCTCCTGAGAGAAGAATTGATATCTATTGTTGACAGGCTTCGCATCCACTATAAGAACATCCAAAGGATCTATATCTATACCAGCGGAAAGATGCTATGGATAGAAGGTGCCTATTCTCATTGGCACGAACTGATGCAGTCGGTCAGCGGAATCAATATTGCCCCGAAAGATTATGGCGATTGGGATAGACTCGACTATCTGCTTCAGCAGCCGAAATGGTTGGAAATGACTGCACAGCCAGGAATGTCTAATCGCCTATACATTTTCGATGACCAGTGGAGTACATGGGAAACCATCAGCAAAGATGTTACCCTTCCTCAAACATGGCAGGTGATAGGACGCAAATGGGATAAGGAATTTAATACACCCGAAAACGAGCACTTTGTAAGACTACCTATATTATACTGACAAACAATTTATAAAGAAGTAAAATTATGGCATGTGATTGCATTAAGAACTTCGATAAATTATTGAAGGAGAAATTTAACGAGACAGCCACCGTGAACTGCGAGGTACTGTCCGGACGTGTGATTGTAAACGGCATTTACCACAAGCCCAAGTATAAGGGTAAGCCAGGTGAATATCAGCAGAAGTGGGAAGAGGTTTCTCTATGGCCTAAATACTGTCCCTTCTGCGGAAAGCCTTACGACATCAAAGAAATCTATGGCCCAGATACCGTAGAACTGAAAGAAAACCTTTATTGCACCCACGTAGAGCTGAATAATTGGGACTACGACGAAGAGGATCAGATGCGCCCAATAACCTACGAACTAAGTTTCCGCTACTATGGTGTAGAGGTATCGGCATATCTTACCACTGAATCGCTAAAAGACAAACGATTGGACTTTAGCATGGTAGAATGTGCAAGCGACCTGCTGGCATCTTTTGAGGATATATTTATCAGCAGCAACTTCCTCGATGATAAGATCTTCGAGCTCTGCAAAAAACATTGGGACGAAGTAGAGGGCAAAGATTCAGAATACAACTACGACGGCACCCGTCAACCGTAACGCTATGGAGTATAACGACGATGGAGTTCCCCGCTGGGTAGAGCGGTTCTATAACGGACTGTGGGACATTCTGAAGGTGCTGCTGATTATAGCTTTCATAGCTGCTATTATCTTCGGGCGCATCCTTTTCGATAAATGGTATGTAAACTGGTTAATGAAATAAGATTATGAACTTAGAAACATTAGAAAAAGCCAATAGACTGGCTGGTACGATTGAGGAAATTAATCATGCCATAGAATGTATTGGCGATCTGCTTCTGCACGAGGAGCAAAACAAAGACTATAAGGTAATCGTTCGTAGTGAATACCATGGTAAAGACTTTGGCGGTGCCAGTGTCGAAGCCAAGTATCTCTACCCAGAACTGCGCGAAGCCCTGCAAAAGGCTCAGGTACGACTCCGCTACGAAGCAACAAAACTGAAAAAAGAATTTGAAGCCCTCTAATTATGAAACGCGAAGATATTATCAAAGAGAATTACGAATACGTTACCTGTAACTACAACGGGAAGGCGCTGGTAAGAATTTGGAAACCCTATAATATGGGCGACATACCCGTGGATTTAATTATTATGGATGCGACCACCTATCGCATGCACTGTGGCATTCCTTACACAAAAGAGCAATGGAGCACCACCGATCCTGATTACGGATGCTGGGATGCTCATGTAGTTCTGCATCGTCATGGATTAATATGCGACTATTATGTTTGCGCCCTGCTAATACGTCCATTCTCTAAGGAGGCTTACGACTATTATGTTGATGGCAACGATCTGGACGTGACTCCACGACTTGAACTGATGTGGGACTCTCGCAACTACGATAAGCACTTGAAGTTTAAACAGACATTCACCATCAAAGACAACAAGGAAGTATCGCTCTGGCACATGGATGCAGAACGTCTGAGTTGGATTGAGGACAGACTGAATCAGGAGCAAATCATGGAGCGTGCCAAAACCCTGCGTCCTATCGGAGAACCAAAGGGATGTGGCGGCATGCGCTTCTGGATTAAGGCCGATCACATTCATAGCGAGAGTTACACCTGGAACTTAGAGAAACTGCAAGCGACAGGACATCTGGAAGAGTTGGGCACCATCCTCGCCTATCATCAGAGCTCTCCCTTCTTTGCCAAACCATCCGTCGATGAGTGTGTCTATCAGTGTCCCTTCAACGATGCCACAGCCTTTATGATTACCCGTATCGGCAGTTATAACGGAGAGCTGGGCCGTCTGGAATGCGAGACTACCTATTTCAAGGGTAAGATCCCACAGGAAGTTTTAAACCGAGAAATTTTGTGGTAAATATAATTCACGATGAAAATCTATTTATACGACCTTGAACTGGATTCAGAACACGCCAGAGAGATACATGCCGACGAAGCGCCACTGGAAGGCGAGGAAGTCATTGTGTTCGATGGTGAGTTTAAGACCTACACCGTAGAGAAACGTATCTATGGTGTGAATATCGGGGAAAAGAGTGGCTGCTGGAATATCTACCTCCGTCAAAAAGAACCAGGCTACCAAGCCGCAAGGGATAAATAATTCATTAATTCATAAAATTATGAAGAAACTTAGCAATATACTTAGTTGGGCCATCAACATACTGCTGTTTGGTGGACTCGTATTCTTCGCAGTAGCGTTTTTCCTTCGTGGCGATTTGTTTCATGCCATTATCGATTTGCTCTACCTTCTTATCATCGTGAGCAACGTCGTTTTCCATCACCTCTATAATAAGATGAAGCGCGAGAACGAATCTCTCCTGGAAGGTGGCAAAGTACTGGTAGAACAGAATGCCAAACTGACGGAACAGTTGGCCGACATCAACGATCCATTCAGAGATAACAGAGAATTAAAAATACGCACAAACTCCGTTAGAATGGAAACAATTACTGGTTTTATCAAATACGAGAGAGACTTTGTAATAGAGTGTAGTAACGATGAACGGTCACGAAGATATAAAGACCTCGAACATACCGCTAAGTATAATTTGTTAATGGATATCATCGACACCGAAATCATATCCACCAAACATATTACAGACGATGAAGGCAAACGGCGATGTATTGCTGAAATCATCGTCGGTGTAAAGAGCGACAAACCCATTGATGAAATCATTAAATCATAAATCAATGATTGAGCCAAACAATATATACCAGGGCGACTGTCTGGAGGTGATGGACGGGATAGCAGATAAGAGCATCGATGCCATTATCTGCGATCTGCCTTACGGCGTATTGAACAAAGGAAACAAACATGCTCAGTGGGACGTGGTGATTCCATTTGCTCCGCTGTGGGCGCATTACGAGCGTATCATCAAACCACACGGTGCCATCGTGCTCTTTGCCTCTGGTATGTTTACGGCCCAACTGATGATGAGTAATCAGAAGCTATGGCGCTATAACCTGGTATGGGACAAATGCCGTGCTACGGGATTCCTGAATGCAAACCGCATGCCATTGCGCTACCATGAGGATATCTGCGTATTCTATAAGCAGCTACCCGTGTACCATCCTCAGATGGAAGCATTGAACGGACGCGAGCCAAACCACTCGCAAGGTCATGCCACCGAAGTAGAGACCAACCAGTGTTATGGCAACATGAAGCGCATCAATCCCACCTACACCGATAAGAAGCACCCACGTAGCATTATCACCATCCCTGCCATCCATTGCAGCGAGGGCCAGAAACATCCCACACAAAAGCCCGTGGATCTGATGCGCTATCTCATTCGCTCATATAGCAATATGGGGGGGGGTAATTCTCGACAATACGATGGGATCAGGCACCACCTGCGTAGCTGCTATCATCGAGCATCGCAAATACATCGGTATAGAGCGCGACCCTTATTGGTTCGACTACGCCCAGAACAGGATAAAAGAAGCAAGCCGACAAATGACATTTGATTTCGATATTTATTAATATGAGCCACATTACTATATATAATAAAGAGACGGGGGCCATAGCCAGTTTCGAGGCAGAGGTGAACATTCCCAAGATGATAACCGACGAACCTCGCGACTATACTCAACCTGGGGAGTGGGAACCAAAGCCCATACAACTGACCGGCACCTGCTATCTGGAAGATGCTAATCCCATTGTTAGTCTGATGAAGAAATGGCGTAAGCATGACCGTAAAAACTTGAAGCAGCTACTATGGCTAATCACTCATGGCTATACAGTTCACTTCAAATTCATCGTAAAGGACAAACGGGGACGCATGCACTCGGAGTTTTACTACGTTGACCGTCCCCGTATGCTCAAACTCCTTATCCGCTCCATCCGTGTGATTCCTCAGTATATCGTCGTTGACCGCCATAACGATGCCTACGAGATCCGTCACGGTAAACTGAAATACTACGGTTCAGTACTATACCATCCTAATCCAAATTGGGAAAAACTCTACAATGGAAACGAGGATTTAATAAGTGACACAAAGTTGATACTGAAGGCAATGAAAGTTGACCCAAGAATATACGAATAATGATTGCAATAGACTATTTTCGTTCAAAGGAGTTTGATATACCTGCTGATTACAGGTACTACAAACACCTGAAAGGTAAAACTAAGTATAAAGTGAAACAACATGGCAAAAGAAGAAATCATCGTACCAAAGGAACTGGAAGAGGACATTGAGCATGTGGCCAACGGAGAGTGGCACATGATAGAGGCAAAAGGCATCAAGAGAGGGAACCAACATAAAGGTTTCCACACCGTTTGTCTTATGGAGCAAGAGGAGTTCAAAACCTTTGTGAAGAGACTCTTATCCACTGGTATCAAAGCTGGTATTGAATACGCAAAAAATCATTAATTCATAACATTATGAAACAAGAAATACGATTTAGGGGTAAAGACATCAAGACTGGTGAATGGGTAGAGGGATTCTATGCCATACACCACGTTCCTGAGACTGACAACCACAATCAAGTAACCGGCTTTAAGGAAATACATTGCATTTTCAACGATGAGCCAGGACAGCGTAGCAAAGGCAGTTACTGGCACGAAGTAGATCCTGCATCCGTCGGACAATATGTAAACACCAAAGATAAGACCGGACGCAAGGTATTCGAGGGTGACATTGTGGATGCCTGGAGTGCCGGAAGTCATACCACACATGGTCTGGTGAAATGGGGCACCACTGGTTTCTTCATCTGTAGATTGACAGAGAATGGCCCAATAGGAGGTTGGAATCTGGCACCACACAGCGAACGTATGAAGGGCTACGAACTGATTGATGAGCATCTGCTGGTCATCGGCAACGTCATCGACAATCCGGAGCTCCTACCCTGTGAAGATAAATGGAAAGAGTTTTAATACATAATATTATGCCAGAAGAAAAAGTATATCGCAAGCACGAGGTCATGTGCGAAGTTGAAGAGGACACGGGCCACAAGTTCACCATGACGCTTACGGCTGTCACAATGGATAAACCAAACAGCATAAAAATACTCTTCGAGGACTATGCCGAACTGAAGAGCATGGCACAATACATCCTAAGTCTGGCCTACGACCTGAAACACCCGAACGATGACACCAATCTGGAAGATGTATCAGGCTCAAAGATAGTCCGCGACTCCGACGGCGTTACACATATTTACCCCAAAGGCTATGGCAAATAAAGAGTCAACACGGGATTATCCAAAGCCGTATCTGGAGATAGGCAACAGGACTGCTAACGAGCTGGAGAAAATCTATAAAGAATGGGACTATCAATATAAACCCGAACGCTCCAGTTTTATTAGTGTGGTTAATAATGTTGGATGGCATA
>Ga0247610_10007415_pt1 | contig 11267 bp, 14 predicted proteins | sample 174DNAGHGhighgp2_FD_193483 | JGI IMG/M metagenome (GOLD analysis project Ga0247610, IMG submission 193483) | Sheep rumen microbial communities from Palmerston North, Manawatu-Wanganui, New Zealand - 1742 DNA GHGhigh gp2 | ecosystem: Host-associated > Mammals > Digestive system > Stomach > Rumen...
AGCTGGTATCTGGAGATGGTGAAGCCCGCCTATATCAATGGTGAGCCTCAGCCTATTGACAAGCAGACATTCGACAAGACACTTGAGTTCTTTGAGATTCTGCTGAAGATGCTGCATCCGTTTATGCCATTCATCACTGAGGAGCTTTGGCAGCACCTCTATGACCGCCAGGATGGTGAGAGCATCATGCGCGACAGTCTGAAGCTCCCCGCTCCTACTGCAGCAGATGCTGAGCTCATCGCTCAGATTGAGAATGTGAAACAGATTGTTTCTGGTGTTCGCATGGTTCGCAACCAAAAGAACATCGCCCCCAAGGATCAGCTGGAGTTGCAGGTAGTCGGTAAGAACGACTATGCAGCGTTTGATGGTGTCATCATCAAGATGGCCAACCTGAAGGCTATCAACATCGTAGCCGAGAAGGACACCACCGCATCAACCTTCATGGTAGGTACCGATGAATTTGCAGTACCTGTAGGCGATATGATTGATGTAGAGGCAGAGATCCAGAAGATGGAGGCTCAGCTGCAGCACCTCGAAGGTTTCCTGGCCGGTGTGAAGAAGAAGCTCTCCAACGAGCGTTTCGTAGCCAATGCCCCCGAGGCCGTCGTTGCCCTCGAGCGCAAGAAGCAAAGTGACTCTGAAGAAAAGATTGCAGCCCTGAAAGAAAGCATCGCCGCACTGAAGAATAAGTAAATCAATTTAATCCTTTTAGTTGTCATAGACAAATGGCAGGCACATGACATGTTAGAAGACTGATCATTGAAATACTTCATCTGGATCATACAGAATACAAAGGGTATCAGGATTAATTCACTGATCCGCATCGTCATTGGCATCGCAAGAGTGTCATGTGGTTTATTGACGGTATGGCTAAGTAAATACTTTATTGATGTTACCATCAGAACAGGTTCACCTAAGGACATCTATTTCATGATAGGTTTGTTAGTGATAACTGTGATAACCGTCATCCTTTTAAGACAAGCCTATTATTACATGACCATCGCAGCAGGAATCAGACAAACAAATGCCATCCGTCTGAGCCTTTTCAGCCAGCTCTTCTCCAGACAGCTTTTCGATGAGCATGAAATACATTCTGGGGATGTCACTTCCCGCATGTCAAAAGACATTGAGACGGTCAGCAATGCGACAACGGACGTTATTCCCTTAATGATCGTAACAGGTACACAACTGCTCGGTGCTTTCCTGCTGATGCAGTCTATGGACAAACGCTTGGCTTGGGCTTTATTACTCATCACACCAGTCATGCTGTTTTTGGGAAAACTCATTTCCAGACATCTAAGGAAAATGACCCACGACATCCGTCAAGATGAAAGTCACATCCAGATGCGCATTCAGGAAGGCATGGAACAGAATGCCGTCTTGCGTGCACTCGGCAGTGAGGCATGGCTGACAGAGTTGCTTGACGGCCTACAGGTACAACTGGAAGGCAACATGATGAAACGTGCCCGCTTTATTGTAGGCATGAGAATTATCATGGGATGTGTATTTGGTTTAGGATATATGATTGCCTTTATCTGGGGCGGTTTACAGTTAAGAAACGGAATCATTTCCGTTGGTGTACTTACATCATTCCTTCAGCTAGTAGGTCAGATCCAGAATCCGATCCTGACCCTGATGAACATAGTACCACAGCTGATTCAAGCCGCAGCCAGCATTGACAGATTAGAAGAACTTGAGTCAGTACCAAAACAGAATCCAGAAGAAAAGTCCAAGACATATCATCTGCCGTCTTTACAAGATGAGTGCATGGGTATCCGAATAACAAATGCCAGTTTCCGCTATGCATCAGGAGACCGTCAAATCTTGAATCAGTTTAGCCATGATTTCAAACCAGGCTCCAAGACAGCACTGATGGGCCCCACGGGCATCGGCAAAACAACACTCTTCCGTCTGATGCTATCTCTGGTCAATTTGGATGAAGGCCGCATTTCCATATATAATAATAAGGTGGAACATGATATCTCAGAAGCTACACGACCATATTTTGTCTTTGTCCCACAGGGCAATACGCTCATGAGCGGTTCCATACGCAACAATCTTCTTCTGGCCAAACCAGATGCTTCTGATGAAGAATTAAAAGACGTACTTCACACAGCGGCAGCTGATTTTGTCTTTGATTTGCCTGAAACAATTGATACAGAACTTGGGGAACGTGGCAGTGGTCTTAGCGAAGGACAAGCTCAGCGCATCGCCATTGCACGTGGACTGTTACGGCCAGGTTCAATCCTATTACTTGATGAAATCAGCGCATCACTCGATGAACAAACAGAAAGTCTCCTTTATAACCGTCTCTTCGCCAAATATCCGAAAAAAACGATGATATTCATAACCCACCGGACATCCATCACCAGGATTTGTGATGAAACGATCCAATGGACAGATTAAAATTACTCTTCAACTAATCCCTTTTCCTTCCAAATTCCGATAACGGTAGATACATCTTTCTGAGCTTTTTCTTCAGAAACGACATATTCTTCACATAATGCAATCACTAGTGATGCTAACGTGAAGTTACCTTGAGTCAGGGCCTCCTCCCAAAGCCATGCAGCTGTCTCATTCAGGCAAAGCAGCTTCCCAAAATCAACCGAGGCCTCAAGACCTTCCGCCACTATCACCTTGTCACCTAAAACATCACGCAATACATATCCGTCTTTGATCTTCATCTCAATTCTATTATTTATAACAATTTCTTTTCTCTACTGTTGAAGCACACAGCATAGCCGCATCTGCGTCAGGCAAACACTCTAAATGCCACATGGGAACCTTGCTGATCAGTAGTTTCTCCGTCTCATCCAGTCCATCCGCCAGCTGACGGTTCCATCTCATACCAGAAATGCTGATCATCAAGGAGGCGTATGCCTGAATATTATTCATGCGCTTAATTTGATTGATAGAGGCCTGACTCAGAAGAACAATCCCCCCAATTGGAAAACTCACATTCCTATAACAGGGCGTTTTACCACTCCATGGAGTACCATACACCCTAACCTCATCGTCTACAATGCGTACTACAGGATTATCATCATTCACAAGTTCCGTTCCGTCGAGATGTTTCAGCCACAACCGCGAATGAGTACTCTTTCCTGTTCCGCTCTTACCCAAAAACAAATAACCAAAGCCATTTCTACTGACTACCGATGCATGAAAGAGGGCTGTTTTCTGTCTGGCAGTAGCCAGTGAGAACATAATCATAGTAGCATTGTCAAAAGCGAGTTTTTCATATCCTTCAGCTATGAACAAGCATGCATCACGAAATTGATCCGTTGTTTTTAACCAACCCGCTAAGGAATTACCACTATAAAAAACAAAAGCAACACTGACATGGGAAAGTGAGCCATATATAATCTTGCCTCCACCTTCAGACTGTCGATATATCTCGGTAAACCCTTTTGGTATATTCTGCCACTTTTCAATGGCGATATGAAACAATTCATCTTGACTGCCATCTACCACAAAAGCCTCGTATGACGCAAAATTCAAACATTCCCATGAGTCATCATGAGCATGAACCGAAAAGTCAAATCCTGCGACCTGATAGTAACGACAAATCATTTATCTTATATGACATCTATGCTAATGGTCCAGAAAACAAACAACATAAAAGAACACAAAAAAATATGCATATCATCATAGAGAAGTATGCATACTTTTTTACTAATCACAAATCTTCACCCAATCTCTACCGGAGAACACGATTTGGTTGGACATACACCTTCACTTTCCGGATCTTGTTCATTGTCAGAACCAATTAAGAGGGTTGGAGCGTCAACTTCCATTTCCTCAATTTCAGGGGTAAAATACTCTTTCTTCATTGCCTAAATATGATTTTATAATTATACTATTCACATTTTTCGTTGCAAATTTACAACTATTTTTTCTTATCTGCAAGTTTTTTTGAGAAAAAAATATCAGATACATTAATTTTCATCACATAAGCCCTTTTTTCAATAACCTATCAGCAAACGTACGCACATCTTTAGATATAACTTCCAAAGGGGCATCATACATCTCTGACATCTCATGAGATATGGAATCCACATCTTTACCTTGACAGAATAGCTTCAACATATCAACGCCACTCTCATTAAGAGTGAAGGCATCTTTCAGTTCCCCTGTCTCCCAATCTTTAGCAGCCACCACAAAATGATCGGCTAATGGTTCTATCTCAATCTTGAATCTCATCATCTTCATTTAACTCCTTTTTCTTAAATTTTTCAAGCGAAGACAACATACCCCGTTTTATGTTAGTAAGATTCTCATGACGTTCTTCCTCAAAGCAATTTTGGGCTGACATACATTTCCGAGGTCGAAAACAGATGGGATATAAAGCACAAATGCTACATGCGTCATACGCATCATTGATAACCTCTTTAAAACTATTAACCCCTTCTACAGAAAACTCTTCTTGATCAATATGCCCTACGAACTCTCTGTCAGCAAAGTTATCACATTTACCGATATGGCCATCAGGAAGAATCGTAATAGACTCGTCATCATCTGCCATACAATGGTTAATATCAAACTTCCGTTTTAATCGTGGCTTTGACAGAAATCCATAAGTTTCCAGATTGGCATTGATGGCTGCAATCTTGGCATATAGTACTTTCCTCTTTTCATCATCATGAATGGCAACCTGCTTAACCACTTCTCCAAAAAGGGTATGGAGATAAATTGCGAGATGATCTGCGCCTTCAAACTCATGGTGGAAATATTCAACAAGCTGATAAAGGTCATCAACATTATACATATCCACATTCAGACGGATATGCACCTTTATTCCTGCATCCAGTAAACGATGAATGTTGACCATCACTTGCTGGAAAGCATTCACATCTTTATATATATATGCCTTTATGCGGTTATATACTTTTTCTGTTCCATCAAGACTAATCTGCACATTTTTCAGGTTCCACCTCTCTTTCATCTCCTGAATGGTATCGTCATCAATCAGAAAACCATTGGTTAAAATAGTGGACTTATAATCTATGCCTGCATCCTTCAAATGCTGATTAATAAGTGTAATGACAGGTTTATTATATAGCGGTTCCCCACCAAACCAATGAATCATCACCTTTTTTCCACCACAATGCTTGATCATGTAATCTGCAGTCTTTTGGGCCATTGACGAATCCATAGTCAATTTGACACATCCCTTTTGGAAGCAATAAAAGCAGCGTGCGTTACAGTCGGTCGTTGTAAAAATGGTATATGTCGTAATATCTTTCTTTGGTTTAGCCAACATCTGCCCCACCCTTCTCATTTGCCGGCTCAACAAACGGTCGTCGAAATCTTCTGGAACTAAATACCACTCTTCAATCAACGCAGGCAAAGCGCGTGGATTGCTTTCCAACAACAATTCTTCCTCTGTCGAAAGCAAAACCATTGCTTTTGTCATCGTATTAAAAAGCAAAATACCTTCCTCAACCGACTGTTTGACGACAAAATTCATCAGCCGGTATTTCTTATCCTTTTTGGCCTTCTGCTTTCCTAAAAGTCGGTCAAATGGCTTTATGATCTGATGTATAGTATGCATATTGGCTGCAAAAATACATAAAAATCCCGAAACTTCCAAGCGTTTCGGGATTATTTATATATGTAATAAGGTATCTGTTACTTTATCACCGCTCGGCTTTGCCGCTTGTCGTGACAAGAACCTTTTTACCATTATGGATGTAAAGGCCCTTGCCAGGCTTAGCTACGCGCTGGCCTTGGAGGGTGTACCATTCACCATTTTCCCACTTTTCACTGTTCACTCCTTCACTTTTCACTTCGCGAATGCCTATGGTATCACCTTCGCCACTGATACTACGCGTATTTATCGTCATAGAGATCACCTCGGGCTCCTCAGTGAAACTATAACTCGACAATGGTGTATCATCTTTTGCAGAACGCGTCATCGCCAAAGCCGTTTTCGGAATACGCAGATAAGCCATACCCGAGGGGAAATCTATAGTAGATCCGAAGTTCAAGAACTCACCTTTGCTCATTACCATATGGGTGTAAATCTCATCACTCGGATCGAGGGATACGGAAGAACCGCTATTGTTACCTACCAACATGTTCGCATAGCACGTCTGAACACCTGAAGAGGGAACGCTGTATTCACCCTTCGGACCCTTTACAATCAAACCGACACCGGCTGAGGCACGGGTCACACGAGTCATCCAGATCACTGATGAGCTATTGTCATAGCCCGTCACAGTAAAGGCCTTCACGCCATCACCCTCCAAAGAGGAGAAATCAAGGTCTACAGTACTACACAGCGTCACCTTACCCTTGTCATTATTAATCTTTACCGTCTGGGATGAACCTGGCGTGGCAGATGGCATCGCTTCAGGTTTCGGCAACTGCAGATAGCTCATGTTGGCTGGGAATGAAATAGGAGAATCAAATGCCCAGAACTGACCACCAGACATCACCATGTTCATATAGTCACCCTCGGTGGGATTCAACGTGATGGGACAGCCTGTGGTATTGCCCTTCAGCATGTTCTCGTAATAAGACGAAGAAGAAGTCTAATAGGAATCTTATAAGTTGTTCCAGCTGTTCCCTTTACTATAATCGGCGTACCTGCGGGAATATCCTTCACACGAGTCAGCCAGATAGTACTCGTCTCACCCTGATAATCATAGCCTGTCACCACGAAGGCCTTCACATCCTCCCTACCGCTGAAATCCATATTCTTGTCACTGCAATAGGCTAACTTGTTGTTCTTAAGAGTGATGGATTCCATCTCAACGATGTTCTTGAACTCCTTCCAACCGTCGGCCTGTTCATACTTCTCTTTTGAACCTGCAGGAACATAGAGTACGCAGGTCTCCATATCAACTTCTGCAAAGACGTTTGAGGTTCCCTCGCCTCGTGTGCCTGCTGAGGCACTACCCAGTTTGATAGGCTCCTCAGCAAAGATACGGATCTGGCTCAGATTCTTGCAACCAGCAAAGGCATTGTCACCAATGAACTCAACAGTTTCAGGTATCGACACTTTCTCTAAGGTCTCGTTATTCTCAAAAGCGCCCTCGCCGATAGCAGTCACCGCATATTTCTCACCTTCAATTTTAAACTACTACATCCCAAAAAGTATACCATTTAATAGAGGTGATACCATTAGGAATGATTGCTGAGGTTAAACCGCTACAACCCTCAAATATACCTCCTCCTATTTTTTGCACACTATTGGGAATTGTAACTGAAATTAAATAATTGCAATTCTGAAACGCCCTGTCATCAATTGAAATAACACCATTGGGAATAGCAACAGAGGTTAGACCGCTACAATTACGAAAAGCTTTCTTTCCAATATATATTAAACTATTAGGTAAAGAGATGCTCGTTAATTCACTACAGTCTTCTAAAGCACGGTCTGCAATTAATGTAGTACCATCAGTAATCGTAAATTTCCCAATAGGCTTTTCTCCTTTATAGCCTATCAAGAAATTATTAAGATATATTACTCCTTCAGGCTGGTTATTGTACCATCCTGAACCAGAGAATATATTAAATACTGATAATCAATCAGTTACGTATTAAATGGTAGAAAAGTGTATTGACGGCTATGGAATGCATAGAACAAAGGCGCAAATTTAACGTATTTAACTTTTATTGTTGGACTATTCGTACTCTTTTATGGGGTAAGTTGGAATCTTTCGACAATTTACGTTGAGGTGAAGGGAAGCTATAGTCTCACGCACTACCCTCATCACGAAAAGAAGCATGGGATAGAGATTTGTTCATATCGCATTTATCTTTATTCATATTAGTCTTATTGCATCCTGCATAATGTCATAGTGGTCGAAAGCCAGATGTGGCAAGTCAGACAGCGGCCACCATTCGGCTTTGGCTGCATCATCCTGACCAGTAACAGCAACAGGTTCATCGATGACAGCCAGATATGCGACAGTAATAGTCCTCCCTCTCGGGTCACGGTCAACCTTTGAATACGCCCCAATCTGATGCACATCCGACACTCGAAGCCCTGTTTCTTCTTCCAACTCCCTGATAGCGCACTGTTCCGTGGTTTCATCCATATTCATGAATCCACCGGGGAAAGCCCATGCCCCTTTAAATGGTTCATCACCTCGTTGGATTAGCAGCACCTTTGGTTCTGCCTCCCTCGTTATTACAATACAGTCAGCCGTAACAGCAGGTCTTGGATATTTGTATGTATATACCATAACTTTAATTTTCTGTTCTACCTTTTGTTATTCTCAATTTTATTCTTGTATCGAATTTGTCGAATATGGGTTTTTCAGTTATGTTAAGTTTCTTTTCTTTTATAAACTCTTGGAATGGAAGATTTTCAGGCATACCAGAAATAGCATTGTCTCCTAATTCAGAATGTCTTTCAATACTTGAACAAATAAGTCTAAGAATAGCTTCCCTTATAAGTTCTGATAATAACTGATAATCTGTGTATTCTTTCAATTTTGCATCATGAACAAGAGTACTCCTCACCCTTCTTATTAGCCCCTTAACAACTTTCGTTTCTGGAATATTAAGATCATTCAGAAGAAGCCTAAACTTATATGTCGCCAAGTTTAAGACATTAAGTTTAGCGATACCTTCCTTATACTTCACTAATGCTTCGGACGGAATCTCGTAGTGGTTCAGTACTTCTATTAATTCTTTTTCTTCTATGTTGCTTTCCAAATAATTGGAAAATATTTATTGTTTATTAACTGTTTATTATCAATCACTTAGCGTGAAGTCCGTTGGTACGATGACATCTGAAGAAGATGTAGCTATCAGCCCAACACTTTACGCTGGGTACAGAATGACTACCAACAACAGACCTACCAGACAAACTTCTATGAGATGACACGGACGTATCCGCCCATCAATTTACTTCTTCAGAATATATAGTAAGACGCAACAATCTATTTATAGGGGACACCGACAGAGCGGTACCTCAGAAAAATGCAGGAGTCGTCTTGTGAAGTTGTCTGATAATCCGTATGTCAATTACCCGTTTGGTATGGTACATATTCCTTTTCGTTCTTCAGGACGGAGAAGATGATGTTAGACAGCTTACGCGCTATTCTCACTATCGCCTCTTGTGGTTCCATCCTCTGTTTGTACTGGAAATATTGTGCTCCAAGTCCCGCATCCCTGCTGATGGTAATCCATGCAGCCTCGATGATCATGGGGCCAAGCTGCTTGTTTCCCCTAAAGGTCTTCTCGCCATGCACGGTCTTCTCACCACTGCTGTGGCTCGTTGGAATCAGGCCGAGATAGGCAGCAAACTCATTCTCGTTGTGGAAACGTTTCACGTCACAGACCTCTGTCAAGATGCTCATCGTGACAATGATGCCGATTCCGGGGATTGTCCTTAGCAGGTCATGCCTGTGCTTGTATCTCTCTGTCTGGCTCATCATCCGCAGTTGCCGTGTTGCCTCCAGCAGCGTACCTCTGAGGACTTCTACCTGTCTGATGAGCAGGTCAAGCGAGGCTCGTGTATCCGACATTAGCCGCACATCGTTCATCAGCCAGGTGATAAAAGCCCTTGACCAGTGTGTCTGCTTCTTGGAGAAGCGTTCAGGGAATTCTACTCCATGACAATGCAGCAGGTGCTTGACTCTCGACTTGTATCCGCTGAGCTGCTTCTGTATCGTCTTGCGTATTCGGACAACAGAACGATCATCAATGTACTGCTTCTCTGGGATGTAGTTGCCCTTGAGCAGACCTGCCTTCAGAGATCTCACCAGTTTTACGGCATCCACCCTGTCTGTCTTCATCACCTCTTCATACTGAGTCGTCGGAACATCAGCTGCATGAATAACCATGCAGTCAATACCGACTTCCTTCAATGCATAATAAGTGGAGTATCCACTGAAGCCAGACTCATAGACGGACTGATAATCGCCATCTGGGTAATTCTTCTTCAAAAAGTCAAAGAGCTCTTTTGCTGAAGGCTTCTGAGAATGCCTCTTTACAATTCCTACTTCGGGGGCTATTGCCACCTCCCAATTTTTAGCATGGACATCAATTCCTACGAAAATCTTTTGTCCTTTGAAAGAAATTTTGTTTCTTTGCATCTTGGTACGGTTTTAATTGTGAAAGTATCTTGTTTTTAGCACTTACAAAAATACAATCCAATTATTATCGTACCAAATTTTTATGCCTCTTTTTCTTCGCAAAGCCCCTTTTCACGCAACGTGAGATGTAGAGGTTCTCTGCACCTCACGGTGCGGAATATTTCACTGCCTATGGACTATCTCCTATCGGCTGCTTGGTATTTTCGCCTGCAAACATAGTAACTATGTACTTTTGCCAACGACGAACAAAGATACGAAAGTGATGTATATTCAATATTTCTCTGAAACAACACTCAGCCATTTGAACCCTCAACAGGGATTGTCGGAGCGTTACCAACGTCGTGCCATTGATGTGACTTTGGCTACCAAGTTGACGCTGACGTATGGCAAGTATCATCTGGCGATGCTTCACAGGCAGTTAGCTATGAGCGAGGAACAGACAACGTATCAGCTGGGCAGGATAGACTACGGCACCTTCTGTCTGGAATTTCAAGAACTCAGCTCTTAAGACTCGCTACGCTCATATAAGCGGCAAAGCCGAGCGGGATGGACGGCAAGCGCACACCCCTCGATGGCAGGCAGTTCAAACGGTATATTGCCTCTTGACTTCGGTGGTTTTAACATTTCAGAGTGGTAGACTCTCATGAAACCCCTATAAACAGGAAATTATGCATGGTGACATGGGTGACTCAGGAGATTCGTGCGGCTTTTTAATTCTCGTGTCTTCCCACGCCTTCGTTTTTTAGGGATACTACATAACGGTGATGACGATAGTACTTTTGCCCTTGACAGCATGGAGAGTAATGGTTTCAGGCCAAGGACCGCTTAGAAGCTCCTTCGCTCTACCCATACCCTATTTAGGTAGTACTCAGGTACTACCCAAGGTAATGCCAGCCTTTTAAACTTGGGTACACCTTGGGTACACCTTGGGTACACCTTGGGTAGAGTATGTGAAATCCGAGACAGAAATATAAAAAATCTATGAGATACAAAGATGAACTTATAAATCATAACAAAGGAGCACCCGAAAGATTCGGATGCTCCTTTAATATAGATAGGATAGGGGATAGCCCTAAACTTTTCGTGGGGATTACTCTGCTGACCAATCTTCCTGAGTCTTGCGGACGTAGGTCTTGTAGCGGAGCTGGGCCATCTTCTGGGCCTCGGCGAAGAGCTCCTCGGCCTCGTTGGGATAAGCCTTCTTCACTGACA
>Ga0247610_10007416_pt1 | contig 11267 bp, 19 predicted proteins | sample 174DNAGHGhighgp2_FD_193483 | JGI IMG/M metagenome (GOLD analysis project Ga0247610, IMG submission 193483) | Sheep rumen microbial communities from Palmerston North, Manawatu-Wanganui, New Zealand - 1742 DNA GHGhigh gp2 | ecosystem: Host-associated > Mammals > Digestive system > Stomach > Rumen...
GTTCTAAATCCAGGTATCTGTTTATCATCAGTAAGAAATTTTAATAAATGATACATTAAAATTGTATTATCTTCAATAACAGTTAATCGTCCTGTAGATGTATTATAAGTACTCCATTTATTATCTTCCTGTTTAATAATATACTTATTTTCTTTATTTTCTATACAAGCAGTAATAATAGCCAATTTAGCATAGTAATATGGCATCACATGAGTATTCATTAGTTCTGTTAATTTCATAAGAATGGTTTTCTTTTTATCTTCTTCTTGTTTCTTTTCTTCATCAGTTTTATCTTTATCATCTTTTTTACTTTGTTCTTTATTTTCTTTATCCCATTCTTCATATTCTTTCATAAAGAGTTTAATTTTATTTTCTACATCTTTGAACTTAGCAGTGTTTCGTAAGCAGTCGTGAAAATTAATTCTTTTAATGGTACCAGCTAAAAGATTTTTTAACACTTTAGCACCAAAAATCATACCTTTAACACCAATGACGGCGAGAGTTAAAATGGCTTTATCTAAACCTTGTTGTCTTTTAGCAAAATCACTGAATTTTTCTACACCGCTTTCAAGCATTTTATATGCTTTATCACCGAGCTGGTTTAGTTTTTCAGCACCTTTTGGTTCTTTTCCTGTGGCGGGGTCTTTCCATTTGTAGTCCTTAGCCTGCATATCTTTCTTTTGTTCAGCCATACCATCATTAAAAGATTGTTCTAACACTTCTCGTGTATCTTTAAATTCTTTTTCGTAGTTCTTCTTAATGGTTTGTATGGTTTTGAAATTTTCTTTTGATTTTAACTGTTCTTCATATTCTTTATATGTTTTTAAGTTCTTTTCATAGTTAGCATCATTTTTATCGTTTCTTTTAATTTTCTGTTTGATAGTTAAATCAGCAGCACTATAATCTAACAATGAATCCAAATTTTCAAGTTGTTTAATGGAATACTCACTATTATCCTTGAATACATCCAAAGCAGCTTGTTTGAAATCGTCACCTGAATTGTTTATGATACTCCAAGCAGTTAGAGCACTTCTATAAGCAATAGTTTTACCCAATAATTTGAAGCCATCTTCATCTAATAATTTCTGGTCATTATCACCTCTGGACTCTTCCAAAGCTTTCTTATAGAGTTTATCAAATGGAAGCCCTGATTTGTCTTCAAATGAGTATTCACCTTTTTCGCCATTGTAAACATAGACTTTTTTATCACCTTCGTCTTTTATGTCTATATCGTCAATATGTTTCTTAAAGAAATTTACTAATTCTTTATCGGTAGTGTTTGAAGAAATAACAACCTTTTTATTATCTGGGTCAATGGTAATGTTATTTTTTTTCTTCTGTTCTTTATTATTTTCGTTCAAACTATTTAAGATATATGTGCTAAAATCGTATTTCATACTATATTTATGAATTTATATGGGTTTTACAAAACAAAAACAGTGCCATTTTTCAGGCACTGTCAAGGAGTTTTTTAGTTGTATTGAAAATAAATTATTCTTCGTCTTCGTTTTCTTCGTCATCCAAATCTTCTTCGTCACCGAAGTCTTCATCATCGGAACCGGCGAAATCATCGTCTACAGCGTCTTCGTCAGCAACTGGCTTGTAGATAACATAACCAAGGCCCTGTAGCAAGTCAATGGCATCTGCTTCATCATCGTCATAAAGTGGGTTGCCATCTTCGTCTTCTTCTGTTGTGTCAATTTCACCAACAGGAATCAAAGTAGCACCACATTCAGGACAGACAGGGTTTGCCATATCCAATTCTACAGGTTCTTCAGCACCATCTTCTTCGCCAGCATCAGTGTCATCGGCAACATCGTCAATGTCGGTATCTTCTTCAGTATCAACATCGGTGAGTTCCAAATCTTCTTCGTCTTCAACGAGATATTTCTTTGCTCTATTTAAATAACTTTCGTATAAATCCATTTTTGTGTTCTCCATTAAAATTTGTTTATAGTATTTATAATAATTTTATTTACTAAAGTATCTTAATTTATCGTAGATTTCCATTTCACAATACCAAGGATTTATATTGATGCCCTGGTCTTTTAAGTCATTTGCTAATTTAGTTGCAGCTCTTTTAGTTGCTCTTCTCAATTCTGGCGAAGTATATTCAAATCGTTTTAAATAGTCAGGTGATATATTGCCGTATTCGTCAACTTGTGGTGGAATATCGGCTAGTTCTTCGTCATAGAGTTGGTCAGCTACATCTTGAATAGCACTTTGTATGTATTCCCTTTCCCAAGTCTCATTTAAAACTTGATTATCTTCAAGTACAAAACCATTTTCTGCAAGTATCTGTTTAGCTTCATTTAATTTCATATTATAATTCCTTCTCAACCTCTAAAGCATAAGATACCGCATCATATTCGGCTTTATTTAAATCTTTATCCATTACAATATCATTTATTAGTTTTTCTAATTCAGTAACAAGAGTGTTTTTATCTATACCAGATACATCTTTTTTGAATTTAATATCCATATAAGCGAACATATATGGGTCATCAAACCAAATACCGTCATAAGATTTAGATATATTAAAAAGTTTTGAACTATCGGAAACTTTTTCACAAGTTTTGGTAAAAACGTCATTTAATTTATCACATATTTCATTATAGACATCTTCATCCATTACAAGTTTAGTGCTATATTTACTATTTTTATCATTATCTTTTATTGCAGGATAAAAACAGAAATTATATAAACCTAAATCTGCTGTGTATTCACCAGCACTAATGATTTCATCTATACATTCTTCTGTGTCAAAATTCCACCAATCACCTTTTTTAGGTTTTTTATAGAAATTAGTTGCATAAAATTTTTCAGATTTTATGGGTTTAACAAAATTTTTATAATGCTCTATAATTTTTTTAGCAATAGCGTCTGGGTTCCAGCCATGAGCTTCAATTATGGCATAAATGTCATCCATATCGGTATTATTGCGAAAAGCATCTTCACAAATAAAACCATTTGTATTTAAAATATGTTTAGCTTCGTCTAATCTCATTAACGACTCCATTTTTTAATTTCTTTTGCAGCTATTTTATTTAAATCAGCCTTTCTAATTGCTTCAATAGTATCATTTAATGACATTTTAGCAAGTTGCATTATAGCCCCATTACAATGGTCGGAAGGCCATCTTTGAACATTATTAACATTATCTTCCCAAAGTTTATCTTCAATTTTTCTTTGTACATCTATGAAATAAATGTTAATTCCTTGTACAACATTATAAGTATCATCACCAAATATGGTTTCTACATAATCATATATCTTATCATGTCTTCTTTGTGCTTTTGGATTACTAGATAAACCACTTTTACCTACATCAACTGCACCACAATAGAAAGGCCAGAAATCTATTAACATTTCTTTTAGCTTCAATTCCTGTAATTTATCCATTTTTGTACTGTTTTTTGATTCTACAAGAATGTAACCTTTAGAATTTAAATACTGTTTGGCTTCATAAAATGTACAATCGTCAGGAAAACCGTTATCTACAAACTCAACAGGTTTATCTATATCGTATTCGTTGTTATCTTGTTTGTATTTAATCTGGTATTCAATGAATTTTACGCCTTTCAATATATCAGGTTCATAATCATGCGACATTTCCTTAACCAAATCATCAGCAAGAACTGTCATAGCATCCTGTATATCGTCAATTTCGTAGCCATCATTATAACAGATTTCTTCAATTTCGTTCAAATCGTCTTGGGTTACTTCTCTTTCCATAAAAACTCCAAATTCTTTTATAGTATATTTATAACTTTATGTAAATTTTTGTAAACCTAACAGTACTGCCCCAGTACGTCGTTTTCCTGGGGCAATAGTAGGGTTTTATGTATTGAACAAAATCTGGGCAGTGTACGTCATTTACTGGTCAGGAATCATTATTTGGTAATGAATGGTGCTACCAATAAGCCCTGTGGATGTTCTTTACTGACTACATTATATACTTCTATCTGCGATTTTGGTAATTCGTGTAGTTGAATTACTCCAGCTCTCAGTTTCAATTCCATACGCAAACATTCACACAATGCGTATGCGTCAATAATGTCTGATGTCGGGCTTACACCTTTTCCGTTATCAACCTCAGGCAAAGTGCTCAAATCCGGTTTTGTTTCAGTCCACTTATCAAATCCATCTCGCATACCGATTTTATCACTCAATCCATAACCAGAGAAAAACTTCTTATTGGAGTTTACTGAATACAAACGCATTTTCTGCCCGCGTTCTACTTCAGCAAGTTTAATGTTGCCTTCAAATTCAGCAAGTGAGAAAATTTGACCCAGGGCGCCGCTCTTACCATACGCATAATCTTCTGTTGCCAGATACTCACAATCTTTAGTCCATTCCAAAATTTTATCTTTCATCCAGTTATATTTGGCATAATCACTGTTGAAATCTTTATTGTTGTAATAAAGGATATGGTCCTGTTCTAATTTCTTTTTACTGGTAAAACCATAATACTGGACATTCAATATATCCAATGTTTTATCGTCTAATGTTTCTACTATAATACCGACTGCTACTTATAGAAAGGTCCTGACCTGCAATTTTCAAAATTCACCTCACAAAATGTTTAAACTATTTACAACCCAAAATCATAGTATAGTGTCTGTTTTGACACAAGTATTCAATCTTCAAATCGTGTTCAAAGAATTGTATATCTTCCAAAACGAGTGACTGTGGTGCAGCAAATTTTTCTACATCTTTAAAGACTTTCTCAATTTCTTTATCGGTATTTTCGGAATAGCCTTTAAACATCAATTTGCCTAACTGTGATTTTAATTGTTCGTTAATTTCTTCTACTGTATTAAATTTGACTTCAAGCATAAAACTACCTCAAAATTTATGTATAAAAGAAAAAACCAGGAATTTGCTTCCTGGTTATAATTTATACGAAAATGAAACTTAATTGTCTTCGGGTCTACCCCATTTATCGCAAAGTTCTTCATAACTCATATCAATGGCTTGTTCTGGTTCAGAGCAATGTCTTCTCCAATCTTCATCACATTCATCTGCTAATTCTTTAATCATATCCTGAATGTCAAAGAATTTACAACCTGGATGAGAATCTTCGTATTCGTCAAACCATTTACGCCAGTCACCCATATCACTAGCACGTTCTGTGATAAATCCATTATTTGATAAAATTTGTCTTGCTTCATTTAAATCCATTTTAAACTCCTTTTTCTATTGTTTCTATATTTATAACTTTAACTCCTTTGCCACCTAGATTATGGTGTCTATCTTCAAACCATTCTTTGATTTTTTCGTTAGTCCATTCATCTGGGACAAAGACTTCGCCAGCAACATCAGGATACTTCTTTTCTCGTCCTATTACTACATATTCAATAGAAACTTTCATTCTTGTTCACCTTCATATCTGTATTCGTTTATTTCATCAACAGTATCTACTTCATCAGGTATCAACAAATGCTTCTTTTTCTTTTCTAGCATTTTGGCTTCGTAGTATTCCTTAATAGTAAAGTTGTAATAACAATACTTCAAGCAATACCCCAACTTAATTAAACACAAGTGGGCTAAGTGGTGGGCACGGGGTGGCAATTCAACCAAGTTTTCTTTCTTGTTTGAACCTCCTTCGCTACGTGGGATAATGTGGTGCTTTTCAAAATACTTTTCGTTATTCCAATAGTTATCTTGTCCAAGTTTGATTAACTTGTTATAGATTTTTTGGTAGTCCAAAAGGTTACTCCTTATTATTTTTTCCTAAATCTAATAAGTATTTGTTCATTACAGTGCCTGGATTTTTCATCATTATATCACCATCATATTCAAGATACAACGGGACGGATTTATTGTAAATTCTGTATGGGTTCAAAATATTTTTCTTGTTATAGAAACGAATAGCATTTTGAATACCTATACCAGGTCCGAAATATGATAAAATTTCTTCTCTTGTAAAAACCTTTCTTGTGTCAGCATCTCTAAAATTTGTCAATTTATCAAATCTAACCATAAACTCAATGCGTGCACTGAGTGGTAAATGGTGTAAATTTAATGCTTCAAAAACATTCAAATTCTTTGTAGAAGGTCCGATACAATAAATCATCGGAAATCTATCATAGCCAGGAACTGTTTCTTTAGCATTGTGATACTCAAATGTGTACCAATAACCATTTACTATTCTGGTTGTTTTCTCAAAATTTTCATCCATATTTTATTTATGAAAAACCTATGTTAATAATAATTTACATTATTTTTCAATAAAACCATTGACAACTGTGAAAATTTTATCTATATTTATACTGTAAGAATAACAAAAGAGGTTCAAATGTTTTTACTCGGCTTACTTGGATTTATTGCTGGTATACTTTGGTGTTATATTGGTGCCGGTGAAATGAGTAATCGCAAATCCAAAAGATATATTGTTTGCTTGTTTATGGCAATCGCTTGGATGTGCTTAGGTATGGTCTTTTGGTGTGAACAAATCTCAATCAACTATGGATTTTAAAAATGAACTTTATCAAATACAGATTTGATCTTGTCAAATATACTTGGGAACATCGCAAGATGGTACAGAAACTTGCCAAAGAAAAAGGCTACAGTTTCCCATTCCACGATTTAGATAAGGTTTTTCTTTATCCAATTCTCGGTAAGAAATTAACTCACAATCTCCACAGATTTTGGAGTGGTCATCATTTACACAACGGCGACATTAAGAATAAAATTGAAGCCGCATTTGACTGGGAAAGTGCTCGTTATACAAAACCTGATAAGCCACTGGACGCATTTGATACCTGGAAGAAATACTACCCGAATGTAGATATGGAATCCACGCTTAGAATGCTTGGCTACTGGAAAGAATAAGATTTTTGTTGTTACCTCAAAAAGGGCTGGATTAATTTCCAGCCCTTTAATTTATAAATTGACAAAATCAATCCCTTATACCTTTAGGATATTCATTTTCAATGCTTCTTACTTTTAATCGTAAATTATATATTTCTTTTTCGTATTCATTATATTTTTCATTTTCTTTTACAGGTATTTTTATTTCTAGTATTTCGTAAAGAGCATCAGCTACATTAAAATAAATTTTCTGTAATTCTGGTGGAGTAGATTTGAATTTTTTATTTTTAGTGAATTTCATTTTTACAAAATTACCTGTTACTGGGTGTCTTACATCAACCACATTCTGGTCTTTTTTATACGGATTTATAACAAATTTTTCTGTATCTTCATCAAAATAAACATAACATATTGTTTGCTGATATAGTTTTGAAGTATTGTCTTTCAATCCAAAATAAGTATTATTAAAACCTCCACTACCAAAATAAAATCCAATATTTCGTTTATCTAAAAATGGTTTTAATGTATCATTTACTATTTCTTTAAATAAATCGTTTTGTTCATCTTCCAATTTTTCAATTTCCGATAAAATTGGTTTTAGTCTTTTATCAAGTTCATCTTTTTGTCTATGATTAGTTAAAATAATGTCAGTTAAATCACCTACACCACTTTCGTCAATAAGGCAATATCCATTTTTATTTAAAACTTCTTTGGCTTCTTTAAGATTCATATCTGGCTCCTATTTCTTTTTTCTCTTTTTCTTTTTGCGTTTTCTCTTTTTACCATAAGTTAGCAAATTTACATTACTACCCAAAAGATACAACCCAAAAGGAATAGGTCTGTGTCTGTTCATTGGGTGTGGAGGTCCGCATTTCTGTATTTTCCCATAAGGCGCAGGCTCACCCAAACGCATCATAGGAACTGCACAACCCTGCATAGAATGTGGAATACCTTGGTCAGCTCCTAATGGGGCACCGACACCTTGAGTAAAATCTTCTTCTAATAATTCAGGATGTTGTAACAAATTAACTATTTCAAAATCCTGTGGATAAGTGAATTTATCCATATATGCATCTGCCTCTTCAAATGTGGCAAATGCAGGTTTACATTTAGCACCAGGTTTTCTTTTTCTAATACCAAAAATTAGTTTTATTTTTGGTTTTTTTGCTTCATTTAATTGTTCATCCCAATCAAGTAAGTATTCTACAATTTCGTCAGCAGACATCCCATCGGCAGAGGCATCTTTTACATATTGAGCCATTTCAGGATTTTTCATAATTCGGTCATAGTATTTTCGCCAAATGTTATCACCGCATTGGGTAACGAACGCAGCAATTAAATCTTCTTTGAACGATTCAACAATGTAGCCTTCACTCTCTAGCAATTCTTTAGCTTCTTCTAATTGCATAGATTCTCCCATGTGTTTGAATTTTCTAATATCACCTAAATGTTTTTCTGCTTCTGCTTTAGTTTTATGTGAACTGATTATATGACCATCTTTGTGCGAAACTATAACCCATTCAGCTAGTTCTCCATTAGAATTTTTATGTCCTTTTTGATGTCTAACCATTAGTCACCGCTCCAGTTTCCGTTTGGGTGGTCTTTGTAATAACGAGCTTGGTCTTCAGCAACAGAATCAAAGTAATCACTGCCTCGTTTCATTTCTTTTCTAACAAATTCTTCATTATCATTCAACCACTTTTCTATTTTGTTTAGATTTTCAGCAGTTAAATCATATCTTCCTCTTGTCCAGTTATTACGATTTGCCGTTAAACCATCAATATCTGATAAATCTATGAAAGCACACAAACCAGTCCATTTATAGAATGTACCTTCTGTCCAGTCAACATTTAATGTAATTGCTCTTTCAAAATTAGGGAAAACTATTTCGTGGTCGCTAATTTTGCCATTTCGTTCTTCTAATTTAGCATTAGTTTCATTTTTGACAAGATCTTTGTTGTATTTTACAACTTTTTCTCTTTTACTGCGATAAGTATCTTCTACACTATTACCTGTATCAGCATCTATATTTGCTTTTTTCAAATAGTAACTAATGTAAGCTTTAGCATTTTGTAATTCGTATGTTTGATGCCAAAAATCGGACATATAATTAGCAAGTTCAGGAATTTCCATATCTACATATTTTTGCCAATTACGATAACGAGAATTAAAGGTAGCAATAGCATTACCTAAATTTCTCCAATTACTATCTCTTGTGCCTTTTGGGAAATCATCAGCAGTGATTTTCTTACCATTTATAGTAACAACTGCACTGCCACGAGGTCCATTATATTCTTTCTTGAATTCGTAATCTTCAAGAATATATCCTTTGCTATTTAAGAACTCTTTTGCTTCTTTGAATAACATTTTATTCTCCTTCATTGAACAATGTATCGTGTGGACCTTTCAATCTCCACGAACTTGTCATAAAATCTTTTCTGCTTTTTGTATAAGTTTTATCATTATCTTCAGCTATAAAAGTAACTTCTGTGGAATTAAATTTAGTAATCTTGACCTTTACTGCACAGCAAGTTTTTATTTCCTTAACCATAGTCATATAAACTCCACCTACTTCTAGTGTGAAGCCATATCTCTTTAAATCACCATAACAATTAGGACAAGGTTTATTCATTTAATGCTCCAAAATCTTATATAATTCGTCATTAACTTTACGAACAGCATATTGTCTAGTTAAAATACTTGCGTTCTTAAAATAATTCTGTCCGCGTATATTATTCATTACACCCTTTATCCAGCTAACACTTGTCATATAAGCAATTCGTGGTGCTAACCATTCTCTAAGTTTGAAAAATAGCAAATCAAGATTACTGATACATTCGTTTTCTTTAGCTGTCTTTGGTTTTCTAATAAGTTTACCCTTAGCATCAATAAGACCCAAACGATATGCTTCAGTTTTAGTAGGGAGTGTAGTTAAACCTTTCAAGATAATAAACACCAAAGCATTGTCAATTTCTCTGTTATGTGTAGATAAGTTAATTTTGGCACCTTTCTGTTCCAAATCAAGTACTGCTCTGGATGATTCAGTTAATACACCATTGGCTTCCATATATGCTGACAACATTTCAGCATTGTTCACCAATCTATGTAGACCTCTTTGTGAGTTTGAATCTGTCAAACTTTCTTCAAGTCTTTTCCATAGTTTCTTTACATTTTCTATTTCGTCCATACACTATTTATAAAAATAGGGACCATTCAGGTCCCTATGAATTATTTTGTTAGCATTATTGTATCTATACGCTCGTCTTCTTTACCTTCTCGTACCTTTTCCGGTATCCAGGGCATAATCGTCTTGTCTACTTCGGAAAAATCAGGTTTTCGTTCCCAAGGAGACCATTGGTCTTCTCGCACGATTTGGTTTGCGACATCAGGAAATTCCTCGCATATCTCATCCCAACTCAAGTGTCGGTTTGTTTTATACTTTGGTATATCCATTGTTTACCTCCTAATTGTATCGGTATAGTATTCTGCCAACCTCATTATTGTAGATACTAATGCCGACTTGAACTCTCTCGTCAGGGTTAATTCGTATCTTAAATCTACGAATGTTTCCAGACAAGGTACATTTTATAATCGCACCGTTATCTAGTTTTACATCAAACATAGCATTAGCGAACGCTTCCACAACGGTCCCGTCCACCACTACCATATCTTTGACTTCTTTTTGTTTTCTGTCAGTTTTATTTTTCTTCATTAGTTTGTGTGTCCTTTTCTACCTTCTTTTTTCTAGTTTTCTTTGCTGGTGCTGGTTGTTCCACAGGTGCCGGAATAGGTTCTTCCTTTGGTTCTTCTATGACTGGCATAGTGAGAATTTTTGGAGTAGCAACTTCGGGAACTTCCAATGCGATAGGAATTTCTGCTGGTTCTGTTGGTGTTCTAACAGGAACAGGTTGTGGAGCGAACACTGGGTTTGTTCCACCGACTTCGTGTTTCATAACCTTTGATGGGTCAATGTTCAAAGCCTGTTCAGCAAGTTCCATCATTGAAAGTTCTTTCTGTGGTTCTTTTTCAACTGGTTCTTCTACCTGTTCTTCAATAGGTTCTTCTACAGGTTCTTCTACTGGTTCCTGAACATCTTCGTAGACTGGTTCTGGTGGCAACTGTTCTTCGTAGACTTCATCTACTGGTTCTTCGTAAACAGGTTGTTCTATATCTTGTATAGGAAGTGGTTTTGGTTTACGAACCACTCTCTTACCAGGTACTCTTCTCATACTTACTCCAGATTTCTTAATTTGTTTTGGTTCTGGATACTGTAATTCTTCAATAGTATCAAGTATCTTTTCATCCAATTTTTCCAAACCCTGAATACCAAAACGATAGAATATGGTATCAACCTTTCTCTTAATAGCTTCTGTCAAAGTATTAGCAGTGTTTTCAATGGTATTTTCTGCTAATTGCTTTTTGCCAATTTGTATTGGACGGTTGTACTGATC
>Ga0247610_10007417_pt1 | contig 11266 bp, 12 predicted proteins | sample 174DNAGHGhighgp2_FD_193483 | JGI IMG/M metagenome (GOLD analysis project Ga0247610, IMG submission 193483) | Sheep rumen microbial communities from Palmerston North, Manawatu-Wanganui, New Zealand - 1742 DNA GHGhigh gp2 | ecosystem: Host-associated > Mammals > Digestive system > Stomach > Rumen...
TACTGGAACGCATCAGGAAAATGGTAAACGACGAAAAGCTCTACTTGTATCCGAACTTGAAGGTCAGCGATCTGGCAGTGCGACTGCACACTAACCGCAACTATATTTATCATGCTATCAATGTAGAGATGGGTACCTCATTCTCTGACTACATCAACGGTCTGCGCATTGACTATGCCGCACAGTTGCTTGAGAATCAGCCCGAATTGCCGATTAATGATGTAATCATAAAGTCTGGTTTTACCTCAAGTAGCGCTTTTTACCGAAACTTCAAGAAATTCAAAGGTATTACTCCTACGGAGAAGCGAGCAAAATAAAAAGGCTGCAATCGCATTTCAAGGTTGCTTCCAAATGAGGTTGTTCTTTTACCTTTGCACGCACTCTTATTCCATGCGTGAAAAGGAAAAGAACAACCTGAGTCTTAACCCACCTAAATGGTTGAGTTATTAATTCCATAGCAGCGGGGTGTCGGTGTATTCTTCGTCCAGTGCCATTCCCATTCCCCGCGAACGTCCGGGTGTTTCGCCGCCCGTGCCGCCGCCTAACTCACCGTCGATGGTGTAGCTGTCTGCCAGCAGCTGCGTCATGCCGTCGGCCACTGCTATTTCCATGGATGGACAGATATATGTCTTTTTCATTTCACTACCTCCTTTCTTCCGTTACGTACATAAATACCTTTTTCTGTCGGTCTGCCGTCGATGCGGCGTCCGCTCAGGTCGTAATACGCGCCTGCGGCATCGTCGTCTACTGCAGTAGTGGTGGTTATTGCCGTGGCCTCGCCGTCGCCGAGGTCCACCACATAGTTCATGCGTGTACCACTGCCGTCCGTTATCTTGAACCAGGCGCGGAAGGCGTTCAGTGTGGCTGCCGCGTCGGTGACGGGGTAATACAGCTTGTTGTCGCCGCCGAGATAGAGGTTCGACGGATCGTCCTTCGTGAGCTGTATGGGTTCGTATGTACCCTGGAAGGTCACGCCCGAGAAGGTCACGCCTTCGGGGTCGCTGCTGCTGATGGTCACGCCCGTGAACTCCGGGTTGGTGATGTCGTCGCCGCTGGCCCATTTCACGATGTACGGCTTCCCGGCCTCGATGCTTGCCACGTTGCTGAAGCTGAGCGTCACGGTGGTGCCGTTGACGGTTGCCCCCGTCAGTTCCTTCACCGTGGCTCCTTCCAACGGTGTACCGCTGAAGTTGCTGACGGCAAACGGCAGACACAGCGTGTTGTACATTCCGTCCTTATACAGCGTGCGTCCCTTCAGCTGAACGGGGCAATCCAGTGTCTTGCCGACAAGGGCAGCGATGGTCGTGCCGTTGTCCTGATTGTCATACAGGTAGTTCCAGCCTTTCTTCAGATAGCCACCACTGTTGTAGTGGGCAAAGTCTGCCGTCAAGTTGCCTTCGCTATAGGTTGTGCCGTCTTCACCGATGATTGACGTGCAGTTTTCGAACATATCAGTGTACTGCGTGACTGCTGTAGTGCTCCATAGGTCAGAGACATAGATAGCCGTCAGGCTGGAGCAGTTATTGAACATGACACTCATGTCCGTCACATTGTCCGTCTTGAAACTGCTCACGTCAAGGCTAGTCAGGCCGGAGCAGTCATAGAACATGGCAAACATGTTTGTCACGTTGTCGGTCTTGAAGCCGCTCACGTCAAGGCTCGTCAGGCCGGAGCAGCCAGAGAACATGTAACTCATGTCCGTCACATTGCTGGTGTTGAAACTGCTCACGTCGAGGCTCGTCAGGCCAGAGCAGTTATAGAACATGACACCCATGTTCGTCACCTTGTCGGTCTTGAAGCCGCTCACGTCAAGGCTCGTCAGGCCGGAGCAACCATAGAACATGCCACCAATGTACGTCACGTTATCCGTCTTGAAGCTGCTCACGTCAAGGCTCGTCAGCTTGGAGCAATTATAGAACATGTAGCTCATGCTCGTCACGTTATCGGTCTTGAGATTTTGCATACCCATGATGGTGGTAAGACTACTACAATTCACAAACCAATAGGCAGTGCTTGTAGGCCGGTAGTCTGCAAACGAGGCATCGATGATGGCTGTGGTAGCGCTGCCATAGGAGTTCCTGGATGTATACGTATTATTGATGTTAATACCTTCCCGGAATTCTATATTCTTGTCATAATAGAATGTCACAGTCAAGCCTCCATTGCTGAGCACAGCGTAAGCTTCATTAAAGTATCTCCCACTATTCTTCAGATAGCCTCCAGCGTTGTAGTGGGCGAAGAGAGCCGAAGTGTTGCTGTCGTTATATGTCGTGCCGTCTTCGCCAACGATAGACGTACAATCTGTGAACATATCAGTGGATTGCGTGACTGCTTTTGTACTCCACAGGTTTGAGACATACACAGACTGCAACTTCGTGCAGCCAGAGAACATGCGGCCCATGTCCGTCACGTTGTTGGTGTTGAAGTTGCTCAGGTCGAGGCTTGTCAGGCCGGAGCAACCCCAGAACATGCCATACATGTCCGTCACGTTGTACGTCTTGAATCCGCTCAAGTCAAGGCTCGTCAGCCCGGAGCAGTTATAGAACATGTAGCCCATGCTCGTCACATTGTCGGTCTTGAAGCCGCTCACATCAAGGCTCGTCAGCCCGGAGCAGTTATAGAACATGTAGCCCATGCTTGTCACATTGCTGGTGTTGAAACTGCTCACGTCGAGGCTCGTTAGCTTGGAGCATCCATAAAACATATTACTCATGTTCGTCACCTTGTCGGTATTAAAGTTGCTCACGTCAAGGCTCGTCAGACCGGAGCAGCCATAGAACATGCCATCCATGTATTTCACATTGTCGGTCTTGAAACCGCTCACGTCAAGGCTCATTAAGGCTTTACAGTCATAGAACATACTATTCATGTCCGTCACCTTGCCGGTCTTAAAGCCGCTCACGTCAAGGCTCGTCAAACAGGAGCATTTATAGAACATACGATTCATGTCCGTCACGTTGTCGGTCTTAAAGTTGCTCACGTCAAGTTTTTTCAGACCGGAGCATTCAAAGAACATGAGGCTCATGTCCGTCACGTTGTCGGTCTTAAAGTGGCTCACGTCGAGACTCGTCAGGCCGGTGCAGTGAGAGAACATGCCCTGCATGTTCGTCACGTTGTCCGTCTTGAAGTTGCTCAGGTCGAGGCTCGTCAGCTTGGAGCAGCCATAGAACATGCCGCCCATATTTGTCACGTTGTCGGTCTTAAGGTGGCTCACGTCAAGACTCGCCAGGCTGGAGCAGTAAGAGAACATGCCCTGCATATTCGTCACATTGTCGGTCTTGAAGCCGCTCACGTCGAGGCTCGTCAACTTGGAGCAATCACAGAACATCCAACTCATATCCTTCACGTTGTCGGTCTTGAAGCCGCTCACGTCGAGGCTCGTCAGCTTGGAGCAATCATAGAACATGCTGCTCATGCTCGTCACATTGTCGGTCTTGAGGTTTTGCATACCCATGATGGTGGTAAGACTACTACACTTCTCAAACCAACAGGCAGTGCTTGTAGGCCGGTAGTCTGCAAACGAGGCATCGATGATGGCTGTGGTAGCGCTGCCATAGGGGGAAGAACTGTTCCAGGATATAGGCGTGTTATTGATGTTAACACCTCCCCGGCTTTCCTTCTGCGTATCATAATAAAATGTCACGGTCTTGCCTCCATCGCTGCTGAGCACAGCGTACGGCTCCTGCGCCTGCACAGAGGTGACGGTCATCAGCATGGCGGCCAATAAGAATAATACTTTAGTCAGTAATAGTTTCTTCATTTCCTTTCGTTGTTAATGGAAACGAAAAAGGCGTGCAACTATTCGATGCTTATTCTCAACTCCTGGTTACCGCCAAGTGACCATGCTACTAAACAAGCAAGAACAGTTCACGCCCTATCGGACGCGAACCTTCTGAACTGCTTGCTCTCAGTAGCGAATATTGGCGGTATTCTGAGTTGAGAGAGACAAGAGCAGAAAGCTCATGTATCTAAAAAGTCGAACGGGATGGCGACGCACATTTCCGCTTCGCGGTTTGTGTTAAATGATGGTCTCGTCTGGGCTTTCGCCCAACCTTTTCTTAGCCTCAGCACAGGACACGAACAAGTTCGGCTGTGCCGGTGGCTCACGAAAACGTTCCCTTGGGAGTGCCCCGCTGTGCGTGGCTGTGCTCCCCATTGATGGTCAGTACTGTCTGTTTCTTACTTCTATGTTTTTTTTGTTAGTTACTATTTCTTTGACATATTCCTGTATAGTAATAAGCTGGAGTTTGGGCCAGTCTATATCGTTGAGCACACGGAAATGTGAATCGTTAGAGACAATGAACTCAGCGTTACCACAGACGGCACAATCTACAAACTTGTTATCATCAGGGTCTGCCTGTATCAAATTGAAAAAGAATGAAGGGGAAATCCGAATAGTGTTCTCGTTATTGACGATTGCGTTTACAATGACTTCGGCAAACCATGCATTGGTCTTCTGCTCCAGTATTTCCATGTACTCAGAAAGAATTTCCGTTGAGACGCACCAAGCAACCTTTCCTTCCACGAACTCTGTCCACACTTTGTGGTACGGACTCTTGGAAGAAACGCACATCAGCAGGCAGTTAGTGTCCAAAACTATCCTTCTCATTTTGCATGGATGTAGGGAGTGCGCATGTGTTCCTGGCCCCACTCCTTTATTTTATCTTCATCGATAACCCCTGCTTCCCATAAACGGTCAGCCTCAGCCACAGCCTCCTTGGCGTAGAAATCGAACAGGAGTTTTTTCAGTTGCTTGAGAGACTCTTCTGTTCTGCATCTATTCATCATCTCCAGAATATGGAGCTGACCTATGCTCAATGTCGTTTGTTGTGATGTTGTCGTCATACCCATCTCTATTATTTTTTATTTCTTCAGACGCTTAGGGGCGTTACGCTGCTCATTCCTGAGCAATCGCACATTTGTCGGCTGCAAAAATACAAAAAAGTGAGCACAATACAAAATTAAAAGTCGTTTTTTTGTTTTTTGTTTCATTCCCATATAATGTGATAAGGCAAAATAAACCCACACTTCCCACACTTCCCACACCTGCACTTTTCTGTACGTCTCAAGGGTTAGGTGTGGGAAGTGCGGGAAGTGCGGGTTCATTTTCCTTTATAGCAGTATATATATGGGGGAAGCCTGGATTCTTTTGCGTGAATCCAGGCTTCCCACGAAAAAATCCAGGCTTCCCACGGAAAAATCCAGGCTTCTCGCTGGAGCGTGCAGGTGCTGGTTAGAATGCTGAGGCTTTCAGGCGCAGACCGGCTGTCTCGTCAATGCCAAACATGATGTTCATGTTCTGGACAGCCTGGCCGACAGCGCCTTTCAGCAGGTTGTCGATGGCTGAGGTGACCAGCAGCTTGTTGCCGTATTTCTCTACATGTACCAGCGCCTTGTTGGTGTTCACCACCTGCTTCAGGTCGATGGCCTTGTCGCTATAGTGAGTGAAGGCGGCATCGGCATAGAAGTCCTTGTAAGCCTCAACGACGTCTTCTACCGGGGCTGGCGTCTTGATGACGGCGGTACAGAAGATGCCGCGGGCAAAATCGCCACGGTAGGGAATGAAGTCGATGTCGGCATCGAGGTAGCCCTGCACCTGCTTCAGACTCTGGCGTATCTCGGCGATGTGCTGGTGCTGGAAGGGCTTGTAGATGCTGAGGTTATTATTGCGCCACGAGAAGTGGGTGGTGGCACCAGGCTTCTGGCCTGCTCCCGTGGAACCGGTGATGGCATTGACGGCCACATCCTCCTTGAGCAGGTTCAGGTGGGCGGCAGGCAACAGTGCCACCTGGATACAGGTGGCGAAGCAGCCGGGGTTAGCCACATGCTGCGCCTTAGCAATCTCCTCTCTGTTGATTTCAGGAAGACCGTAGACCCAGGAAGCCCCCCTCTGTCCCCCCGAAGGGGGGAGGAACGGATGGCTTGAGTTTTCCCCTCCCCTTTCGGGGGAGTTAGAGGGGGCTACCCTGAAATCCTGTGCCAGATCGATAATCTTGACGTGCTCGGGGATGGTATGTTCCTTCAAGAACTGCTCACTCTTTCCGTGTCCGAAGCAGAAGAATACAACATCAACCTGATCGAAGGGCATCTGGTCGGTGAAGCGCATATCGGTCTCGCCAATGAGACCTTCATGGACGTCGCTGACCAGGTTGCCAGCGTTACTCTCTGAGTTGGCAAAGACAATCTCTGCATAGGGGTGGTTCAGCAGTACACGGATAAGTTCGCCACCAGTGTAGCCGGCGGCGCCTAAAACCCCAACGGAAAGGCCCCCTCTGTCCCCCCGAAGGGGGGAGAAATTGTTATGTTCGTTTGTTTTCATTTATATACGTTTTGATTTTTATTATCGTTCCTTCGATGTCTCCAAGAACTTCTTCGTTAGAGAATCTTATGACTTTAAAGCCTTTGTTTTCTAACCATTTTGTCCTTTCTTCATCGTTCACTTGCTGCGTAGGCAGTTCATGATAGCCACCATCCAATTCTATAATGAGTCGTAAAGGCAGACAGGCAAAGTCGGCAATATAGTCGCCAATGATGCGCTGCCTTCGAAAGTGTGCCCCCAACTGGTCGCTTCGTAAGAACTTCCAGAGAATCATTTCTGCCGGTGTCTCATTTTGCCGGTTTTCTTTGACGAATTGTTTCAAAAGGCCATACAAGCATGGATCAGCCAACTGAACTCCCAGTCCCTCGTCGTGTTTGGTGAACTGACGTGATGGAGACAATTCCTCCCCCCTTCGGGGGGATTGAGGGGGGCTACCTTTCATTCGGATGCACTCCGTAGTACACTCTGAGCGGCGTTGAACTCACCTTGATGAAGCCCTTGGCCTCGTCGGCCGTCCAGCCCGTCTGCGTCTCGCCATACTCGCCCAGCTTCGACTTCGTCAGGTCGTTGGCAGAGTCGATGCCCACGGTCTCGAAGCCGTAGGGGCGGAGCTTCAGGATGGCGGTGCCGGTGACGTTGCGCTGGCTGCTGGTCAGCATAGCCTCCATGTCGGGCATCACCGGCTCTAAGTACTGGCTCTCATGCAGGAACATGCCGTACCAGTTGGCCACCTGGTCCTTCCAGTACTGCTGCCACTTCGACAGCGTCGACTTCTCTAACAGGCGGTGAGCCTCGATAATCAGCTTCGGCGCAGCAGCCTCGAAGCCTACACGGCCCTTGATGCCGATAATCGTATCGCCGACGTTGGCATCACGGCCGATGGCATACGAGGCACCTATCTCCTCAATCTTCTGGATGGCCTTGATGCGGTTGTCGAACTGCTCACCGTTGACACCTACGATCTCGCCTTTCTCAAACTGAATCTTCAGCAGCTGTTCCGGTTCTTTGGCGGTGACGTGTTTCAGGTAAGCCTCTTCGGGCAGTCCCTGTGTGGGGTCGAGCAGCTCGCCACCACAGATGCTGGTGCCCCAGATACCGACGTTGTACGAGTACTTCAGCTTGGTGAAGTCTGCAAAATAGCCGTTGGCGTTGAGGTAGTCAACCTCCTCCTTGCGGGTGAGGTTCCTGTCACGTGTCAGTGTGATAATCTCCACGCCGGGAGCCATCACGAGGAAGGTCATGTCGAAACGTATCTGGTCATTGCCGGCACCCGTCGAGCCGTGTGCGATGGCATCGGCGCCAATCTCCTTGGCATAGCGTGCGATGGCGATGGCCTGGAAGATACGCTCCGACGAGACGCTGATGGGGTAGCAGTTGTTACGCAGCACGTTGCCGAAGATCATGTACTTCAGCGACTTCTCGTAATACTCCTGTGTCACGTCGAGTGTCACATACTTCACGGCGCCCAGCTTGTAGGCGTTCTCCTCGTTCCGCTTCAGCTGCTCGGCTGAGAATCCGCCGGTATTGGCACAGGCGGCATACACTTCATAACCTAACTCCTTGGTCAGATACATCACATTGTAACTGGTATCAAGTCCACCAGAGAAGGCCACAACAACTTTGCGACCCCCCTTCTTCTCCCCCGAGGGGGAGTGATTTACATTATTTTCCATTATGTTGTTTTTTAATTAATTAATCATTATTACTAAGCCCTCCCCCGGGAGGGTTTGGGAGGGGTTTCTCATTGCTCCTCTAATTCCTGCAGGTGCTTGATGCGCGAAATGACCTCGTCGGGCAGTTTGGCAGGCAGGTGCTCCGTGGGGTCATAGAGCATGGCGGTGCAGATGCAGTACTTACGACCGGTGCGGTGCAGCACATCGACATTGACACAACCCTCGCAGCCCTTCCAAAAGGCCTCGTCCTCGGTCAGGTCGGCAAACGTTACCGGCTGGTAGCCCAGGGCGGTGTTCATCGACATGACGGCAGCGCCGCTGGTCAGCGAGAAAATCTTGGCGTGGGGCCAGCGGGTACGGGCCAGGGTAAACGTCATGTCCTTGATGCGCTTGGCTACGTGCAGGCCACGGAAGTCGGGATGCACAATCAGTCCGCTGGTGGTGACATACTGCTGGTTCTCCCAGGTCTCGATGTAACTGAAACCGGCAAAACGCCCGTCCTTGGTCAGCGCGATGACGGCCTTGGCCTCCATCATCTTCTTCGCCACATACTCATGGGTGCGCTTGGCAATACCCGTACCGCGCACCTTGGCGGCCTCTGCAATGGTGTCCAGTATGGTGTCCACGTATTTCTCATGCTCGGGGCCAGCCACCAGGACTTCTATTTCCGTTTGTTGTTCCATTCTTTATCTGATGATTTCGTTTAATGCTCTTTTTACTTCTTCGTGGGTGACACCCTCGCGCAGGACGACGAAGATGGTGTCGTCGCCGGCGATAGAGCCCAGGATTTGCGGCAGGTCACTGGAATCAATGTTCCAGGCAATGGCACTGGCATAACCCGGACGTGTCTTGAGGACGCCCATGTTGCCTGAGAAATGAATACTTAACAGCCCCGAGGCGTGAAGCATATCACGGATGTTACCCGGCGTCGACACGCGTTTGTACATCGTGTCGTTAGGCAGCACATAGACATAACTGCCACGCATGGTAGACGCCTTGGCCACCTTCAGTTGCTTCAGGTCGCGGCTCAACGTGGCCTGAGTCAGTTTGAACCCCTCGTCCTGCAGGGCGTTCAGCAGTTCCTCCTGGCTACCCAGCTGACGGCTTGAAATAATCATTCGCAGGGTCTCTAATCGGCTGTTCTTTGTCTTCATCGGAATATTTATTCAATTTCAGCCTGCAAAATTACGCCTTTTTCCGAATACCACCAAATAATTACGAATAAAAATACACAAAAACACGATAAAAGGCTTTCCTGCAAAACATTTTATTTTCAAATAAATATGAAATATCACGTTAAATTAATAGGAAATGTCATTTATTTGTTGTACCTTTGCCATCGTTATGAACCTGCTGACACGCTTGTTTGTATGGCTGAGCCGCCTCCACCACTGCCGCGGTTTCGGTATCCAGTCGCCTACGGACTACTGGCTGGTGCGCTATGTCATCAACGAGCACTGGCCCTACTACCAATACGCCACGCTGGGACGCTCAGACAACTGGTTGCGGTGCAAACTGGGACGGCTCTACTTCAGACTAGCAAACTGGCGACAGCCGCAGACCATCGTCAGCAATGACTATGCCGCATACTGGAATGCCGGATGCAGACGGGCAATGATAACACAGGAATTGCCCAAACTCATCGAACTGATGCATGTAGAAGTGGGACAGGCCAGGCAACTGATGGAGCGAATCAATGACCAGCTCGACGACCGGTCGGTCATAGTGGTTGAAGGTTTGTGGCGCGACAAGTCGGTTTGGCAACAGCTGATAGCCGACAACCGTGTACGCATCAGCTTCGATCTGTACTACTGCGGCATTATGCTGTTCGACAGCCACCGTACAAAGAAGAATTACATCATTAACTTCTAACCTAAAACAATGAAAATTACAAAGGTATACACCCGCACGGGCGACAAAGGAACTACCAGCCTCGTTGGCGGCGTGAGAATCAAGAAAAGCGACATCAGGCTTGAGGCCTACGGCACGGTAGACGAGCTGAGTGCCCATCTGGGCTTGTTGGCTGCCGTGATACCTGAAAGTGTAGACAGAGCCACGGTTATTCGCATACAGAACAACCTGTTCAACGTCTGCACCCATCTGGCCACGGACCAAAGCAAGACACCCCTCTATCCGTCGGCCCACTTAGCCGATGGCGAAATCGAGTTTCTGGAACAGGAGGTTGACCGCATGATGGGCGTGCTGCCAGAACGCCAGGGATTCGTCCTCCCGGGCGGAACACCCGCTGCAGCACAAGCCCATGTGGCCCGCACCGTCTGCCGCCGTGCTGAGCGCCGCATAGCCGCACTGGCAGAAGTAGCCGCCGTCGGTGAAGAAATACAGCAATACGTCAACCGCCTAAGCGATTACCTATTCGTTTTAGCGAAAATAATAAATTTTAACAGCGGCCAGAATGAAATTATTTGGCAAAATGCTTGTAAGTAAGAAAAAAATGATTACTTTTGCGGCCAAATTCAAAAAAACACCCCGTAATTGTTAAATTGAAAATACTAAAGCTATGTATTGGACACTTGAACTAGCATCAAAACTGGAAGACGCCCCTTGGCCCGCAACCAAAGATGAACTGATAGACTATGCCATCCGCTCTGGTGCACCTTTAGAGGTGCTCGAAAACCTTCAGGAGATTGAGGACGAAGGTGACATCTACGAAAGCATTGAGGATATTTGGCCCGACTACCCTACCAAGGAGGACTTTCTGTTCAACGAGGATGAGTATTAAAGCTCTGATTTAGAGTTAACAAATTAAAAATCAGCGAGATAAGCAAATTTTATTTGTTTGTCTCGCTGATTATTTTATCACAATTATCTCATTTTGTTTTGCTTCGTTTTAACTTTCAAAAGTAAAAAATGGGCAAATTATTTGTTTTCCCAAAGTAAATAATGTATCTTTGCACGCAAAAAGCATGCGAAATGGATAGATTGTATAAGACTTATGGCCGCCTGCTTGCGGAAACAAATTTGAGTTTTATCAGGTATCTTTATCAAAAGATAAACTGGGATAATAGGTTAATCGTGATTAAAGGTGCCAAGGGCGTTGGCAAGACGACGATGCTCCTTCAGCATATCCTACGGACTTTTGAGGACAAGCAGAAGGCTCTTTATGCATCACTTGATCATATCTGGTTTGCCAATCATTCAATTCTTGACTTGGTAGAATATCACTATACGCATGGTGGTACTCACTTGTTTCTGGATGAGGTACATAAGTACAAAGGGTGGCAGCAGGAAATCAAGAACATCTACGATTCTTATC
>Ga0247610_10007419_pt1 | contig 11265 bp, 10 predicted proteins | sample 174DNAGHGhighgp2_FD_193483 | JGI IMG/M metagenome (GOLD analysis project Ga0247610, IMG submission 193483) | Sheep rumen microbial communities from Palmerston North, Manawatu-Wanganui, New Zealand - 1742 DNA GHGhigh gp2 | ecosystem: Host-associated > Mammals > Digestive system > Stomach > Rumen...
GTCGCCTCAAGGAGTGATTCTCCCCTTGCAGTGAACCGTCCCGAAACCACAAGAAAATGCCCAAATTCTGGGTCACCTGCAAAACCGTGTGTTGAGAAATCAGAAGTACCACCCAGAGGGTGGCCCCATGAGTAACCCCGCTGGGGCGGCTTTCCGAAGCGTAGCGAGGACAGCCGTCCCGGCGGGGTGCCGAGTATAGACTTCTGTCGCCCCAGGGGCGACCCCATTGCATCAGTCTTTCAGGAAGAACCGATCATCGATCTCACCGCCACAGTCCAAGATGAAGCGCCGGTATTCCTCGGCAAAGGTATGTCCCTATTGGGGTCGCCTCCGGCGACAGATTTTGGTTATCTGTAGCCCCCAGTGAATCAGACTCCCTCGCTCACGCTCGGTCATCTGATTTACTGGGGGTTACCACATAGGTCACCCTCCGGGTGAGAGACTGTCTTAATCATGACACATGGTTTTGCAGGTGATCCGAAAATATCTCGGTTTTACCATCGGAATTGGTAGTTTGTCTTGAAATATTTACTAATTTTGTGCCGCTTAAAACATACACATATAGTAAATATTACGATGAAGAAGATCTATTCTATTCTGATTGTGGCACTTGCCACTATGATGGGCTTCTCGGCACAAGCCGGGGCTCCTCAATGGGAGATTGTTGCAGGTATGAACGTGGCAAACGTTGATGCCAGTGGTTGCAGTTCACGCATCGGTTTCCATGCCGGTATTCGCTCGACTTTCGGCATCCCGAGCGTCAACAATGGTTTCTATGCCAATGCCGGTGCCCTGCTTTCGCTCAAGGGCTTTAAGGGCGCTGGTATCACCCTCAATCCTTTCTATCTTGATATCCCTGTTCACGCCGGTTACAAGTATGCAGTGAATGAGCATCTTGCTTTGTTCGGAGAATTTGGTCCTTATTTTGGCATCGGTTTGTTTGGTAAGACCGATGGCGTAAACGTCTTTAGTGACGAGGGAGGCTACAAGCGTTTTGATTTCGGCTTGGGCCTGCGTGCAGGACTCGAGTTCAACAAGAAGGTGCCCGTTTCCATCGGCTATGACTTTGGTGTGCTTGATGTGGCTGACGATGTTTCCGCCAAGACCCGCAATCTGACAATTTCTGTTGGATACAAGTTCTAAAGCCATATCAGCCTAACACAGTTATGAGACAATTCATCACTTTTTTATCTTTAGCGTTTGTGTCATTAATGGTGTCTTTATCATTGACGGCATGTGGTAATGACGACGTGGAAGAGGATAATGCCGATGTTCGCTACGTCACGACCTATGAGGTCAAGGTAACGCCAATCACCTTGAGTTACTTCAAGCTGACGGGAGACATTATCAACGAGAACGGTGATATAACCAATATTGACTTGTCACATTCGGTTCACTATATATCGCCAATTGCTACCTCAACAGTTCCTGACCATTTGCAGATCCGAGTCAATCTTGAACCTCTTCAGGGCTTAGATAAGTATTCCGGTTTTGTTGAATTAGGGATTGAAACAAAGAAGTACACGACGATAGGTGAGTATCTTGAAACGGTATATTGCAATCGTAAGGTAATGTGCTTTATCGTCGATTATCCCGCCGAAGAAATAGAAAGCGGCAACTTCGATTCACATTTCACCCTGGAAGCGATAAAGGATAGCCAGGGCCGCTTGAACTAACGGAAACTATGGTTTCTAATGTATAGCTGGCTATCGCCAACAAGATAGAAAGGCCATTATCAGCTCCTCCTCGAATCTCAGAGGGGGAGTCTTTTTGTCGCTACATTAGAAAACCGAATTATACTCTCAGAAATTTTGTCTAAAATCATTCCACAGCGCTCTACTGAATTCTTTTCCTACGTTCTTCTTGTAGAACTCCTTCGGCCGAATCATCGGGGCTTAGTACTAGCTGGAGAACCCGTGGTGGCTGGTTCCATTCTCGCAATGGGGATTACACATTTTGCGTTACACATTTTGCGTTACACATTTTGTTGAATCAAAAAAATGTTGTACATTTGCGACATGAAAACAAGAGCGACTGAACGATGAAGAATCCATTTGTCATCAAAGCCTATGAGTCGCGAGAACTCTTTTGTGACCGCGAAAACGAGTTGCAGTTGATGCTTCGCAACTGCATCAACCACACCGATATGACATTGATATCGCAGCGCCGCATGGGGAAAACTGGCCTCATATTGAGGCTATTTGATGAGATTGCCACTGTGCACCCCGACATCCAGACCATCTATGTCGATATTTTCTCGTCCCGCAACATCGACGACTTCATCAAACTACTTGCCGAGGCAACCATGAGGGCATTCAAGCCCAAGACCACCATGGGTGAGAAACTGATGGCATTCATTAAGACGATGAGGCCACAACTGTCGTTTGACAACATCACGGGTGAGCCCCAATTGATGATAGCCTATCAAAGTCCGCATGAAAAGGAATATACCCTAAGAGGGCTCTTGGAGTTTCTTGACAGTCAAGGTGTTCAAATCATCATAGCCATCGACGAGTTCCAGCAGATACGCGACTATCCCGAGAAAAACATGGAGGCGCTGCTGCGCACCTACATCCAGCAGACACGCAACCTGACTTTTATCTATTGTGGCAGCAAGAAGCATCTGATGGCTGACATTTTCACCAACGAGAAAAAGCCGTTCTACTCAAGTTCGGCATCTGTGTCGTTGGGGAAAATCAGTGCTGATTCATATTCGGCATTTATTCGACGGTTGTTTAACGAACACAACCGCGAGATTGACGATGAATCCATCGACTTTATCCTCGAGTGGACACGCAGGCACACCTATTACACGCAGCAACTGTGCCACACTGTTTTTGCTAACGGAGACCAGCAAGTCGACATCAACAAGGTTAAGTCCGCATGTGAGCAGCTCATGCAGCAAGGCGAGGCCGTTTACCTGCAATACCGGCAGATGCTGACCATCAAACAATGGAATTACCTGATTGCCGTTGCCAAAGAGGGAAGTGTTAATCAAATTACTGCCGCCCAATTCTTAGGCCGTCACAAGATAGGTTCTGCATCAACGTCCCAGCGTCTAGCCGATGCCCTATGCGAGAAAGGGCTGCTCAACGACGACATCAATGTCAAGGGCATCACCTATTCGATCAATGACGTCTTTTTCTCACATTGGCTGGAACGCCTGTAAACAGGATGTCACATTGAAGATTACACTAAAAATATCAATAAGACAATGAACCGCAAGGATTTTGAAATCATGGCCCCTGTGGGCTCCTGGGAATCGCTGTATGCCGCTCAGCAGGGCGGTGCCGATGCCATCTACTTCGGCATCGAGGGACTGAACATGCGCTCGCGCTCCAGCGTCAACTTCACGCTCGAGGACCTGCGCACTATCGCCCAGTGGTGCCATGAGCACGGCATGAAGAGTTACCTCACTGTCAACACCATCGTCTATGACGAGGACATGGACTACATGCGCCAGATTGTCACCGCCGCCCGAGACGCACAAGTGAGCGCCATCATCGCCAGCGACATGGCCACCATCCTGTTCGCCCGCAGCATCGGGGTGGAAGTGCACATCTCCACCCAGGTCAACGTGAGCAACAGCGAGGCCGTGCGCTACTACAGCCAGTGGGCCGACGTCATGGTGCTGGCACGAGAGCTGAACCTCGAGCAGGTCACCAGAATCAACGATTTCATCGGGAAAAATGACGTGCGAGGGCCGCATGGCAAGCGCGTGAGGCTGGAGATGTTCTGCCACGGCGCCCTCTGTATGGCGGTGAGCGGCAAGTGCTACATGAGCCTGCACCAAGAGAACACCAGCGCCAACCGCGGCGCCTGCCGCCAGATCTGCCGTCGCGGCTACCGCGTGACCGACCTGGTCAACGGTGACGAACTCGCCATCGAGAACAAGTATATCATGTCGCCCAAGGACTTGAAGACCATCCACTTCCTCAACAAGATGGTGGATGCCGGAGTAACCGTATTCAAGATTGAGGGACGTGCTCGTGGGCCCGAATACGTGCGCACGGTGGTCAGTTGCTATGACGAAGCATTAAGGGCCATCTGCGACGGCACCTATAGCGAGGAGCGCATCGACGAGTGGAACGAGCGGCTGGGCAAGGTGTTCAACCGCGGCTTCTGGGACGGCTATTACATGGGCCAACGGCTGGGCGAATGGTCGGCCAAGTACGGCTCCAGCGCCACCAGAGTAAAAGTCTATGCCGCCAAGGGGATCCGCTACTACAGCAAACTTGGTGTCGCCGAGTTCCTCATGGAGGCTGGCGAACTCCACGTGGGCGACGAGGCGTGGATTATCGGCCCCACCACAGGAGCCATCCCGTTGACCATCGAGGAGATACGCGTAGACCTCAAACCTGTCGAGAAAACCGTCAAGGGCGAACACTTCTCCGTCGCCGTGCCCGAGAAAATCCGCCCCAGCGACAAACTCTACCTCTGGCGCCCCGTCACCCCCAAAGACGCCACTCCCCCACCCCCCACAACAACCTCATGCGAGTGATGGTCGATTCATTAACACAATTATGGTGGACTCCTTATTCAAGGATTGCCCACCATAATTATTTGTTATATAGCCTATTAAGCTTTTATTTCTTCTTGGTAGCGGATCTACGCTTGAGGCGGAGGACTTGGGCGCTGCGGGCGGGCAGGTAGAGCCGCAGCCAGCCCAGATCGTCCTGGGCATAGAGGTCGTCGTGCTCGGTGAGGTGCTTGACGCCCTCGTCGATGTTGCCGTAACCGCCATAACGGGGACTGTCGCTGTCAAATACACCTACATACTCACCCTGAGGGGCCAGGATGGGATAATCCACATGAGACTGCGTGGGACTGAAGTTGAACACGAACAAGTGATTGCCGCGCATGTAAGCCAGCACCTGGTCGTCGTCCTTGTCCCAGAGCTTGCGCACGGGCAGCCGCTGGAAATTCTTCACGCCACCAATGAGGTGGATCATGTCGTGGTCCCAGTTGTTCAGGAACTGGTACTTGAGATCCTCGCGGTCCACGAGATCCCACTGCCGGCGGGCATACTTGTAACTCCACCCGTTGCCCTCGCGGGGGAAATCGATCCACTCGGGATGACCCCACTCGTTGCCCATGAAGTTGAGATAGGCACCGTTGATGAGCGAGGCTGTCACGAGGCGTATCATCTTGTGCAAGGCCATGCCGCGGTCCACGGTGCCGTCATGGTCGCCGGTCATCATGTGCCAGTACATCTCCTTGTCAATGAGGCGGAAGATGATGGTCTTGTCTCCCACCAGCGCCTGGTCATGGCTCTCGGCATAGGAGACGGTCTTCTCGTCGGCACGGCGGTTGGTCAGTTCCCAGAAGATCGAAGTGGGGTGCCAGTCCTCGTCCTTGCGCTCCTTGATGGTCTTGATCCAATAGTCGGGGATGCCCATGGCCATGCGGTAGTCAAAGCCGATGCCTCCGTCCTTGAACTTACGGGCCAGGCCGGGCATACCGCTCATCTCCTCGGCTATGGTAATGGCATGGGGGTTGATGTCGTGGATGAGGATGTTGGCAAGGGTCAGATAGGTGATGGCATTGGTATCTTCTCCGCCGTTGTAATAGTCGTCATAGCTGCCGAATGCCTGTCCCAGGCCATGGCTGTAGTACAGCATCGAGGTCACACCGTCGAAGCGGAAGCCGTCGAAGCGGTATTCTTCCAGCCAGTACTTGCAGTTGGAGAGCAGGAAGTTGAGCACCGCATTCTTGCCGTAGTCGAAGCACAACGAGTCCCACGCCGGGTGCTCGCGCTTGTCGTCGCCGTAGAAATAGAGGTCTCCGGTGCCGTCGAAGCAGCCCAGCCCCTCGACCTCGTTTTTCACCGCATGGGAGTGAACGATGTCCATAATGACGGCAATGCCGCGGCCATGGGCATCGTCGATGAGACGCTTCAACTCCTCGGGGGTGCCAAAACGTGACGAGGCGGCATAGAAACTTGAGACATGGTAGCCAAACGAGCCATAGTAGGGATGCTCCTGAATGGCCATGATCTGGATGGCGTTATAACCGGCCTCGGCAATGCGCGGCAACACGTTGACGCGGAATTCCTCATAGGTCCCGACTCCCTCACGGTTCTGCGCCATGCCGATGTGGCACTCATAGATGAGCAGCGGGCTGGTGTTAGGCTTGAATTTCTTGACCTTGAACTCATAGGGCTGCTCAGGTGCCCACACCTGGGCCGAGAAGATGTAGGTCTTCTCGTCCTGCACCACACGGGTGGCATAGGCCGGGATGCGCTCGCCTTCCCCACCCTGCCAGTGGATGCGCAGTTTGTACAGGTCGCCGTGGTGCATGGCGCGCTCGGGCAGCACAATCTCCCAGTTGCCGCCATCAAGTCGCTTGAGACGGTAAGGGGCACACTCGCGCCACTCGTTGAACTGGCCGATGAGATAGATTTCGGTCGCGTTGGGCGCCCATTCACGGAATACCCACCCCCCATCCGAGGTGCGGTGCAGGCCGTAGTAGTTGTAGGCGTTGGCAAACTCTACAAGGTTTCCCGTGCCGCCGGTTAATTCGGCTATCTTGTTCACAGCGTCCTGATGCCGGCCGTTGATAGCATCGCTATAGGGTTCCAGCCAAGGATCGTCATTGATGATTGCAAGATTCTTTTTCTTCCTCATAATGGTCAATTCTTTAAATTGATGGGTGATGACTACAAAGGTACAATTTTACCCTCAATAAAGCCCGCTTTTCACCCACTTTTTACATCACCCACCCCCGAAATCGATTGCAAAACCAGTGCATTCAACCAGTTCACCAGCATTCTTCCTCAAGAGGAAAACAGCGCAGCGACCATTTACCGATTCTCCTCACGCCAAGGCGCTAAGTATTTATTATTTAATATGTTACCTCGTTGGCTGATAGCGTGCCGAATGAGATATAATGCTTTTACTCATCAAAACACTTCTCTGTAGTGGCTATGTGAAGCATCTGAATACAAAAACTTAGCGGGCGTGAGATTCTTTCCGGAGGAACCGTCCCCCGATGCAGCCACCTGTCGGTGGCTTTTTGGCCGTCTGAGGTGAGGTCGAATGCCTAAAAAAGAATTGTTGTTGATGTTGTTCCATGTTGTTCAGGTTGTTTGATAAACCTTTACGGCTTAGGGATTTCTAAGTGAAAAATTTAAAGAAAAATCTCCCGAATTTGATATATAATCAAAAAAAACATTAAATTTGCACACTTTAGAGAGCGTATTAACAACTTTAAAATAGCAATTTCACTATGAGACTTGAAGGAAGACGCGAAAGCGAAAATGTTGAAGATCGCCGCGGTATGGGCACCGGTACCAAGGTTGGCATCGGTGGCATCGGCGGACTGATTATCGCCGGACTGATCACCCTGCTGATGGGTGGCAACATCGGTGACGTGTTACAGCAAGTGGGCGGATCGGCTATCCAAACCGAGAGCGGACAACCCGCAAGCCCCGAGGAAGAGGAACTCGCCACCTTTGCCAGCCAGGTGATCGCCAGCACCGAGGACATCTGGGCTCAGATTTTCCAGCAGTACGGCATCGGTCAATATCCCGCTCCCACGCTGGTACTCTACACTGGCAGCACCCAGACCGCATGCGGTCAGGGACAGGCTGCTATGGGACCGTTCTACTGCTCGGGAGACCAGAAGGTTTATCTCGACCTGGCTTTCTTCCAGACCATGGACAGCCAGCTCGGAGTGAAAGGCGACAACTCCAGTCTTGCCAAGGCCTATGTCATCGCCCACGAGGTGGGCCACCACATCGAGTACCTGATGGGCACGCTCGACAAGGCTCATCGCAAGATGCAGGCCACCAACCAGACCAACGCCAACAAGTACAGCGTGCGACTGGAGCTCATGGCCGACTTCTATGCCGGCGTGTGGGCTCACTACGAGAGCAAGTTCTTCAACTCCATCAGCGACAAGGACCTGATGGAAGCCATCGACTGCGCTCAGAAGATTGGTGACGACTACCTGCAGAAGCGCGCCCAGGGCTACGCTCAGCCCGAGAGCTTCACCCACGGCACCAGCGCCCAGCGCATGAAGTGGTTCAAACTCGGTTACCAGACCGGTGACGTGCGCCGCGCCACCACCTTCCAGGAAAGCGACGCCACCCTGTAAACTTTCACAAATCCACAAAATGGGACAAAGGGACGGTTCTTTTGTCCCATTTTTATTGCATGTAGATGCCGGTAAAGGTGCGGCCGCTGTTGATACCCAAGCGGCGGGCTGAGAAGAAATGGTCGTGCTCGCAGCGGGAGCAGTGTTGTGACACAGCTATATTGCCAACCGGGACGCCGGCAGCGACAAGCACAGCTCGGTTGGCGGCACGCAGGTCGATGTGAGCCTTGCCCGTCTCATTGTTGCGCTTGACGATGGCATCGAGTTCAAATCCAGCCTGCTTAAACGCATCAACCACCTCGTCGCCCACCTCAAAGCAATCCTGACAGATGCTGGGACCCATCGCCACCTGGATGCGGTCAACGCTTGCACCTTGACTGCACATCTCCTTGACCACACTTGCCGCAATATGCCCCACAGTGCCACGCCAGCCGGCATGGGCAACGGCGATGATGCCTGCCTCACTGTCAGCCAAGACGATAGGCACGCAGTCGGCCGTATTCACGCCGATAACCACACCCTTGAGCATTGTCACTAGTGCGTCAACGCCCTCAAGCGCCGCGTCCTGCTCATCAATGTCCAGCGAGCGGAATCGCTCATCAATGACTGCTACTCGGCAAGAGTGGGTCTGCCGCGGCATCACCAGGTCATCCAAGTCAACACCGAGCTGCATTGCCAAGGTGACGCGCGAGTCGAGCACACGCAGGGCGTCATCGCCCACATAGTCACACAGGTTCCATTGAGAGTAAGGCTTGCATGCTTCAGCAAGGCCACGAGTCGTCGAGAAAGCCGTCACGCCATCGACTGTTTTCGCAAAATCCAGTTTTTCCAGTTCCATCATGATGGCAAAGGTAGCAATTAATTCCCGCCCCGGCATCAACAATTGAGGAAAATGCACTACCTTTGCACGTCATGACACTGAACACCGCCACCATACTCAACTACAAGAACATCGCCGAGGCACGCCTCCAGTTCTCGCCCAAGCTCAACTGCCTCATCGGCAACAACGGGCAGGGCAAGACCAACGTGCTCGACGCCATCTACTACCTGAGCATGTGCCGCTCATTTGCCCCGACTGCCGACAACAGCGCGGTCATCCGGCATGGCGAGCCTTACATGATGCTTCAGGGCAGCTACACCCGCCAGGACACTCCTCTCGAGGTGAGCATCGCCCTGCAGCGCGGCAAGCGCAAGGTGGTGAGACGCGATGGCAAGGAGTACCAGCGCCTGAGCCAGCACATCGGGTTGCTGCCCGTGGTGATGGTATCACCCATGGACTGGGACCTGGTGCGTGGCAGCGGAGAGGAACGGCGCCGCTTCATGGACCTCATCATTTCACAGAACGACAACGAGTATCTCGATGCCCTCATCCGCTACAACAAGGCTGTCGAGCAGCGCAATGCCATGATCAAGCGAGAGATGAGAGACCCGCTCCTGTATGAGACCGTGGAGCAGTCCATGGCCGTCCATGCCTCGCTGGTGCATGAGCGCCGCAGCCGGTGGGCCGAACAGTTCATGCCCATCTTCATGCACTACTACAGCGCAGTTGCCGGCGACAGCGAGACAGTGAGCCTGCACTACAAGAGCCACCTCAATGACGGTTCCATGATGGAGCATCTGGCAGCCACCCGCGAGCGCGACCTGATATTGGGCTACACGACTCGCGGCATCCACCGCGATGACATCGAGTTGAAACTCGATGGCTATCCCATGCGCCACACGGGCAGCCAAGGTCAGTGCAAGACCTATACGATCGCCTTGAGATTTGCGCAGTTCGACTTCCTCAAGAACGGCAATGCCACTGTTCCCATCCTGCTACTTGACGACATCTTTGACAGGCTGGACGCAACACGTGTGGAGCGCATTGTCGATGTCGTGTCGAGCGACCGCTTCGGCCAGATTTTCATTACCGACACCAACCGTACCCACCTCGACGAGATCGTCGCCCGCCATGGTGGCGGCCATTGCCTGATGCACGTGGAGGACGGCAACATCTCTATACTGAAAGGAGGTGAGACCGCATGAAGCGCACCGAAGCCCAAAACGTGGGGCAGATCATCAAAGACCTGCTGCGCAAGGAGAACCTCGATGTCGCGCTCGACGAGCACCGCGCCAGTGCACTGTGGCCCCAGATTGTGGGTGACGGCATCAACCGGTACACCATCAGGCGCTATGTCAAGGATGGCGTCATGACAGTGCACTTGTCATCGGCATCGCTGGCCAATGAACTGATGCTCAACCGAGCCAGCATCATCCAGCGCATCAACGAAGCCCTGGGCCGTGACATCATCCGTGAAATCATCTTCAAATAGCGCCTCTCAACTATTAACCCTCAACTATTAACTAAAAATGAATCACGCTATCGAAGCCCAATACCCGTTCAAGTGCAGCACGCCCGTCCAATTGCGTTTCAACGACGTGGATGCGCTAGGGCATATCAACAATTCGGTCTATTTCCAGTTTTTTGATCTGGGAAAGACCCAATACTTCAAAGGATTAAATGTGCAGAGCGACATCGACTGGCGCCGTCCGACGGTCATCATCGCCAATGTCAACTGCAGCTTCCTTGTCCCTACACTGTTCAACGAGCCGGTTGAGGTGCTAACCCAGTGTGCCCGGTTGGGCAACAAGAGCCTCACTCTGCTGCAGCACCTCATCAACAGCGAGACGCGAGAGGTGAAATGCACCTGTGCCACGGTCATGGTCAATCTGCACCCCGACACCAACCAGCCTTCTCCGCTCCCCGAGGTATGGCGCAACGCCATCATCGCGTTTGAGGGACATGAGTAAGCAGCCTCATCCCGTTAACGGCACATCACCCATTAACCAGTTCGGGCAGACCCAAAGTTTTGGGTCTGCCCGAATCGGTTAATAGATCACGGCCACTGGCCGACTGTCATCACTTCATGACCTTAGCGGTGCTGGTCGTACCATCGCTGTAGGTGGTCACCTGGATGGTCATGCCCTGAGGCTGAGCCACTTCCTGACCGGCCATATTGTAGTAACGTACACCGGCAACTGCCTTATCGCTATTGAGCTCACCCACGCTGGTCGGCTGGGGGAATACCTCAAGATAGACAATGTCGGAGGCATTGCGCACGCCACCAGCGGTGTAATAAAGCTGCATACCGATGCGCCAATTGAAGAACCTCTCATAGCCCTCGGCAT
>Ga0247610_10007421_pt1 | contig 11263 bp, 9 predicted proteins | sample 174DNAGHGhighgp2_FD_193483 | JGI IMG/M metagenome (GOLD analysis project Ga0247610, IMG submission 193483) | Sheep rumen microbial communities from Palmerston North, Manawatu-Wanganui, New Zealand - 1742 DNA GHGhigh gp2 | ecosystem: Host-associated > Mammals > Digestive system > Stomach > Rumen ...
TGGATTTGGCCAACCTTTACAGTTGCTCGTTCATCGCTACCGAGGACCTCGGGCGCCGCAACGGGCAGGGCATAGAAGTGCTCGGTCGCTTGGACAACGCTCAGCTGCGGGGATGCAACTTGTTAGTGCTTTAACGTCCACCTCTTGTCCCGTGAACTGCTTCCGCAGGAAGGGTGTGTTCGGAAGGCGGGGAAATCTTCCCGTATTCCGTGTATTTGTTTTTTGTGTACCTTTGCCGTCTCATTTTGAAAGCTGATTTCATCTATGGAAAAAGTGAAAAGATTATTACCCGACATTTTGAAGACGATTCTTTTCGTCGGGTTAGGTGTATTTTTTATATGGTTGTCTATTAAGGATTTAAGTAAGGATGATATCCAAATGATATTTTCCTCGATGGCTTTGGTGAACAATCCTCGCGGGTGGCTGTTCATCGGTTTGTCGGTGCTTGCCATTGTGTTGGCGGACCTTATCCGCGCCGAGCGTGCGCGGCTTCTGCTGAACTCCATCCAATACAGGCCGCGCTTTTCAATGATGTTCTACTCCGTGATGGTCTGTTACTTGGCCAACCTCGCGTTGCCGCGTCTTGGTGAGATTCTCCGTTGTTCTTTTCTGCAGCGTTACGAAAAGGTCCCATTCCAGAAGTCGTTGGGTACGGTCATTCTCGAACGTGCCGTGGATATGGTGTGCTGGGCTTTCCTGCTTGTCATCGTCTTGTTGATGAATAACGGGTTGCTCTCCAACCTGATTGTGGATCAGAGTACCCAGATGACCCTCGAGGAGTGGTTTGCAGCGAAAGGGCTGAGCTACATGGGGAATTATCTGTTGTACATAATCATAGCGGTGGTCGTTCTTCTCATCGTGGTAGTGCGCATCACCCGGAACTGGTGGCAGCAGAAACCCGCATTGGTCAAAGTGGCCGACTTTTTCAAAGGGATATGGCGGGGTTTCGTGTCCATCAAGGATCTCCCGAATCCGTGGTATTTCGTTTTCTGGACAGTGGCCATGTGGATTAGCTATTTCTTAGGGGTTTACCTGTTTTTCCACGCGTTGCCTTACCTGCACCATATCGGCATTGGCGCCGCTTTCTCGGTGCTTGTCTTCGGCACTATCGCCTTTATTATCTCTCAAGGCGGCTTGGGGGCCTATCCGCTGATCACGGCGGGCATCGTCATGCTTTACGGCATCCCTTATACCGAAGGATTGGCCGCAGGGTGGATCGGCTGGATATTGCAGACGGCGGTATCCTTGGTTTTCGGTCTCCTCTCCCTCACGCTCACCTCTTTCTACAAACCGCATGATTCTGCAGTAAACACCGAAGAAAATGGATTGGCGTAACTTTCCGATGAATGAAAAGGTGGTCGCCAGGGATTTTTTTCGGGCGAATGCGCTTAAATTACACCTCCAAAAAATAGTCTTCACAAATGGCTGTTTTGATGTCTTGCACTTCGGGCATGTCCATTATTTGCAGCAAGCCAAACGATTGGGGGATTTGTTGGTGGTGGGGTTGAATAGTGACGAATCGGTGCGGAGGTTGAAGGGACCGTCGCGTCCTGTCAACGGGGAGATGGAGCGGGCATACGTGCTCGGCGCATTGTCTTGCGTGGATTATGTGGTAGTTTTTGAGGAAGATACGCCAGAAAATCTCATCCAAGTCGTCAAGCCGGATGTTCTTGTGAAAGGCGGGGACTATCAGATCGGGGATATTGTCGGGGCCGATTTCGTGATGGCTAACGGCGGTGTCGTGACAACGGTGCCCTTTGTGGAAGGCTATTCTTCCACACAAATAATTGAGAAATTAAACACTAAACAATGAGAAAGTTATATTTTCTGATATTGTCGGTATGCGCCACTACGTTGATGGGACAAAACGTGGATATAACCTCGTATTCCCAAAATATAGCCTTGGCGGACACGTTGAAAAAAGCCCCTGCTGTCGTTTTTCAGCAAGCGGCCTATCCTTCCATATCGGAAGTATATGAGATTCCTGCATATGGATTATATCAAAAGTATTGGGACACCAACCATTTGCGTAGCCGTCTTTTGGAAATCCCATTCTCCAACGACCGCCTCATGTTGATGTTGGTTCAGGATGCCAACAATCCGTTTGTCATGCCTTGCCAGTTCGAAAAGGTGCGCGCGGCTTACGGAGAGACGAAAAACGGTAGTTTTCACCCCGGAATAGACCTGAAGACTGAGCCTCAAACCTTGGTTAAGAGCTGTTTTGACGGCGTGGTGCGCATGGCCAAGGATTATGGGGACTATGGGCATGTCGTTGTGGTGCGCCACTATAACGGATTAGAGACGGTCTATGCCCATCTTGACAAGCTCTGCGTCAAACCGAACCAGATAGTGAAGGCCGGCCAAGTGATTGGACAGGCGGGTACTACCGGCAATACCAAGGAGTGCATACTGCATTTCGAAACGCGCTTCATGAACGAATATTTTGACCCGGAACTGGTCATTGATTTGGAGGAGGAGGATGTGCTGCAAAACAATATGGCCTTGATGTCAAGGGATTTCAATATTTTGCCTTTGGATGCAGTTGGGGATTGGAAGCCTGCAGCTCCGAAGCCTGCAGCAGCTCCAGCCATCGACGCCCCCTTGATGCAGAAGGACGAGCCCGTTCAGACAAGTCAAGCCCAAGGACACAGTGTGGATCCGGATTCAGTCTCTCCCGAGGTGTCTGGCCCAGTCCGTCCGTCAGCTACTCCTGCAGCCTCAAATTCGGATTCCGAAGTGGTCTATCATACCGTCGCGGCAGGAGAGAATCTGTATCGTATTTCCTTGAAATACAAGACTACTGTGGAAAATATTCTCAGGCTTAACAATCTTAAAAATGCTGACAGAATTGTTGAAGGGCAGAAACTGAGGGTGAGATAACTGAGTCCACTTGAAAAAGTCAAAATTGACGATTTTTTTGCTTGTAACACATTGAAAATCAAATATTGGTTTTAATGAAAACCACTTTTTCAAGTGGACTCAATGAGATAAGCATTACGCTTCCTTTTCGTTTTCTTTGAATGCAAAAATAAAAGCTACTGCGACCACGAAGGCGTAAGCGGCAAAGATATACCATGCGTTCGTCCATCCTTGCATGATGGAAGCGGGTTCTGCATGGTTCTTCAAGGGAATGAAAACAAGATGATTAAGAACAGCCTGGGCTCCGAATGTGCCGAGCGTGGCACCGATACCATTGGTCATCAGCATGAAAAGCCCTTGTGCGGAAGCACGGATGGAGGGCTCGGTCTGCTGGTCAACGAACAGGGAGCCGCTGATGTTGAAGAAGTCGAATGCCACGCCGTAAACGATGCAGGAGAGGATGAAGAGCCATACGCCCGGACCAGGATTCCCCATGCCGAAGAACGCGAAACGCAACACCCATGCAAACATGGCTATCAGCATCACCTTTTTGATGCCAAAGCGTTTCAAGAAGAACGGAATCAGCAGGATACACAGAGTTTCTGAGATCTGGGAGAGTGAGATCAACATGTTGGCGTGTTTCACGCCGAAAGCGTCCGCATATTCGGGGAGGTGCCCGAAACTGTGCAGGTATGGATTGGCAAAGCCATTAGTGATTTGTAAAGAGACACCCAGCATTATCGAGAAGATGAAGAAGACGGCCATTTTTCTCTCTTTGAAGAGTTTGAAAGCTTGTAGGCCGAACATGTCTGCCACGGAGGAGACTTTCCCGTCATTGTTGCTGTTGCATACGGGCAGGGTAAAAGCGTACAGGCCGAGTATTATGCCGATTCCGCCGCTTGTAATAAACTGATTTGCATTGTGCTGAAATCCGAGTAAATCCACGAACCACATGGAGATGATGAAGCCTATGGTGCCGAACACGCGGATGGGCGGAAAATGCTTCACCCGGTCCAGCCCAGCCATTTCCAGTGCGTGGTAGGCCACCGAGTTGGAGAGCGCGATGGTGGGCATATAGAAGGCCACTCCAATGGTGTAGAGGGTGAACAGCGGCCCGAATTGCACGGCATCACCTGCGCCCAGACCGTAAAGGCCTGCGCAAATCATCGCCGCCCCAGAGATAAGGTGGCTGATACCCAACACCTTTTGAGCTTGTATCCACCGGTCGGCGATGATGCCTAATATGGCCGGCATGAAGATGGAGACAATGCCTTGTATGGAATAGAAAATGCCGATTTGTCGTCCCAGTCCGTGTGTGGCCAAATAAGTGCCCATGCAAGTGAGATAGGCTCCCCAAATGGCGAACTGGAGAAAATTCATCAGAATGAGTCTGGCTTTCACGTTCATAATCGTATTTTTTATAATTGTCCTGAAGATTGGAGTCACTTCACGTAAAAATCAAATAGACATTGCCCTTCGAGAAAGCCTTGCAAATGGTCGTTGAGGTGCACAGGGCCTACGCCGACAGGGGTTCCGGTGAATAGGATATCCCCCATTTTGAGGGTCATGAACTGCGACACGTATGAAATGAGCGTGTCGATGGGAAAGAGCATGTCCCGGCTATGACCTTCCTGCACTTTCCCGTTATTGAGCAGAAGATGGAAATGGAGGTCTTGCGGGTCGGGGAGTTTTGATTTCGGGATGAACCCGCCCACCACGGCAGATCCGTCGAAGGCCTTGGCGATTTCCCAAGGTTCCCCATCTGCCATGCATTTGCGCTGTAGGTCCCTCGCGGTGAAGTCCACGCCCAAGCCAATCTCGTCATAGTACTTGTGGGCGAATTTTTCTGAGATACACTTCCCTAACCGGTTTATTTTCACGATAATTTCGGTTTCATAATGGACCTCGTTCGAGAAGTCGGGAAGGAAGAAAGGACGGTTGCAGCGGGTGATGGCGGACTCTGGTTTGAGAAAGAACACCGGTTTCGTCGGCACTGCATTGTGCAGTTCCGCTGCGTGCGCGGCATAGTTACGGCCGATGCAAATGAATTTCATGACGATCAGAAGAAGTTGATGTTCAAGGCAATTTCGACATATCCCAAGTTGGCACGCTGGTCCACCTTGCTGAAGCTGTTCTGGGCTTTCCCCTTGCCTTTGAAGTAGTTGGTGAATGTCTGCACGTAGTTGACCATCATTCCGACACGGGTGTTCGCGGTAAGGGAATACTCAAAGCCGGTGCCTATATAGAACGCTTCCTTGAACAGGGCTGCCTCTTGGGAGTCGATCGTCTGTCGTGACCAGACTTCATCGCCAAAAGTGTATTTGTCAGTGCTGGAGGCCTTCAGGTTGAAACTGTGCATCAGTCCGGCATTTCCGCAAATGAAGAAGTTGTTGATGGAGTTGGTTTTCAGTGTGACACCCGTCGGGATGGTCAGGTAGATGGAGCGGTAGGTCCGACGGGTTGGGGTGCTGTCGGCAATGCCGATTGCCCCGACCGGGACATTGTCCAGGAAAGTCATTTTGCCGCCGCAATGTTCGGCAAAAAGACCCGTGGAGAAGTAGAAGTTTTTCTTGCGGGTCAGGTTGACGTTCAGGTTGAGGCCATAGCGCATCCCGGAGGCCACGCCATCTTTCTCGTAACCGGGCGTATGGTCGTACATCCAGGAGATTGTGGGTGCGAATGTGACCCCGAAATTGATGCGGGAACCGTTTCCCGGATCTTTGATGTATGTGGAAGACATCCTCGGTTTTTTGTCGGTGTTGATCTGGCCGAAAACGAATCCGGCGAAACAGACAAATGCGAATAATAAAACAAACTGTTTTCTCATAATATGATTGCTTTGAATTGTACCATAATGTTTGTATCAAACCACGATTTTCAGTATCGTAAAACGAACCTGCAAAACTACAAAATATTCTGAAACAAAATAAAACGGACATGATTGAATGTCGATCATGTCCGTTTTCAGTGTTGAGGATGCGGAAACAGGGCTATTGCACGATTTTCAGTTCCTGCATCAGGTTCTGGGCGTTGGCCATCTTGTCGATGATGAAGAGCAGGTACCGCATGTCCATGCAGATGGTGCGCTGCACTTCGTTCTCGAAGGCGATGTCACCGCTCATGGCTTCCCAGTTGCCGTCGAAGGCCAGACCGATGAGGTTGCCGTTGGCATCAATGACGGGGCTGCCGGAGTTGCCGCCCGTGATGTCGTTGGTGGTAATGAAGTTGACCACCAAGTCGCCGTTTTCATTGGCATAGCGGCCGTAGTCGTGGTTTTCCCACAGCTTGATGAGGTCTTGCGGCACGTCAAACTCCCAGTTACCGGGTTTGTACTTGGCCATCACGCCGTCAAGGGTGGTGATATAGTTGTAGGTGACACCATCTGCCGGCTTGCAGTCTTGCACGCTGCCGTAAGTGAGGCGCATGGTGAAATTGGCGTCGGGATAGAAATTGCGGTCTTTCTGCATCTCCATCAACCCTTCCATATAGAGGCGGTTGGCGCGGCCGCATTCCACTTTTTCGGCCTGTTCGCTCAAGTTCCAATAGGATTGCAGGATGTCTAACATCAGGGCAAAGACAGGGTCTTTAGACAGAGATTTGGGGTTGTCCATCCAGGCCTCCAGTTTGGATTTGTCAACCAGGACAGACTTCGCGAAGGCGTTATCTACGAAAGCGGTGAAATCGCCATGGTTCTTGTCACCCACCTTTTTGATGGTGGCGGGCAGCTGGTCGCGATCCACATCTTTGTAGAACAGGTTCAGCAGGGCAATGGTGACGTCGCGGTCTAACGCTTTGTTATAGTCCTTGAAGAAATCCTCCACGGAAGCTTTCATTTTTTGGGCATTTGCAACAATTTTGTCGTGCGATGCCAGTTTTTCTTCGATAGCCCGATTGATAGGTCTGAACCGCAGGGCGAACGTAACGGCCTCGCCGCCGCGCCAGCCGGCTTCACGGTGGTAGATCAACGCTTTCTGGTATTTGGACTGATGATTCCAGTAATTGTTCATTTCGTCGAAGATGCCGTCATATTTGGCTTTGCGGTTTTTGTCTTGTGCGGCCCACTGGCGGAAAGCCTGTTCCTGCTCCAAACGTTTCTCATAGACTTTGTTGCGTTTCAGCTGCTTCACCTGGCCGATGTAGTATTTCCAGTAGTTGCTGACGCTGGCCTGTTTGGAGGCATACTGGATGAAGACGGCAGGGTCGGCGTCCATGTGCTTGCGGTATTGTTCCAATTTGGTAGTACGGCAATCCACGATGGCGGGCCCTTCGAGCTCGATGACGTTCTTCACGGCACCGGAGGCGGAGTAGCGGTCAGTGGAGCCTGGATAGCCCAAAATCATGGTGTAGTCGCCGGGTTGCACTCCCTTCAGCGAGATGGGCAGGTAGTGCTTCGATTTCATGGGGATGTTGTCCTTGCTGTACTTGGCGGGGGAGCCGTCGGGGGCGGTATAGACACGGAAGATGCAGAAGTCGCCTTTGTGGCGAGGCCACGTCCAGTTGTCGGTGTCAGCGCCGAACTTGCCGATGCCCCACGGTGGACAGGCCACGAGGCGGACATCCTTATAGACGTCGTATTCGAACAGGATGTATTGGTTGCCGTGGTAGAACGGCACGATTTCCACCTCCACATCGCGTTTGCCTTTGCGCTCGAGGGTCAGTTTCTTGCCGTTTTCCGAAATCTTCGCGGCACGGTCGGCCTCGGACATGTCATCGGTGACCCCTTTCAGGATAGCCGTTGTGACATCCTCAATGTAGGCGAGGAAAGAGACGGTGAGCCCTTCGTTGGGGAGCTCTTCGGCCTTGCTGCGGGCCCAGAAGCCGTCCTGCAGGTAGTCGTGTTCCACGGAGGAGTGGGCCTGCACTTGGCCGAGGCCGCAGTGGTGGTTGGTGAGCAAAAGACCTTCCGGGGAGATGAGCTCGCCGGTGCAGCCGCCGCCGAATTGCACGATGGCGTCTTTCAAGCTGGGTTGGTTGAAACTGAAAATCTGTTCGGCTGTCAGTTTGCAGCCAAGTCGCTGCATGTCAGCCAGATTTTGGCCATTGATGGAGTAGGGGAGCCACATGCCCTCGTCGGCTCTGGCACCCAAGACCAGCATCATCAGTGTGATGCATAAAAAAGAGAATTTTTTTATCATGATGGTGAAATATTTAAGATTTCAATGATGATTGTCGTCTAAATAAGCTTGAACTGTGCCGCCACCCACTTGTCTTTCGCCTTGTGGTTCACATATCGGAGCCCGTTCTGGGCGCAGCAGTAGCGCAGGGCGGGCAGGTCTTCCTCGTAGAAGCCGCTCAGGAAGAGCAAAGCCCCGTCGTTCATGCATTTCACGTATGCGGGGATGTCTTGGAGCAGGATGTTGCGGTTGATGTTGGCGAGGATGATGTCGTAGCGGTCGTTGCCCAGCAGCGATGCGTCGCCGAGCAGCACTTTCAGGTTGTCGCAGTGGTTGTGATGTGCGTTTTCCACGCCGTTGCGGTAGGCCCATTCGTCGTTGTCGATGGCGGTGACGGGAGAGGCCCCTTTCATGTAGGCGAGGATGGCGAGCACGCCCGTGCCCGCGCCCATGTCGAGCACCGCCTTGCCGCGCACGTCCGTCTCCAACAGGTAGGAGACCATCTGCGCGGTGGTGGCGTGGTGTGCTGTCCCGAACGACATTTTCGGTTCGATTACGATCTCGTAGTCCACGTCCGGGCGTGCCGGATGGAACGGGGCGCGGATGTAGCACTTGCCGTCGATCAGCACCGGCTCGTAGTTGGCCTCCCAGGCGGCGTTCCAGTCCTTGTCCTCCATCGGGGTCACGGAGTAGGCGACCTTCACTTCCGGGAACTCGGGGTTCTCCAGCATGTCTTTGAACACGTCTTCCCGGTAGTCTTTCTCCGGAATGTAGCACAGCAGTTCCTCTTCGCTGTCGCCGTCCATGAAACTGTCGCATCCGGCATCCGCCATCAGCGAGGTATAGACCTCCTTCCACGGGTCGGCAGGGGTGATTTTCAACTTGATTTCGAGATACTTCATAAGGGTTTCAAGTTTCAGGTTTATAGTAGAGGCGCAAAATTTTGCGTCTCTACACTCATGTCTTAAGTCTAATATTCGATCGGTCTTCCCGACAGGTTGAACCACAGCTCCTGTTCCTCCTGTGTCTTCTTGTCCACGACGATCACCTTGTAGGCGGTGAGTTTGTCGGCGAGACGCTTCACGGTGTAGAACTCCTTGAGTTTGCAGTTCTTGTGCTCTTTCTTGAGGTAGTCCTGGATGGTGGCGGAGAGGTTGTCGTTCTTGCCGAGAACCCAAGTCTCTGTGAGTTCGCCGTAACTGTTATAGACGCAGAACTCCTTGCCCCGGGTGGTGTAGAAAGCGGCGATGTAGTTCATGTAGCCGTCCTCCGTCCACACTTCGTTGTTCACCTTCGGGTATTTGAGCTTGAAGGCGGCTTTCACGTTCTCGGGCACATTGGAGGCATCGTCGTTGTCGAGGGTCATGTTCATCTTCTCATAGTATTTGTTGAGGGCATCGTCTTCGGCGCTTTCCTTCTTGTCGTTGCCGCCCAGCTCGTAGTCGGGATCCACGGTGCGGATCAGCTTGCCGGCCTTGTCGAAGAAGACGGTGGTGACCAGCTTGGCTTTGTAGTTGGCTTTCTCGTAGAACTCCACCATCGTCTTGTCGTTCTTGTCGGCGCGTTGCTCCTTGACGGCGCTCTTGAACCGCCAGCCGGGGTAGAAGTCGTTGAGGTGCTTGGACATCAGGCCCGTGACAGACTCTTCGGGCATGATGGTGAGGGTTTTCTCCCATACGCCGTTCGGTTTGATATAAACGGCCGTCTTCTTTTCCTGGTTGAGGCAGCGGGCGATGTACATGCTATCGACGAGGAACCAGTTGAGTTCGGCGGGGTGCAGCACTTTCTTCACCAGTGCTTTGGAGACCACGTCTGGGACTGTGTTGGCTTTGATGGCGATGTTGCCGTGCTCGTCCTTCACCACGGGCTCGGGTTTCTCCTTCTTGGATTTTGCCTCTTTTTTAGGTTGCTCGTTGGTTTTATTGGCAGTGGTGCTGGCCGGTTTTGACGTTGTACTCGCTGGTTTCGCGGGTGTCTTCGCGGCGGTTTTTGCAGCCTCTTTGGCGGCTTTTTCGGCGGCGGCCTTCTCCTCGGCCTCGCGTTTGGCAGCCGCTTCCTTCTCAGCCTGCCGCTCTGCTGCTGCGGCTTTCGCCTGTTCGATCTTGTCGGGTTGTTTCACGGTAGGATCTTGGAATCCTTCCGGATCATTGCGTGTGAGCAGCTTGTTCATGCCGGTGGATGCGAAAGTCAGCTGCGACGGCTTTGCGCCTACAGCATCCTCTTTCACTTCTAAGTAGTAGTGCGTGCTTACATCCTCCTGCTCTTCCAGAGCGCTGACACTGATGACATAGTCGGGGTAGTTTGCCTTCACATAATCAGTGATAGTGGAAGGCAGTTCGCCGGTCGGCACGGCGAAAAGGGTACGAATCCATTCGCCATCGGACGACAGATAGACCTTGCCGTTCGTGGAGCCGTCCTTGATGCTGGCAATGTAGGTGTTGCCATCCTTCATCCAACCCGTGACTTTAGCGTAGGAGTATTGCTCCTCAAGGGTTTGAACGACATCCGAGGGCACTTCGGCAGGTTTCAACTTTTGGGCACCAACGAAGTTGTTATTCCACGTAACTAATTGAATAGCAATAAGTAGCAACGTTGTTAAAATCGTGTTTCTCATATTTGTCAGGATTTGCAAACAAAGGCACAAAAATAAATTTTTTTGTGAAACGGAAAGTGTCTAAATTTGAAAATGCTGCGGACATGCCGAAAATCGGTCTCCGTTATTTCTCCAACCCGAAAAAATAGTATCTTTGCCCCGTTTTCAAAAAATGGAGAATATGAAAATGGACATACTGCTCGGCCTGCAATGGGGCGACGAAGGTAAAGGTAAAATTGTGGATGTTCTGACACCGAAATACGATGTCATTGCGCGTTTCCAAGGTGGTCCGAACGCCGGCCATTCGCTGGAGTTCAATGGACACCGGCACGTGTTGCACATCATCCCGTCCGGCATCTTCCACAAGGAGAAGATCAACATCATCGGTAACGGGGTGGTCATCGACCCGATCATTTTCGAGGAGGAAATCAATGCGCTGGTAGCCATGGGGTTAACCCCGACCGACAACCTTTGCGTCTCCCGTAAGGCACACCTTATCCTGCCCACGCACAAGCTGTTAGACGCGGCTCAGGAAGCGCACAAAGGCAACGCGAAGATTGGTTCCACGCTGAAGGGCATCGGACCGACCTATACCGACAAGACTGCCCGCATGGGACTTCGCGTCTGCGACCTTGAATCCCCCGATTTTGAGGCCAAGTACCGCAAAAACATCGAAGAACATGTCGAGATTTTAAAA
>Ga0247610_10007425_pt1 | contig 11260 bp, 23 predicted proteins | sample 174DNAGHGhighgp2_FD_193483 | JGI IMG/M metagenome (GOLD analysis project Ga0247610, IMG submission 193483) | Sheep rumen microbial communities from Palmerston North, Manawatu-Wanganui, New Zealand - 1742 DNA GHGhigh gp2 | ecosystem: Host-associated > Mammals > Digestive system > Stomach > Rumen...
ATGTTCACCGCGTTCGACTTCTGGTCGATTACCGACGGCGGCACGAGAAGGAGAACCCCTTTCATCGGCTTGAGGGCGGATTTGCATTCGTTCAAGCAGACCCCGAATTCCGTCAGGGATGAAAACGAGAAGCTGGCATTGGGTATAGTCAATCATCGTTACCCGATAAGCCACACGACGGCTTTATTGAAGAAGGACAACCTGTTCGTCTCGATGAATGAAATCAGGCTGTACGACTATTCCCTTGACGAGATGGTGACGGACGACGACTTGGAATTCGAGCTTGATTCCATGTTCAGGATTACAGACGCGAAGATGAAGACCTTGTTCGGCTTCGAGAGGACGACGGAGAGGATGTGATTGAATATGAAGACCGTTGAGAAGAAAATCGTGCCCAAAGAAGATATTGCCAATTATCTTGACGAAGGCTCTTTCATGTTCGACACCGAGAATTCCAAGCACTTTTTCAGCGTGTGCTTCAAAGTCCCAGTCCCTTACTGCCCTGTCTGTGGCAGGACGAATCCCGAATGGAAGAAAGGGGAGGACTTGTACTGCGCCGACGTGACGGCGCACCACGCCGTCACGAAAAGCCAGTCGCAGGGCGAAATCGTCTATGACGAGATTTGGACTGGCAAGCTGAGGTCTTTGCATTTGAGTAAGAAATCGGGAATCCTGCAAGATGGAAGTTACTTGGAGATAAAGGGATTTCAGTCGCCTTTCATTGAGAACTGGAGAATGGGAACGGAAGTGAAAGTGCCTTTCAGCAGAATACTGTATCTTGTGCATACTGAAATACTCTACGATGGCAATTGTGAATTCATGAAGACCATCGAAAAGACATTCTTCGCTTTCCATGACAAGAACGAGAATGCGTCGATGCTTGAAAGCATGACCGCGACGGCGTGAATCAGGAGAGAACCGTGGGGCAGAAAAGAAAAATCGTATCTGAAAAGGCACTTGCCGAATATCTTCAAAAAGTGCATCAGGAAAAGATGCTATGCACGGACAGATTCGTTGTCCAGTTCAAAGCGGAATGCCCTTACTGCTCAATATGCGGAAAGAAGGACAAGTCGTGGAAGAAGGGCAGGGACAAGCACTGTTGCGATGTAACGGCGCACTATGCGACAGGTCATCGTCAATTGGATGGCGAAATCGTCTATGACGAGACTTGGGACTGCGTACCGACCGAAATGTGGTATCATGAAAACAATCCTGCGGAAGAGAACTACCTGACCATTGAAAAATGCAATGCCGTCGATGGGGGCATGACCAAAGCGAAAGTGACTTTCGACAGGATACTGTGTCTTACGCATTCGTACATGATGAATGACGAAATCGAAAGCATGACGTTTTTCGTCCTGCACAAGAATGCGTCGGAATCGAAGCCGAGCCAGTGAGATTCAATCTCCCGCGTGTGCGGAATTTTCATCGTCTCGGCTTGCAATTCCCGAAACATGGTGTATATTAATGTAAAATCAACCAACCAATCATGCAATCAAAGGGGAATTGCACTATGCATCTCTACACTACGATTTATCGGCTCAAAGGGGCAGGGAACTACTACCTTGAAGGGCAAATCCTACCTTTCATCCTAGCTGGCTACCAGGAAGAGGAATTCGAGGAAGAGGAAATCGAACTCGAAGTCGGATTCGATGGCGAGTGGGTTGACGAGGGGATTGGTGGCACGGAGTACTGGGGCGGTTACAGTACGCATCATGACTGGTGCTACGAGGTCGAAGAACTTGATTCTGCGGTCGATACGCAGGACGGCAGGGATTGGCTAGACCACCTGACCGAAGAGGAACGCGACCGAATCAAGCGTGAATGCGAGGAAGAAGGACGGCAGGAAGATGACGGATGACAAGGAAACCAAAATAGACTTCTCCGCGATGCCGACTGGATTGGTGTCGCGGATGTACGAAGTGTTCAAGACGCTTGTCGAGCAGTCTTATATGATTGAGCTGTCAGATTCAATCTACATCAAGTCGCTTGTCAACGGCTATGCCATTTATCTTGAGGACTTCGACCAGAAGATATACGAAGTGCTGACTGCGGTCGAGAAGGGCGGACAGCCCGAAGAGCAGACCGACTTCCCGAAGCTATCCGAAGACCTCGTGGAGAAGATGTACTCTTTCCTGAAGACCGTCTTTGACGAATTGTTCTACGTGGACGAAAACAAGGCATACGTGAACACTGGGTATATCAGCCCAATTTACGCATGCAATCCCACGGAAGAGACAAGCGGTCATGGATGGTATCAGCAGGACGCTGACAAGGAAGACATGGAGAAGTTGCTTGACGAAATCAATCAAATATTGGAGAAGTAGAATATGAATGAAGAGCATCCAATAGAATTTCTTTTGAAACAGTTGTTGGAGTACCACGAAGTTCCAGGCTATGTCAACGACAAGGTGACGGAGTACCTTGACGGCTACAAATGCTGTGCGTTCTGCGAATCGTGCAAGCGTCCAGACCATGACAACTGCCACGGTCTTGACTTCGACAGGACTTGGTGCGGTTACTTCCATGATGCGCGTGAGAAGCTGACGTGCTTCGGCATCATGGACTACTACCGCGATATATTGGAAACCAGTAAAAGTAAAAAGGAGCAGGAAGAATGAAGAAGATTGTCTTTGTGTTGGCGTTGGTGATGTCCGTTGGCGCGTTCTCGCTTGACGCGCTGACCGCAAGCGACTATGAAATCAAGCGTCTGACGATTGAAGCCATCCGCGACAAGGACATGTCGCCAGTGGTCGAGCTGTTGAACAGCATCAGGAATCTTCATGTGTCGCATCAGGTTCGGGTGCTGAAAGCCATCGAACTCGGATTCAATCATCCAGCGGGATTCGTCCGCGAGAATTCCGAACACGCCCTGCTTGCGGTCATCCGCTCCACGCACATGCCGATTGCCTTCATCGTCCGCAAGGGAAGTGACGGCGAATGGAAATTCAGCGCATGCGTGAACGAATTCAGCATGAAGGCGAAAATCCCAAGCTATACGGAGGAAGAGCCTGCTGGACTGCAAAGGTAAAGGAGGTTTGAATCATGTACATGGCAATTTTCATGCTTGGGGTTTGGACTGGAGCGTTGGTTTCGATGGGGCTTATGGCGATATTGAGCGTAGCGTCCAACAGCGACGACCAGCTTGAACGGCATCTGCGCAGGGCTGAATTCGAAAAAGCCACCGCAGAGCCTAGCGTCGCGACACCGCCATCCGAAACGGCGACCGCAGAGCCGAGGCAAGAGCCTGTGCGCAGGATGAGCCACGGTGAGATGGTGCAGATTCAGGTTGAATCAGAGGCGTTGCGCAAAGAGAGAGGGGAAGTGAAATGAAAGAGGCGGTCAGGACGGTCGCCGTCATCTTCCTTATCCTGCTGGCGTGCATGCTGTTCGATTACAGTTGCAGGATGAAGCTGGGCAGGGGCTATGGAAAGAACGGCAAGACCGAGAATGGCGTGGTTTTCGTTGACAAGGAATTGAAGGGAATCGTCAACCGATACGTGTTCGATGGGCATGAGTACATCCAGTTCACAAACCATTCGTATTCAATCATCCACAACCTCGAATACGCGAAATGCCGTGAGGCTCGGAATCCATGACGGACGAGGAATTCAGAAGAGACTACATCATCCCGACCATGATTGAGTGGAGCGGTCATTCCACGACCAATGAGGAATTCAGGTTTTGGTGCGAGTGCAACAACTTCTCCATCGACAAGGGCATGTTCCGCGAGTGGGGGATGAAAGTTTGGTCGCGCTCGCACAAATTCAAAGACGGGGAGCTTGTGTTCCTGATTGGGATTTCGAAGGATATGATGCCTCTCAGGTATTACGACATGATGGTGCGCTATCAGCCGAGCGAAGGTGATGAGGAATTCCTGTCAAACGCCTACGAGAACATCAATCTTTCAATGGCGATGCTTGTGAACGCATGGAACAGGCGGATTTGGCTGAGAAAGAATGGATTCAGTACTCCGCTGATACCAGCGCATTGGATGACACCCACGGTGAATTTCGAGAAGGAAGAATGATTAGGAAATTGAACAGGTCTTCATGGAACGTCGCTTCAAGCTGGACTAACTTGCAGTACGACGATGAAGTATATGACAGCGATGAATACTGGAACTGGCGCAATGACAGGGTGTTTAAAAAGAAGCCGAAAGGCGCGTCTTTTGCGCATATCGACAATGCGTACCTGTTCGTGGACTACGGCGACACGAGACCTTGTTTCATGGAGGCTTACAACTGGTGCAAGGAACACAGCATCAGGCGTGTCATCTGCGGTGGCTACATTGCTTTCGCCGTCTATCCAATGAACGACATCTCAATACCAGTATGCCTTGCTAACGGATGGAAAATCAGCTATGATTCGGTCAGGTCTGCCAGTGGAATCGTAAGGGATGCGAAGGAAACAACGAATTTCACCGCAGACGAAATGTCGGGCATATCCTGCGTCCGTCTTTACAAAGACAAAAACGACAGGCAGTATGCGCGTTACTGGTATTCAGGGAAAATGGCGAAAAATGAGTATGACAATTGCATGGGGTGGTTTATCACGTTGAATTCATTGTTCGACATTGACTTCGACTATACGGAGAATGCCGAGAACGGAGACAGGATTTTCACCGTCGCCCAAAAACAATAGGGGGATTGGCAATGGGATACAGGATATTTTTGCAGGATTGCGCCGCGAATGCGTTCATAGAGAAAAGGATGAATGGGAACATGGATTGCTACCTCTCGTTCGGGGAACTGGAGGAATACGGACGGCGTGTTTTCCTTGAACTGAAAGACCGTGGCATTGATGCGGAACTCCATTTTTCAAGGGATTTGACAGACCAGTTTTTCGACAGTTCCTATAACGAGGGCTTCTTTTTCCCTGCCACGGTGAATGAGGAGAATGGGGTTGGGCTGGATTCGCGGAAGACGAAATCGGATTTGATACGGCATTATCAGGGATACCTGCCTCTCGACCTGCTGTTGGCGTATTGCTCGGTCGCCCATGACATGTACGGCAGGGGAAAGGGCAAAAAGAAGGAGAAACCATGTCGAGAACAAGTCTGAAGAAAGCACCAAGATTCATCAAAATGCTCAATGGGCGCATCTGCGAGCATTTCAATTTCCCGAAGGACACGGAATGCACAAGCTGGTACATCGAGAAGGACACGATGGAATTCGGGATAGGGTGTTACAACACGATTGAAAAGGTTTCATCCTTTTTTTATGGAAAGAAGTTTGAAAGGGCAGAAGAGGCGAAGAAACTTGCGGATAAAATCATTCAATGGTTGTCCAACGAATCGGACGTGAAGTCCGCCCGAATCGACCCCGATTGCGACACAAGGGTGCTGATTAAGATTAAGAAGCATGTCTTTGTGCGCGAGCTGTCCTCCAAGTTCTTCAGGGCGATAGGCTCGTTCTTCATGGAGATTTGGAGGTTCTGCATGTATGTGCCCAAGCATTGCGTCATGTGCTGGTTCGACAACGAATGAGAATTCGCGCATCCGTGCTTGCAATTCAGCCGAAATGATGTATATTACCTGAAAAGCGGTATTACAGGCAACAACCATTAAGACAAAGGAGTTTGAAATGAATGACATTAATCTTGTTCTCTGCGCCATCATGTACGTCCTGATTTTCCTATGCGCACCGCAGGCATGCGCCACGCCATTGGAAAAGGAAATCGGTCTGAGACGGAAGAAGTACCAAGACCTTATCAAATGCCATGACGTTGCGTTTTTCGTCGTGCTGTTCTGCGGTTTTCATTTTGTTGAAAGCATCGAACAGTTCGAAGCCAACATGCTTGTTTGCCTTTGGGGAATCGAATCCTTGGGCTTCCTGCTTTCCAAACTATCTGACAAGATGGACGATTGCGTTTACGAAAAGGGCTACGATGGCATTTTCAGATACATCCCGAACAACTGACGAGGGTGGATGCCATGTACAAACTGGACTTCGAGAAAATCACGGAAGAATTCGCATGGCATGAGACAGGTCACGTGGTTGTCTCCTTCCTGCACAAGATAGTGCCCTATGGCGCGGTTATCAATCCGCCGTTGAAAGGCTACACCATGTACCCTGCCTTGTACCTGCAAATGCGCGGTCAACTGTGGGACGTGTTGCTCGCAGGGCATGCGTGGGTCATGAAATTCGTCGGTTCAGAGCAATGCTCGCTCTATGACACGAGCGACAACTCCGATTGGAGCAAGCTCGGAATGCCGAGCCATGAGACCGTGGAGACGCTGACCAACGCCCTGTTGGAGCGCACGAAATTCATGGACGGCGTATCGCATGAGATACATGACATGATTCTAAAGGATAAGATGGTCATGGGGTTCGGCTTGGATTGCGCCTATGCGCGTTTCCGCATAGGCAGGAGAGCGGAGTGCGCCGAATACGAGAGATGGTTCGAGAACGAGGGAACGGTTTTGCGCAAGCAATGCAGGCTCAGGGATGCAAGGGAGCTGACTGGCTTCTTCATCCACGCAGACCTGAATTTCGATTCGCCTTGGGAGTACGCCGAGGACACCGCCGAGCTTGGCTGAGAGAAAAATGAAAAAAATCATGCGCCCTGACTTGAAAAATCAGGATGGCGATGTATATTATAAGTGTTGACAGGGAAAACCAAAGATTTCGATACGAGAAAATCCCCGTTGCACCGCTGAAAAGTGGTGACGGTTGTCGGAGTTCGCCGACCGTGACGGCAGGAATGCCGTCAGAGCGGTCGGAGTACGACAGGGGTAGGCTCGGTGACAAAACTCCTTTTGTTACATCGGGCTTGACGATGAAAAGGCTACAAGACTGGAACTGATGGTCTCGCCTTTGGACGAACCGTCGATGCCATCGGCATCCACGGTCAAGAAAAGCCGTCCTACGGTCACGGGCTTGACCGAGATTGACACGCGCCACCATACGCACATGCAATGCCCGATGGCGACACCACCACGCCAAGATGTACGTCACATCTAGAAAGCTGAGGATTGGCAAGGGCAGGGCAACCACTTGTCAGGTCTGCAAAGGACAGGCTAGAAACCCACGCCGACAGTACGCTCCCAGTAAGCGGAAATCGGCACTTCGAAACAACGGAGCTTGTGAAGCTTCGATAAAAGAACGTCTCCTGTGGTTGGGAGCAAACCCCGCGACCGAAATTATCGGTCGCGGGGTTTTTTATGTCCTGAGCCGACCGCGCCTCATGGATTCAATCTTTTATTCGGCGGACGCGGAAAATTCATCATTCGGTCTTGCAAACCCCGAATTCGGGTGTATATTAAGGGAAACGAACCAACCAAAAAAGAAAAAGGAGATACGACATGCTTTTCAACTTCTTCAAGGAAAAGACCTACATCTTCACGTTTCCGTCCACGAACGCAAGGTATCGCGTGCAGGCGTTGAACAAACGTTCCGCATACAAGAAGTTCAAGAAGATGCTTCCGTCTGCGGATGACGCAATCGCGAGACAGTTCAACTGCGACGAGCAGAAGTAAGACAACCGCAACCAAACCAAAAAGGAAAACAGCGATGAAGAAAGAGATTACGGACAAGATGCTTATTTACGCGGTCAATCATAAGGCTTTCTTTGGTCTTGGTGGCGTGGCTCGTTCGCGTGATGACTTAAACGTATGGCTCGACAGCAATTTCGACAAGTACACTAATGAACTTAAGGAGTACTCTCTTGAAGAGTTCGTGCGTGTGTTCCCAAACGTCGATGCTATTCTTGTCGTTGGAAAATGGGTCGGAGAACCCTACAAGATGCATTTCGAGCTTGTCGAACGCAGTGAGCGGATGCGCTTGGCTGACGCTGTAAATATCGCGGAACAGCGTTTCAACACGGATGAACGTCTTGAACACTGGTTCTATGTTGTCAGCGCGAGAAGCGTAGTCATGATGGATGTTCGACGCATTAAAAGAAACCAATATTATGAAAGAATGGGAAGCACTATTCGGGAGGAATGACAATGGTGGCATGCGCATGTGAGCAACTCATTGAGGAAATCAATGGAGCTTTTCTCGGTTTTTGCATGGCGGTGGTTCTCATTTGGGGCTACTGGAAAATCTTTGAAAAGCTCTGCAACATTGGCGACGGCAGTTGGGGCGTGGTGTTCTTTTTGTGCACACCGCTTGTCGTTGTGCTGTTCCTGATTGGCGTTCTCGTATGGCAGGGCGTGACGACCGAATGGGTCGCCGTACCTCGGCAGGACGAAACGTTGCAACGATTCGTCAATGAAATGAACATGAGAATCAACGACGAATATTCAGACATAAGGGTGCAGAGGGCACATGACGAACTGCGTGACTTTCTGAGGAACTGAAATTGAAGTGGCGTACCGAGAAATCGGTACGCCCTTTTTGCGTCCGCGCCATGAAACACGGATTCAATCCTTTTGCCGAAAAATTTCCGCCTCTGCTTGCAAAATCCCGAAATTGGTGTATGTTAATGTTGTCGCCTGAAAATGAAGACGGCAAAAATCCCAACCAACCACAAAGGAGACAACATGAAAAAGAAATTTGTCGTTGATGTTTACCGTACACTTACGCAGACAATCGAAGTCGAAGCTGAAAATGCAGAAGAAGCAGAAGAAAAGGCTTACCACATGGGCTACAATGGTTCAATGACGTGGACAATCGACATGCTAAATGACGATGTTGAAACGCATACAAGCGGTGAAGTTGACGAAAAGGGTGAACGTCAATACTACTAATCCGCAAGTAAACCAACCATAAACAAAAAAAGGAGACAACCACATGAAACGCACTCAAATCCTCAATATCATCAAATCCCTTGCTCGCTCCTGCGGTTCCTACGGACGCTTCTACAATCAACTGATTGAAGCGAAGAAAAACGACTACGAACGCTACGATGCTTTCATGAAGCAACTCGAAGCTCAGAATCTCAAGGATTCCGTTGACTTGGTAATGTACCTAGAGGGCTGAACCTCCTCGCTAGGGAAAAGGAGACGTACCAATCGGTACGTCTCCTTTTTTATTGTCCATGTCACGGGGCATGGATTCAATCCCGACGACGGAAAATTTCACTTGCCGATTTGCAAAATTCCGAAATTGGTGTATGTTAAGTGAAATTACTTAATTTCACCGTTTTTAAGCGAATTCACTTAACAAACAAAGGAGCGGTCATGGAAAAGTTCGAGACAGTTGAACGGTATCATTTCAACAATTTGGCTGAAATGTTCGAGTTCTTGAAATCCAATAACGACTACCGCACAATCTCGTACAGTAGCGAGGAATGGAAGAAGAAACTCTGCGTTTTAACATGGATTGACAAGGTTCGTAAGACGACCGAGTACATTGTCGGCATTTCCGCAATCTATCCAGGCAAAGGCTATGAACCGCTCGACAAGTACTTCAAGGCTGACGGCACAATCGACAACGAGCAGTTCGCGAAGGACTACGACATCGAGTGTTTCGTCGGCGAGGAAATCGTTTGGGAGAAGTAATCATGTGGCACAAACTGGAAGTCTTTGTCGCGATACGCCATCCCTTCAACTTGGCGTGGCGTGAATTCAAGCAACAACCCGAAGCACCGCAGGACGAAAGCGAGGATTCCATGTGGTACAAGCACAAGGCTGAAATCGCTGACGAAGTGGTGAGACACGCGCACACACCGTCAAGCTATTCCAGCAAGGCGTTGATGCAAATGGCGATGCAACCGTGGAAGCAAATCCACTACACGCAGGATGACGGAGTGGAGAACATGGGCATCGAGGAAATCAAGCGGATATGCTTGCATTGGCTTGAAACCAAATTCAAGTGATTCGCTCCCATGCGGAGAAGGTCTTGCCTTCTCCGCTTTTCCACGCCAAGACCATCGGGATTCAATCCACGGGCTGTTCATCTTCCCGTCTTCTGGAAAGCTTCCTGAGCCTGCTTGAAATCTCAGGAAGCGGGTGTATATTAATTCGCGAGAGAGGAGACGGGATGAACATCAACCTTCAACCAGAACACACTTCAGAATCAGAACACGACATGAACGACAACAAGATGATTATCAACGGAGTCACGATTCCGTCCATTCCGCTTCAGATGACAAAAGTCGGTGGAATCACCATCCCAAAAGAGCACCTCGAAATGATTCGGGAATTCAAGGACAACGAGTCGGCGGACGCAGTTTCCATGATGAGGATGCTCAGAATCGCTGCGAAAATGAGGAGAGAAAATCGTGGAATCAAGAAATTCAGTGACACGTGGAGCAAGCTTGTCGAAAACGTCTAACCAAGGGAGAACAGAAATGACGGGAACCGAAGAGAAGAACGAGACCCAAGGGGCACCGAACTCGGCGTTGGCTGTGCGTCACGCTCAGGAAGCTAGGGAGGCGAAAGAGCTGGCTTGCAAGTTGACCGACATGGTGAACACCTGTGGAGGAGACGACTACGGTGTAAAATGTCTTGTCCAAGAGATGCTCAGGAACCATCGAACCCTACAGCAGGCGTTTTTCAGCAGTTTCGTCATGAAGCTGATTGAGACGGTGGCGAACTGGAAGATTGATGTCAACACCGACGAGCGCAACGAATGCATGAAGAAGACATGCGACCTGATTTACAAGGCGTTGGAAGAGCATCAGATGACCCGCACCGACGAAGACGGAAGCAAGAGAATCTACGGCATGCCTTTCATCTAGGCATGGGCTGGCGGAACCAATTGCGCAATCGACTGAAAAGGAATGCGCCATGCGGTTTCCGCCAAGACATGAAAGCGGTCGAGGGCAGGAAACAACCCAAGGCACCCTCTGGAAGGCGGTCAGAATCGATTCTGACCGCCTTTTTTGTCCCGCCTATGCATCTTATAGAGTTCGAACGGTTTCGTTGCCCATACGTCGATTCAGGGCACCTTTCGAAGGTTCCCGCCACCCCGTCGGGATTGAATCCTCGGCGGATGCGGTCGCCATGTCCTCGCTGGCTTGGGGATTCAATCCCTTTCCGTGCATATACGCGCATGTGCGCGTGTGTACGCGCATAATGCGCATACGTGCGCGTAATGTCTATATGGGGAAATAAGAAAAATCAAAAAAATCAAAAAAAATCATCGTCTTGACTTGCAATGATGTTTTGCGGATGTATATTAAAAGCGTTGACAGGGAAAAGTGCCGAGCGGTGCTTAAAAAGTCAACGGAAACCAACCACGCATAAGGGGAAACCACTATGACGAAGACCAACACCAACACCAACACCACCAAGAAGACCACCACCACCGCTACCGCTCCCAAGACCGCTACCAAGAAGTCCACCGCGACCGCGACCGCAGTCCCGACT
>Ga0247610_10007429_pt1 | contig 11256 bp, 8 predicted proteins | sample 174DNAGHGhighgp2_FD_193483 | JGI IMG/M metagenome (GOLD analysis project Ga0247610, IMG submission 193483) | Sheep rumen microbial communities from Palmerston North, Manawatu-Wanganui, New Zealand - 1742 DNA GHGhigh gp2 | ecosystem: Host-associated > Mammals > Digestive system > Stomach > Rumen ...
TCACCCGCACCCCTGCTGCTAAGCCGCCTGGGTGGCGGCTGTGCAGCAGTGTCGCGAGCGCGAACTCTTCAGGGTGGGTTTGGTTCTGGCCAGAAGTATTACTGGACCGGACGAACCGCAAAACCGGTGTACCGATTGTACGTGCTCTGCGGGGTCACACCAACAGAGTAGAAGCTCAAGCCCCGAGCGTTGCGGGCAGAGCCCCAAGACGACGACCAGTAGTAACCGTCGGCACCGCGATAGTTCCACGTCGTCCCGACGCCGTAGCCGGAAGCAGGGAAGAAAATAACGTTACCGTTAATCTTGCTTCTAAGGCGAAGACCGACGATGCCGTTCATCGTGATGCGCTTATCGGCTGCCGTACCAGCCACGCTGGTAGATGCGGACACTATGTTACCGTCGGCATCTATGAAGTCACAGTTGTCGAACAGTTCTTTAAACTCTTCCTTAGACGGCATGCGCCAGGGTGCGCCGAGGTGACGGCGTGCTGCGTCAAACGACGGACCGAAGTCTGCGGTCAGGGCAGCACCTGGAGTAGAGCCGTAGGGCTGGCCCTCGTAGTAGGGCTCGTTTTCGTTCACACCACCCCAGTTATACACGCCAGCGAACGAGTTCTGTGCGTTGGGATTGTACATGTCCGTATTACCCCACGAACAGAAGGAACACTCATACTGGAACTCAGATGCGGCAAAGCCGTTCTGCTGTGTGATGTCGATGTTCCTCTTAGCCCAGAGTACGCCGCTTGGCAGACCCATGTCCACGTAGAGGTCGGTGTCTACGTAAGGCTTGTTGTATTCCAGGATGTCTTCGAGAGACTTTCCTGTCTTCAGGTCAATAATGGCCTTCGTCGTGAGGGAACACTTACCGTTAGGCGCTCCGTCCTGTCCGAAGAGCATGACCTGCTGGGTTTTCAAAACCTTTTCTTGTGTCGTCAGCGCAGCTTGCGCGTTTTTCAGCGACTGTGAAAAAAGACTTGTTTCCATACTTTTGTTATTACTTTATTTGTGAAAAAATGATGATGTCACTTAGTGATGGTGCGGAACTATCCGTTGATAACGACGGTACGATCCATGAGTTGGGCCACAGCCGTCAGCAGTTCGTTGACCGTATACGTCTTGTTGTTGTAGGTGATGGTCTTGTTCTCCAGCGCCGACACGCGGGCGTCGAGTTGCGCCTTCCAGTATTCAATGGCTGCGTCAGTCCACTGCTCCCAGTCCTGATGGATGGTGTTGCTGCTGACTGAGAAGACAATCTTGCCGTCGACGACCTGAATCACAAACGCATTGTTGTCTATGACGAGTGGCACGGGAAAGTGACTCGTGGCCTGCTTAGCGCGGTAGATGACGCCGTTGATGCCGATGATGGCATTGGCGACGAATGTGCTCGTTGGCGTGAGCGTGTTGACGTCCACGGGGTAGAGGGCCGCACTTAGCGGTGCTTTTGTTGCAAGGCCTTCTGTCACCTGCTGTTTGGTAGCGAAGACAGCCGTGATGCTGCTCCAGAACTCGCGCAACACCAGTTGCAGGTTCTGCTTGAGCCACTGCATCGGTGTTAAAACGCTATTGTTATCGTTTGCCATAATCTAATCAGAATCTGTTTTCGCTTTATGAATTGACAGTAAAGGAGCCTGCAGAGAAGACACCCCGAGGAGCGTCACTCCTCCGCAGGCACACAGAGAGCGCAATTAGTTGCCGGAGTTCGAGCTGGAAGAATCGGAGATGGCAGCGGCCACGAGAGCCTGTGCCTCGGCCACGCTCAGCAGACCGAGATCTTCTGGCTGAACAGCCGACTCAGCAGCAGCCACGGCGCTCTGCAGCTTTGTGGTAGAACCAACGGTAACGGCATTGTTAGAGGCAGAAGCCGTTACGAGGGCATCGTTGCCGGTCTCACCAGATGCAGAGACGTTCTTGCCGCTGATCTGATTAGCGAGAGCAGCCAGTTCTGCTGTTACCCAAGCCACGACGGTGGTCTCCTCAGTATCCTGTGGGAGCGTACCAACGAGGTTCTGCAGGTTGGTGATGGCCGTGTTCATGGCAGAGGCATCGTCTGGGTGGTTCTGGATCCATGCTGCAATCTCCTGCAAGGTGTCGAGGGACTCCTTGGCTGTAGAAGGAATCAGCTGTGCAGCCAGTTCCTCGTTAGCGATGGTGCGGACGCTCTTTGCAGCATCGCTGCCGATAAGAGTTGTTACTTTGCCGTTGACGGTGCTGATGTTAGCGTCGATAGCTGAACGGTTCTGCTTGACATACGCGATGATGTCATTGATGGCTGCCTCCAATGACTCGGTGGCAACCAACTTCAATAAAAGCTCGTCTTTTGTCATAAAGCGAAATACTTTTTAAAGGGGTTAATAAAAGTGAACTATATCTGAGTTTTATCCTCATTCTGTTTATGTGTTGGCGGCAATGGCGTCGGCCACCATCTGACGCGCTTCTGCGGGTGTGGTCACGATGTCCGGGTCGATGTCTTCCATTTTGATGCTGTGATCCTGAATGGATGCGCTGTTCACCGTATTCTCTGGAATGGGAACACCTGGCGTGATATCTCCGCCGCCACCGCCACCGCTGCCCGACTGGTCGGTAACAATCTCTGCCGATGCAGGCTCTGCGATGCAGTTCATACGGTACTCCTGTCCGGTGCCGCCCACAGGAACATTGACCACCATCTGCTTTTCCAGAATACGGCTGTCGGCGACATTCCAAGGAAGGCCAACGCCAAGGCGCGTCTCCAGATAAAGCACTTTGGTTCTCTCTATCGGGAAAGTCAGTTGCACTACCTTTCCTCCCGAGAAGACGTCAGATACATAGCTCTGCCCGTCATAGTTGAATGATAATTTTGCCATGTCTGTTCTTTTTTAATCAGTTCCTATGCCGAAAGATAAGGAATGAGACTTGAAAAGTCAAGGGCATTTTAACCATCTCATTATACAGGCTCTGCTGTTTTGTTTACTTTCCAGCATATTATCTCTGTACCATCATTTTCATCTTTATCCATGTAGCATTCCAATTCAGCACAGTTGCCATTATTAAGAGTGTATGTTTCTTGATTTACTCCTGTGCCATATTTTGTGTATCTGATGACAATGCTGCAAGAAATGCCAGAGCGATTGTATAAAATAATCTTCGTACCTACAAAGCCTCGAATCTGATCTTTTTGGATGAGGGTGTACCTGTCTTTTAACGCCGAACTCAGAAGTGGCAGAGAGAAATAACTCGAAGTGCCCGGGTACAGGCGTATAAACGAGCCACACTTGTCGAAATCGAGAACTGTTGCGTTTTTGATGTCATCACGTTTGTATTGGTTGATATTGCTCGTTGTGATGTTTGTTGGCGCCTTTCTTATGAATCCACTAATTACGCCTGTTGTCTGATAGGCTATGCCTCGTTTCAAATCCAAACAATAGTTTGGTGCAAAAGTGTACTTGGATAAACTGTTAATATTGCATGGCATTCCTCCGTCTGTATAAGCGCGAAGTTCATAGTTCCCGCCTTCAATGTTCACTATAAATGATTTGTCTGAATTATCATTGGCAGTGAACTTCACCTCCGTACCAGCAACCTTCGATCCTCCCTTAAAGAGTGCCGCAAACATATTCCCATAGATACAATCACCACTTACCACAAAGTGTTTTCTTCCAGAAGACAGATAGAAAGAGTCTATTTTGACAGCATTACTTGATGAGTAAGAATTGTTGTCAAAGCTTGATGCGTCAGCGTTCGTTCCGTAACCCATATATCCTTGCGGTGTAGATGGGTCGAAATATGTGTAAGCAGGATAACCGTTATAGTTTTCAGGACTCTCAATGGCACCGCCATAAAACACATCATTTATTTTACCGTGAACAGAAATCAGCCAATCTCCTGAAATGACAGCAGATCCAAATTGTACAAGTCTCTTTAATATCACATCCCCATTTGGCTTAGTATGAACATTACCGCTTGCATTCCATTCTTCACCGGTCAGTGCATTGATGCACTTGGTCGGCCTGAATTTATAACCAGTTATTGGGGCATTATCTGCAACGGGGTCGGAAGGATCAAACCATGCGTATGGTACAACAGACTTTGTGATGACGGATGATGTCATATCCTCTGACGCACTGACATCCTCTACTGTAAATGTTGCACCCCAGAAGGTAAAAATGGCATTGTCATCACCGTCTTTAGACGACCCATCTTTAGCATAGGCAATGTAAAAAAAGTGAGTTCCAGCATTAACAGTCACCTGAACACTTTTCTTTTGTGTACCACTGACATACATTTTCGTACCATTAACAGTCAGGCAGTTAGCACCATTCCGAATATCTGACTGTGAAGTACCTTGTAATTCTGTACTATCAAGGACTCCAACGGCTCCGATGTCATAATCTTCTTCGCTGCTGGCAACAGCCGAAATACCAATTACAGTAGTTGACGATACGGTGAATGAAATCTTGCGAATAATTCTACCTCCATCCCGATTGTTACCGTAAAGAATATATTGTGGTAGATTATATTTCGTTTTTACATTTGAAGCATTTATCGTAATCTCTGAACCTCCTGGTGCTATGAGCGTACCATATTGTGAGAGGAAATAATCTTTATTCACAATAAAACCTCCCAGTTGAGCATAGTTACTGAAAATGGCTTTTGCAATAAGATACTTGAACTCGGTTGTCATATCATCCCATCCGTTCGAAAGAGTGTAGCTACTGGCGCTGCTGGGATATGAGATATTACTGCCGTTACTGCCAACGTATGCGTAGCAGTGCGGTTCGTCCTCCGTGCCGATATTCACGTAAGGCGCTTGATAGTCATCGACTGTAAATGTCGTACCGCCCACCTCACTCAACAGGCCGGCATACCAGAGAAAACGTCCCATCTTACCTTGGCCTGTCGGACCTGACGCACCTGTCAAACAAATGTATGAAGTATTTTGCAATTCGCGGTCTTTATCATACGACTGTCTTCGTTCCCAGATATATGGATATGTAGATGTTGCGGACGGAGCTGTACTACCCCATCCGTCAGTTCCATAGCTGGTATCAAGATAGTTGGATCCATACGATTCACGACTCTTACTGCGTCCGTAGGTTACGACATCGTAAGGCGCATTATCTCCATCTTTTGAAGACATAAATACGCCATTGGCAACATAAGCCATCACTTCTGCGTATGGGGCATTATCCTCTGTGCCTTGCAATTGATAAAGGGCATATCCTTGTTGCAACCCTTTGTAACCAAGGAATGCAAATGGGTTTCTATAACCGTTGGCGTCATCATCTACAGTATGTTCCAATGAACCAAGACCGAACTCTTTCAGTTTTGCAATCATTGCATCGGTAATACCTATAGCATCGTAGGACGTAACGGCGAGGAAATAATCTATTGATGTGTTTGTTAAGTAAGTGATGAACTTTGCGCGAGCAGTCTTTGTGTTAGCTATTGATTCGGTTCCTTCCGACGTACCACCGTAGACATCAAACCAAGTAATCCCAGATACGGCGAGAGTACTTCTGTTGATTCTTGCTACAACAAGCCCACGGCTATTCTTATAGGTTTCAAAACGGTTGGAATTAGAAGTTATATTCAATAATCTATCGGCATTGTTGTTTAGGCCCGTACCTCGAAGATAGATGTATTTTGCATTGTCACCGTCTTCTCCCCAATATCCCACGCATTTCTTGTTCAGGTATGCGTAGTTTCCGTTTGTGTACTTCACGCGGGTAGCCGTCCAGAGATAGTAGCCCTTTGTCTTCTCGTAGGTGGTCTTCCAGTTTGTCGTATTCTCCGCAGGAGCCGTGCTGTTGCTGGTACTGACGGCATAGACCTCAGTACCAGACAAAAAGTCAGTCGTAGGACCAAGACACATCTTTGCCGTGAACTCAGAAGTGCCGTCTGAATAGGTAACTTTCGTGGCCTCCCACACATACTTACCTGCATTGAGTGTTGTCGGGAAGGCATCAAGCGTGAAGGACGAGTTTCCTGGTTTTGTGGTTCCAGAGTCCGCAAGCGCATACCATACGTTTGCAGATGTAATATCCTTTACATACCTGTTGTGCAGGGTCATAGCTCCGCTGTAAGCCTGCCATGCACGATGGCCGTTGGCATCTGCAGCTCCCTTCTCACGCTTGATTTCCCACTCGAACTTCCATGTGGAGTCAACGCCTTTCGGATCGTCGGTACATTCGTACTTCTTACTGCTGCTGCCACTGTTGCCATCTTCAATGTCGTCGAATGAACCTCCAGAGCCTGCCACCACCTTTGGCAGATGATCGTCGGAAGTGTACGTTTTGCTGTTATGGTCTGTATATGGGCTGCTGCCACCATCTCCACTGATGACCGGCGCAACATTTGTCTTCGTGCGGATATATACCCACTCGATATCTTGCGCATCAACACCGTTGGCACCTCGCGCACCTATGCAGTAGTACTTGGTGGTGGCTTCCGACTTGGTGTATGTCACCACCTCCTTCACCCAGAGATAAGGATATGTCTCGGTAACGGACGGACTTGAGGCAGCCCATCCGTTTGTACCTATTGACGTGTCTATGTTGCTTGGAGCCGTCGTGTCGTTGGTGCTTGTGCTATTCTTGCTGCGGGCATAGGTGCGGGCAACGCTCTGTATGCCGTTTCCGTCTTCTCCCCAATATCCCACGCATTTCTTGTTCAGGTATGCGTAGTTTCCGTCGGTGTATTGCACGCGGGTAGCCGTCCAGAGATACTTCCCCTTTTCCTTGGTGTACGTCGTACCAAAACTGCTGTTAGCGGGTGGGTTCGTATTGCTCGCGTCGGTGGCGTACACCTCCGTACCATCCAGAAAGTCAGTAGTAGGCCCGAGGCACATCTTACCAGTAATAGATATTTTTCCGTCCGAGTCGGTAATCTTTGTGGCTTGCCACACATAATAGCCGGCATTGAGTGGTGGAAAGTTGTCATACGTGAATGCCGTGTCTCCAGGTGTCTGCCCATTATTGTAATTGGCAGTACTTTGAAGTGCGTACAACACGTTCGCGGAGGTGATGCTTATTCCGTCTATTACTCCACTGATGATAATCGAGCCTGATGCTTCCATTGTTTATAATATTTGTTAGAGAGTGATGGTGGCCTGAGCATGTGCGATAATGCTGCGACGGCCCATAGGTGTCACAACGTCGCTATACTGTATGGGGAAGTAGTTGCTGCCGGTGGTCATACCAGTTATGGTCGAACCGTCCTTGGCATTGTCGAAGTTGAAAGCCCATGTTACATTGGCATCGGCAACGTCGCCCGACGAGTTGTATGCAACGGGGAAGAAATAACGGGTCCATCCGCGACGCAGATCAAAGCGTGGGTACTGGCCACGTTCACACTCCACCTCTACGCCTGAACCCTCAAGACTTGACTTGATAATCCATCGGATGTGGAACGGGTCGCTAAAGTCATAGGTAATATCCGTATCAGTGGCTACGGGCTGAGCGTTTGCAGGAATCGTTCCGTCCTGATTCAAATCTGCCGTCTTGTAAATTCTTGCGGCAAAACTCATGCTGCTGTTCACAGCACTTGCAGCAATGGTGATGGTGTCGCCGACGGGCTTGGTGGCAGCAGACGTAGAGATGACAATGCCGTTCTGTCCGTTGACAAGCGGAACTTCCGTACTGCCAGTGATATCAAACCACTTCACGGTATAGCTTGCACCGTCTGTCACTTCCTTTACTCCTTTGTAAAGCGTTACACGGCGCTTGGTATTACCAGCTGCAACCTGTATGTTCTGGTCGCCCTCTGGAGTCCAGATGTTTGCACTGAAGCCTTCGTCTGCAGATGTCACCTCGAAGATTTCGATAGGAATAATCAGACCTTTGAAGTTCACTGGTCCGCTTTCGGTGGTTACATATCCGTCAAGTTCCAGATGGTCGGTATGTGTGCCTGGGTCGCCAGCTGCAGGATTGCCGATGAATGTTATGCAGTCGTGGGTTATACTGTCAAAAGTCACAGTCTCTTTCTTTAGTACGCCTTGCATTACGTTGTCAGAGATGCCGTCGTCGCCGAAGTCAATGGTGAATCCGTTGTATCGTGCAGCGACGATATGCACCTGTCCGTCGAGCATCTGCTGTGTGGCGGTGTCGTTAGCTTTGATGACCACGCGCGGCAGCAATGCCTTTTCCTGTGCTGTGCCTTTATACATCGCGTCCCAGTCTGGATCTATCGTGCTCTCGTTGTAGTGCTGCACCAATGGTACACCAGCACCCGTGGCGTCTACCGACTGTACGCTATACGAAATGGTCGTGCCATCCATAATGCCGGAAATCACAATACCGGCGTTTGCCATATTACCCATAATTCTGTCTGTTTAGTTGGTTACTTACTGTCGTCTTTTGCAGTCTTGCCGGTTCTCATGCGCTCCAGCGTTGCTGCGTCCATTACTACCGTGGCACCTTCGATAGTGCCGAGCATACGTGCCTCCCTGCCGCTGACGATGGCGCGCCCGTCTGGCATCAGTTCGTAGTGGCGGTTGGCGGGAAGTTTCTTTCTGTCAATGAGGAAATACATAATCTTATGTTTTTTGAGTTGGTTTATTATTCAAAAGTAGGGCTGATAACAACCTTTCCCGTCACGTCGTCAACAACAGGCAGTCCACCGTCCGACACAGGACGGCATCCAGCGAACACTTCCACATCGGCTCCTACGGCATGACCATCAGCATAGGCCACACCATAGTCGCATGGACGGAACGACAGTTGCGGACCGGCAACGAGCGAGAACTTCTGACGGGTGGTCAGGTTCTGTCCGTGCCAGTAGTTGCGGAAGAACTCATCCTTTCCGTCGGCCAGCATGGTGTTGCCATATTTGTATTTCATGTCGTAGACGGAATCGACCGACATCTCACGGTTCTGCTGTGCGCCTGCCTCCAGGACTGGCGACGGATATACTGAAGCGTTGAGTTTCATCGCTACAGAGGTCTCATAGAATGGGTTGTCAGTCAGGGTCGGGTCAGTCCACGTGCCGCTGTCCGGCATTCTGCATCCGTAGCAGCGCAGTTTCATCTCACCAAACAGGCAGCGCAGGTCGATGGTAAGGTCGGCTACGGTATCGTCGCTGATGCCATAGGCCAGTTTTTCCAGTTCGGTCAGCTTGCGCCAACCAGAAGGAGTAGTCACGTCGCCGATGAGCCACTGGAAACAAGAATCCTCCACTGGGATAGTGCCCTCCACACCATGCAGACGAACACTTACTGTGTGGTTCCAAGGCGTATCAAATGCACTCCCTTCTGCCGGTACTGCCAGCGTGAGCGGGTCGAATACCACCTGACGGCCCCACGAGCCTCTCATATATACGCTGGCATCATCGAACGCATCGGTGGTCAGATTAATGTGGCGTACCTGACGTATCTCCCCAAGCGACCGAGGGTCAGTACTCTTGATGACGGCAAAAATCGGTTCCGATGTCCGCGACGTCACATTCTTGCGTATAATCAATGCACCTGACGGAACGTCGCTGCACCACGGACGATTACTGCCGTCGCTTATCAGGTAGTCGTAATCGCGCCATGCGGCACGGTGTGTCGTCTCGCCAGTCTCCTGGTCTATCACGTCCACGTCGTCGAGTATTGATGCTGACGGATTGGTGATGCGAAGTGTCGGCTTGTTGTCGTCGGGCACATCCTTCCACCATTCTATGCTGTCAAACCCGAACGGCGCATCAGGCACTGCGGGGTCTATGCCCACCATGTCGGCATAGAGTATGCAGGGCACCAGTGTGCGGTCGTCCTCGTAGGTCTGGGTACCTACGCTATACTTCTGCCTTACGCTGCCGCCAATGGGGATAATCTCTGCCGTCAGCAGAAGCCCGTCGTAATTCTGGTAGCTCTCAGTTGTTACACTTTTAATCATATTATTTCTGTTTTGTGTTGTTTGTTACAATATTCTCCGTGCTGCCATCATGGGCTCCGGTCCATCCTCGTCGATGATGCACACAAATTGCGCCCGGCGGTAGTCTTTCATCCATCCGCTACCCATATCGCTGCGCACCAGCACGATGCTCAGTCTGCCTTCGTTGTTGTAGGTGGGCGACCATGAGCGGTCAGCAGCCGTCTCAACAAAGGTCTTCAGTGTTTCATCCCAGCCTGTCATACGCTTCCATGTGACAGTCTTTGTGGGGTATGCCAATCGCGGACCTATTTCCCTCTGGCCGTAGGTAACACTCATCGTAAGGATAGTATCTACATTGCCACCATGAAAGGCACTGCCTGCCGACGACAATATCTCGCAGATCATCATCTGGTTGCCGCCTATCGCCTGCCACTCGGTACTGCCCCATTCCGGCTCTTGCGTTGTGCTGTCCACCAGACATTCCCACAAAATATCGTAGTTCCACGCGCGGCTGGTCTCCAGGTCGTTTTCCTCAGTCCACTCCTTCGTCATCTTCTTGTAGAGGGTGGCGTCTGAGAGACTGTTATGGGCGGCTGATAGGCGCATGCTGATCCAGCGGTTGCGGGTGATGGCCTTGAAGTGATAGGGTTCGTCAATCTCCTGACCCTCCGTAAACGAGAGTGGCGACGTGCCCGTCCATCCGAGTGCTGTAGCTATGGCACTGTCAAGCGTTCCGTCAGGTGTCCGCGTTCCCGTCACGCCAGTATAGGTAGCCTTTGGCGTAGCCGTCCATTGACCACGGTCTTCCTTTACAACCTTGGCAGGCCAGTTGATGCGGTGCATGTGACTGTAGAAGACGGTGTTGACGAATAACGACGGCATGTCTACGTTCCATACGGGATTTCCGTTCGAGTCGTAAGGCAGGCAGCTGAGCTGTGGCAGTATGCCCAGACACAGGGCGTAGTTGTCTTCATCGACGATGGGCTTGTCAACATTCCAGAAGAATGTCAGACGCTTGTCGGTGGTAGACAGTACCCATGCCTGCTGGCGGTTCTTCTGCGAAGACAGTATGCTGGCAGAGGGCAGCCCCGTTGCGGGGTCGATGCCGTCGGCCACGTTGCCGTGTCGTGTAAATGTGATGGCCTTGTCGTAGCCGTCTGGGTATAGTGCATACTCGGCTTGCAGTGCCTCGTTGTAGGAGGTGTAGAAATCGCTGCCTGCCGGTGCGCCGGCCCCGCTGATACCCATGTCCTGCGGCGTGAAGTTTACGGCACCAGGAACTATAGGTCCTTCGGCATTGCGTCCGAGGTAAGGAACGATGACCATCGTATTGTCGTTCATGTTGGTGCTCAGCACGCGAACCCACACGGTGTAGTACGAGCCGTGTTCTGTGGCGGTATGACCGTCTGGTACCTGTCCTGCTGGCAGCA
>Ga0247610_10007430_pt1 | contig 11255 bp, 9 predicted proteins | sample 174DNAGHGhighgp2_FD_193483 | JGI IMG/M metagenome (GOLD analysis project Ga0247610, IMG submission 193483) | Sheep rumen microbial communities from Palmerston North, Manawatu-Wanganui, New Zealand - 1742 DNA GHGhigh gp2 | ecosystem: Host-associated > Mammals > Digestive system > Stomach > Rumen ...
CTGGAATTCCGCCTGGAAAAGTGCCCGAAAATGCCCAAACATCAGGCTAAACTCTAGGCGCCGCCTAGAATTCCGCCTGATATGCGGCAAAACATGCGGCGGCGCCGTTCATTCTGCCGTTCAAAAAGTATCATCACTAATTTCAGAGAAGTACTTTATTCAAATGTGTTAAAATCTGTGAGTAATAAAGAGGAGTCCATATGGCAGAGAGAAAGAATGACATTAACTGGTTTCCGGGGCACATGAGAAAGGCCTTGAACGAGACAGGCGAGAGGTTGAAGCTCGTCGATCTTGTTTATGAGACGTGCGATGCGAGAATTCCTTTTTCGAGCAGGAATCCGGAACTCGATAAGATAATAGGTGCCAAGCCCAGGATCGTTATCCTTAACAAGGCTGATCTTGCCGACCCTTCGAAAACATCCCGCTGGATCGAGAGCTTTGAATCAGAAAATACCCGTGCCTGCGCGCTCGAGAGCACGCATAAGAAGGGTTTTGACAAGCTTAATGCCATCACGATGGAGATGATGAAGGATAAGCTTGAGAAGGCCGCTGAGAAGGGCAGGATCGGCCGCCCGGTAAGAGTTATGGTGGTAGGCGCGCCGAATACCGGAAAGTCTACAATTATTAATGCGCTGGCGGGCAGGAAAGCTGCTGTGACAGGTGATAAGCCGGGCGTTACAAAAGACTTCAAGTGGATCATGACCGGCGGAAGACTGGAGCTCATGGATATGGCAGGCGTGCTGTGGCCCAGGATCGCAAATGCAAAGAGTGGAATATGCCTTACAGCATTAGGTTCTGTTAAGGAAGAGATCACCGATGTGATCAAAGTCGCATACGAGACTATGAAGATCATGATCGGTATCTACCCTGATCTTTTGAAGGAAAGATATGGTGTGGATATAGAGATCAATGAATCAGAGGATGCGGGATATTACCAGGATCCTTATTATGATCTTTTCCTTGCGATGGCAAAGAAGAGGGGCTGCATCATGAGCGGCGGAAGAATTGATGAGGAGCGCTTTGCAAGGCTCTTTTTGAACGACTTAAGGGAAGGCCGGACGGGAAGGATTACTCTCGAGATGCCTGAAGATTTTAAGTAACAGAGGATTTAAGCATGCCCAAACTTACGGAAGAACAGCTGATCGCAAAATATGAAGCGATGTATGAGTACGAGAATGATTGTCTTGCCAAAGGCTTTAGGATGATCGGCGGCATAGACGAGGCAGGAAGAGGTCCTCTTGCAGGTCCCGTAGTTGCTGCATGCTGCATACTTGATCCTGATGTAAAGATATTGGGTCTGGACGATTCCAAAAAGCTTTCCGAGAAGAAGAGGGAAGAGCTTTTCGTTGAAGTTAAAGAAAAGGCGAAGGCTTATGCGATCTGCGCTGTAGGTCCTGAAGAGATAGATGAGATCAATATTCTGGAAGCTACGAAAAAAGCGATGAGAAATTGCGTTAAAGAGCTCGCTTCCAAGGGGCAGTCGCCGGATATCCTTCTTATTGACGCAGTTAATCTCTCGGGTACAGGATTAGATGTGATACCTATCATTAAGGGCGATGCTAAATCAGATTCCATCGCCGCAGCATCGATCCTTGCCAAGGTTACGAGGGACCACATGATGGCCGAATACGATGAGCAGTATCCGGGCTACGGATTTGCAAAACACAAGGGTTACGGCACCAAAGACCACTATGCCGCAATACGCGAAAAAGGCATGTCTCCTATACACAGGAGGTCTTTTCTTAAGGTCATACATTAATCAAGGTGCTGTGACATTTTTTGAAAAGTATTGACTTTGTGGCAAAGTTTAAGTATTATATCGCTCGTGAAAGAAGAACATCCGATTCTCACCTCAAGCGGCGATATGCTAGTAAAGAGGTCAATAACTAGATAATTAACCTATTTATGAGGGGTTGCCATTAAGGCAGGGTAGTTATGAGAGAACGGATTTTATCCGTTCTTTTTTTATGCAGTTACAGTAATACTTAAACAAGGAGGTGGCCACCATCGCTAAGACCAATGATAATCAGATGATTAACGGAGCTATCAAGTTCCCTCAGGTACGTCTCATTGACGCAGAAGGACAGATGATCGGTGTAGTTCCGATCGAGGAAGCTCTCAAGAGTGCTGAAGAAGCTGATCTTGATCTCGTCTGCATCTCACCCAATCCTGATAACCCGGTTTGCCGTGTAATGGATTACAACAAGTTCCTTTTCGAGAAGGGTAAAAGAGAGAAGGAAGCCAAGAAGAAGCAGAAGGAGACAGAACTTAAGGAAGTCGGCTTAAAGCTTACAACAGACGTTCACGATGTCGAAGTAAAGCGCAAGATGGTAGTTAAGTTCCTTTCGGCAGGCGACAGAGTAAAGGTTAACATCCGATTCAGAGGCCGTGAGATGGCTTTCCAGAACAAAGGATTCGAAGTGCTCGATACATTTGCACAGAGCGTAACCGAGTACGGATCAGTTGACAGGCCGCCGAAGTTAGAAGGCAGGAACATGGTAATGTACCTGTCACCGGCAAAGAAAAAATAATTTAGGAGGAAAGATAATATGCCCAAGCAGAAGACACACACATCTTCAAAGAAGAGATTTAAGGTTACAGGTACCGGTAAGGTTCTCCATAAGCAGGCATTCAGAAGCCACATTTTGAGCAAGAGACCTACTAAGAGAATGAGACACTTGAGACACAACCAGGTATGCTCAGATCAGAATGCAAGAATCATCAAGAAGATGATCCCTTACGCTTAATTGCTTAGATTTAGGAGGACAAAGAAATGTCAAGAGTTAAAAGAGGAATCCGCACAAGAGCGCGTCATCATAAGATTTTAAAGGCAGCAAAGGGCTACTGGGGTCATAAGAGCAAGCTTTTCAAGGTTGCTAACCAGCAGGTTCTCAAGTCCGGTAACTATGCTTACAGAGACAGAAGAAATAAGAAGAGAGAGTTCAGAAGACTCTGGATCGTTCGTATCAACGCAGCATGCCGTCTTAACGACATGAGCTACTCCAGATTCATGAACGGCCTCAAGAAGGCTGGTATCGAGCTTGACCGTAAGGTTCTTTCCGATATCGCAGTTACAGATGCAGCAGGTTTTACTTCTCTCGTTGAGAAGGCTAAGGCAGCTCTCTGATATTGCCGCTAAATTAGAATTTTCAAGTTGCGTGAGATCTGTTCTCGCGCAACTTTTTTATTGTGTTATATAATGTTCTAAGCGAAAACAAAGGAGATAAAAGTTTTGGTCATCACCAGCCGTGACAATCCGAACGTAAAGCGTATCGCAAAGCTTACCAAAAGATCAGAAGCCAGAAAGGAAGGCGTTATCTATCTTGAGGGAACCCGGCTTTGCGAGGAGGCTTTGTCGAGCGGGCAGACTGCCAGAGAAGTGATCGTCACCGAAGATAAGATCTCCTGGGCAAAGGAATTCACACCTGAATTAGAGCCCCTCGTATTAAGCCGTGATGTGTTTACAAAAATATCCCAGACTGTAAATCCACAGGGCGTTGCTGTCATTATCAGTGAGCCTCAGATAAAAAGCGATTTCCCTGTAAAAGGTGATAACAAAGATATCTATGTCGTGCTCGAAAACACACAGGATCCGGGCAACCTGGGAACGATAATCAGAATGGCCGATGCATTTGGCCTTACGGCTGTTATCGTGAGTCCAACAACATGTGATCCTTATAACGATAAAGTCATCAGAGCTACCATGGGTTCCGTATGGCATATACCTGTTGTAAGAAAGACCATGGACGAGTGCTTTGCGTTTTTCGAGAGCAATAACATAGAGACTGTCGCAACACATCTTAAGGGCAATGAACTGGGCTCCGGCGATCTTAAGCTCCCATGTGCATATTTTATCGGCAATGAAGGTGACGGCCTGACTGATGAGACAGCAGGAAGATGCACAAAGCTTGTTAAGATCCCGATGAAGGGAAAAGCCGAATCTCTTAATGCCGCTGTAGCCGCATCAGTAATCGGATACGAGCTTTCAAAGCTTTTGTAAGAGCTTTTTTGAATAGACTAAACAACTAAACATACTTTGTTTGTATAATTATTCGTCTAACAGCGAGCAAACCCTAATAAAAGAAAAGTTTTATAATATCTGGTATTATAGGCGCTAGTCTAAGTGAAGATAGCAGAAAGACAGACGGAATATGGCATTTGAACAAAAAGAAGAGCTCATCAACAAGCTTGCTGATGTAGCAAAAGTTAAGTCGTATATCAACAAGGACCTGTACACAAAGTACAACGTTAAGAGAGGACTCCGTAACAATGACGGTACGGGAGTTCTTGTAGGCCTTACCGAAGTAGGTGAGGTAATGAGTTATATCGTTGATGATGCCGACAGGATTCCCGTCGAAGGTAAGCTTTTCTACCAGGGATATGAAGTAAAAGATATCGTAAACGGCTTCTTCTCAGAAGGAAGATACGGATATGAGGAAACAGCTTTCCTGCTTCTTACAGGTGAGCTTCCGACTGCTTCTGAACTTCAGGAATTCAATGCGCTGCTTCAGAGCGTAAGACCTCTTCCGGAGGGCTTTACTGAAGACATGATCATGAAGGCACCTTCTCCGGATGTCATGAACAAGCTCGCAAGATCTATCCTTGCGCTCTATTCATATGACGATAATCCGGATTCCACAGATATCGCTAACGTTGTAAGACAGTGCACAGAGCTTATCGCAAGATTCCCTGTGCTCATTTCCTACGGCTATATGGCAAGAAGACATTACATCGAGCACAGAGACCTTTATATCCATGCTCCTGTTCCGGAATATAATACAGCCCAGAACATTCTTCACATGATCAGACCCGACGGCAAGTTCACTGAGCTTGAAGCAAGGATCTTAGACGTAATGCTCGTCCTTCACGCAGAGCATGGCGGCGGAAACAACTCCACATTCGTAACTCATGCCGTAACTTCAACAGGTTCTGATACGTATGCGGTAATGGCATCTGCAGTAGGTTCACTTAAGGGACCTCAGCACGGAGGTGCTTCCAACAAGGCTTATGCCATGATGAAGGACTTAAGAGAGCACGTATCCGATTGGACAGACGAGAAGGCTATCAAGCAGTATCTTGCAGATATCATCAACAAGAAGGCTTTCGATCATTCAGGCCTTATCTATGGTATCGGCCACGCTGTTTATACATTGTCAGATCCTAGAACTGTCGTTATCAGGAAGTATGCTGAAGTCCTCGCAAAAGAGAAGGGTAACATGGATCTTTATAATCTCTATATCCTTGTCGAAAAGCTTGCTCCTGAAGTTTTCCATGAGGTAAAGAAGTCTGATAAGCTCGTTTGCGCCAACGTCGACTTTTTCGCAGGTCTTGTATATTCAATGCTCGGCATTCCTACTGAGCTTTATACGCCTTTGTTCGCTTGCGGAAGGATCGCAGGATGGAGCGCTCACAGGATCGAGGAGCTCGTTTCCGGCGGCCGTATCATGAGGCCTGCATTTAAGTGCGTTAACAAGCGCAGACCTTATGTTCCTTCAGATAAGAGGACAGATATTATCTGATATTTGAATATTGGCCGCATATAAGAAGGTAATTTCCTGTTTGTTGCACTTGCACAGGTCAACAACCTGTGATAATATACTCGGGCAAACAAACAAGGCCCCATGGTCAAGTGGTTAAGACGGCGCCCTCTCACGGCGCAATCAGCGGTTCGAATCCGCTTGGGGTCACCACAAAGCAAATCAAGGACGAACATCTTATCTGATGTCCGTCTTTTTGTTAACATAGGGAATTTTGATATGGATGAGAACAGATTTATAAAGATAAGAGGCGCCAGAGAGCATAACCTCAAGAATATCGACGTCGATATCCCGCGCAGGAAGATGGTCGTTCTGACTGGTCTTTCCGGCTCGGGCAAGTCTTCGCTCGCATTCGATACGATCTATGCCGAAGGCCAGAGAAGATATGTTGAGTCTTTGTCTTCTTATGCGAGGATGTTCTTAGGCCAGCTCGATAAGCCTGATCTGGACAGCATTGAGGGATTGTCTCCTGCGATCTCTATTGACCAGAAGTCCACTGTCAGCAACCCCAGATCCACTGTAGGCACCGTTACAGAGATATACGATTATTTCAGACTTCTTTATGCCAGAGTAGGACAGCCTTTCTGCCCGAACTGCGGCAAGAAGATCAAGTCCATGGGCATTGACCAGATAATCGATAAGCTCAAGGTATATCCTGAAGGCACCAGAGCTATCGTATATGCACCCGTTGTAAGGAATAAGAAGGGTGAGTTCAGCAAGCTTTTCGACGGCTTCAGGAAATCAGGCTACGCGCGTGTAAGGGTCGATAACATTACATATGAACTGGATGAGGATATCGAGCTTAACAAGAACAACAAGCACACGATCGAAGTCATTGTCGACCGACTTGTCATAAAGGAAGCAAACACCACCAGACTTTACGATTCATGCGAGACCGCCTTAAAGCTCGCTGACGGTCTTTTGCAGGTGGAGCTCCAGACGGCAACCGTAGATAAGAACGGTGAGAAGACTTATGAATCCAGCGAGGAATTCTTCTCGCAGCATCTGGCTTGCCCTGACTGCGGAATATCTTTCGGCGAGATAAATACGAGGAGCTTTTCGTTTAACAGCCCTGAGGGTGCATGTCCCAACTGCTCGGGTATCGGAACGCTCACAGCAGTCGATCCTGAACTCTGCATTACCAATCCCAAGCTTTCTATCAATGAGGGCGCTGTAAGGACTGCAGGATGGAATTTTGACGATCCCAAGAGCTGGGGCAGATGCTTTATCGAAGCGCTCGCGAAGAAGTATAAGTTCTCTTTGGACATGCCTTACTATAAGCTGCCCGAGAATGTGAAGAACATAATCCTTTACGGCAACGGCGGCGAGATGCTCAAGGTCGATACGAGGAATTCTATTTATCCCAGGAGCGGTGATTACTATTCTGACTGGGAAGGCGTTGTTCCGAGCGTTATGAGACGCTGGAGGGAGTCCGGCAGTGAAGAGATGAAGGCTTCCTATGAGCGTTACATGAGTATCGACGTATGTCCTGTATGCAATGGTGCGAGACTTAATAAGAACAGCTTGTCCGTAAAGCTCGGCGGTCTTAATATCTCAGAGCTTACAGATATGTCTGTAAAGAACATGCGCCAGTTTTTTGCGGACCTTACTCTGAAGGGCAAGAATGCCGAGATCGCTGCGCCTATTTTAAGAGAAGTCAAGGCAAGACTTGAGTTCTTATACGATGTCGGTCTGGACTACATGACGCTGTCCAGATCCTCAGCTACGCTCTCAGGAGGTGAGGCGCAGAGGATCAGGCTTGCCACACAGATCGGTGCGGGCCTGCAGGGCGTCTTATACGTTCTCGACGAGCCGTCCATAGGACTGCACCAGAGAGACAACGATAAGCTCATAAAGACGCTGTTTAAGCTCAGAGACTTAGGCAACTCCATTCTTGTCGTAGAGCACGATGAGGATACGATGAGAGCGGCTGACCATATCGTTGATATCGGTCCCGGGGCAGGCTCGTTCGGAGGCCGGATCGTAGCGCAGGGCTCGGTAGACGACATCATTAATGTCGAAGAATCAGTCACAGGCCAGTATCTTTCAGGCAAGAAGTTCATACCTGTTCCTATGAACAGAAGAAAACTTGATGCGAAGAAGATGCTGAAGATCAAGGGCGCATGCATCAATAATCTTAAGAATATCGATGTCGATATTCCGATCGGTCTTTTCACGGTCGTAACCGGCGTGTCAGGCTCAGGCAAGTCATCCCTTATCAATTCGACGCTTGTTCCTTATCTTGAGCACGAGCTTAACGGCTCAAGGAAGAGAAGGATCAAGTGCGAGAGGATCACCGGTTATTCGAACCTTGATAAGATCATCTGCATCGACCAGAGCCCTATCGGAAGGACTCCGAGAAGTAATCCTGCCACATATATCGGACTTTTCGACCTCATCCGCAAACTCTTCGCAGAGACACCTGATGCAAAGCAGAGAGGCTACCAGGCCGGAAGGTTCTCATTTAACACCAAGGGCGGACGCTGTGAGGCGTGTGCGGGAGACGGCGTTAATAAGATCGAGATGCACTTCCTTCCCGATATCTACGTTACATGCGATGTATGCAAGGGTAAGAGATATAACAGGGAGACCCTGGAAGTCAGATATAACGGCAAGAACATCTCTGACGTTCTTGATATGAGTGTTGACGATGCATGTGAGTTCTTCAAGAACCACCCTGCGATCTACAAGAAGGTAAGGACTCTGCAGGATGTAGGCCTCGGCTATATCAAGCTCGGCCAGCCGTCGACGACTCTGTCGGGCGGTGAGGCACAAAGAATCAAACTTGCCTCGGAATTGTCGAGAAGATCGACAGGAAAAACGATATATGTATTAGATGAACCCACGACGGGTTTACATGTTGCGGACGTTCATAAATTGGTTGACATTTTAGAACGCCTAACAGAAAATAAGAACACTGTGGTCGTAATCGAGCACAATCTGGATGTCATAAAGACGGCAGATCACATAATTGACTTAGGTCCCGAGAGCGGTGACGGAGGCGGCGAGGTAGTCGTCACGGGCACGCCCGAAGAGATTGCAAAATGCAAGAAGTCTTATACGGGACAGTTCTTAAAGCCTCTTCTGGAGAGAGCCAAGAAGAACGGTCAATATAGAGATATATCCGCCTTTATCGATACTGCAAGGCTCGAAGAAGAACAATACGACATTCTTACCGGTCCAAAGGTAAGACGCAGGATAAGGGAAGAGGATAACGGAGAAACGTAATGGCACTTTGTAGTATTTGTAAAAAGAGACATGCTATCGTCTTTACAAGCCGCTATGAGAACGGCGCGAGGATCGACGAAGGCTTTTGTTTGAAATGCGCCTATGAGTCAGGCATATCCGGTGTTACCGATATGTTCAAGGCGACAGGCATCAACGCTGACAACATCGATGAGATGAGCGACAGATTAGAAGAACTCGCAAGCTCAAACGGCTTTTCGGCTGACCCGACAGAGTTTTTGAAGTCTTTAGCATCAGGCGACGGATTCGGTGAATCATTTGAAGACGATGAAGACGGTTATGAATTCGATGAGGATTCCACACCGGTAGGTATTACTGATCCTGAAGAGAAGTCCGGCGATAAAGCACCTGACGATGAGGAAGAGAAGAAGCCTTCGATTTTCGATTCCCTCTTCGGCAGAAGACCCGGAAGTCAGGCAGGAGAAGGCAGCGACAAGAACAGCAAGGACTCCCAGAAGGGAAGGGGCAAGCCCCGTCTTAAGTACCTTAATGAATTTGGTACGAACTTGACTGAGCGTGCCGCAGAGGGCAAGATCGACCGTATCATCGGCCGTGACAAGGAGATCGAGCGCTGCATTCAGATCCTTAACAGACGTTCCAAGAATAACCCGGTACTGATCGGTGCGCCCGGTGTAGGTAAGACAGCTATCGCGCAGGGCCTGGCTGTTAAGATCGTTGAAGGTTCTGTTCCTGAGAAGCTCCTTAACATGCAGGTGTGGCAGCTTGACCTTCCTGCTATGGTTGCAGGCACCCAGTTCAGAGGACAGTTTGAGAGCCGTATCAAGGGCGTTATCAATGAAGCTATCAAGGCTGAGAACATTATTCTCGTAATCGATGAGCTCCATACGATCGTGGGTGCAGGCGATGCAGAAGGTTCCACCAATGCAGCTAATATCTTAAAGCCCGCACTTGCCAGAGGCGAACTGCGCATCCTCGGTTCCACAACAACAGCGGAATATAAGAGGATCGAGAAGGACTCCGCGCTTGAGAGACGTTTCCAGAAGGTAATGCTCGACGAGCCTTCTGTTGAGATGTCCATTGAGATCTTAAAGGGCATCAAGGATTACTATGAGAAGCATCACAACGTCACATATTCTGACGAGGTAATCGAGTTTGCCGTTAAGGCATCCAAGAGATATATCACTGACAGATACCTTCCTGATAAGGCTATCGACCTTATCGATGAGGCCGGTTCTGCTGCAAACCTTAAGAATGTTAAGCTCGTCAAGCTTGCCAATACGAGAAAAGCTCTTGAGAAGGCTAAGCGTGAGCACCAGCAGCAGGTAGACGCTATGGAGAATTCTTCTCCTGAAGAGCGTGAGGCTGATTATGAGAAGGTAGCAGAGCTTAAGGCAAATGCCGATAAGCTCCAGAATGAGCTTGATGCTTTAGAGAGTGATATCTCTCCTGATCCTATTCAGGTTGAAGACATCGCAAGAGTAGTCGAGATGTGGACAGGAATTCCGTTGAAGTCCATTTCTGAGACTGAGACAGAGAAGCTCAAGAACCTTGAAGAGAGACTTCACAAGCGCGTAATCGGTCAGGAGGATGCCGTTCATGCGGTAGCTTCCGCTGTAAGACGTACAAGAGCCGGCTTTACCAAGAAGCATAAGCCTACATCGTTCATCTTTGTCGGTCCTACAGGTGTAGGTAAGACAGAGCTCGTTAAGGCTTTGGCTGAAGTAATGTTCGATACAGAAGAAGCTCTTATCAGGATCGATATGTCCGAATATATGGAACCTCATTCAGTTTCCAAGCTCATCGGCTCTCCTCCGGGATATGTAGGATTCGATGATGCCGGACAGCTTACAGAGCAGGTAAGAAGAAAGCCTTATTCAGTTATTCTTTTCGATGAGATCGAGAAGGCTCACCCTGATGTATTTAATCTTCTCCTGCAGATGTTAGACGATGGTGTTCTTACTGACAGCCATGGTCTGCATGTTAACTTTGAGAACTGCATCATCATCATGACATCCAATGCAGGAAGCTCTGCAAAGGCTAATACGATCGGATTCTTCAATGATACGCACGAAGCTCTTGAACAGCATGTCCAGAGCGCTTTGAAGGAGATATTCCGTCCGGAGTTCTTAAACCGTGTCGACGAGACCATCATCTTCAAGTCATTGAAGCCTGAGGAGATCCGCCAGATCGTTAACATCATGATCAAGGATGTTTTCGCTTCACTCGAAGATAAGCACATCAAGGGTTCTATGACAAAGGCGGCAGGCGACAGACTTGCAGAGATCGGCTATGACGAGAAGTATGGTGCAAGACCTCTGCGTAAGGCTATAAGAACTAATATCGAAGATCCGCTCTCTGATATGTTCCTTACCGGCGCGCTGAAAGATGTTGCTACGCTTAAGATCGATTACAGAAGAGGTAAGTTCGTTTTCGATACGGTCAAGAAGCCTGAAGAATAAAAGGCTTGAAGCAGTTAAAGTTTATAAGGGCTGTCTCGTATGAGGCGGCCCT
>Ga0247610_10007431_pt1 | contig 11254 bp, 11 predicted proteins | sample 174DNAGHGhighgp2_FD_193483 | JGI IMG/M metagenome (GOLD analysis project Ga0247610, IMG submission 193483) | Sheep rumen microbial communities from Palmerston North, Manawatu-Wanganui, New Zealand - 1742 DNA GHGhigh gp2 | ecosystem: Host-associated > Mammals > Digestive system > Stomach > Rumen...
CCCTCCGCCAATAACAAAGCCACACTTCTGTGTGGTTTTTTTATTGTTTTGCGGAAGAGCGGAATTCGAGCTCCCGAGTAAGGGAGTCCGTCTACCAGCGCAAGGCGGACGGAGAACGCCGGTAGGCTTTATGCCTATGCGCGCCTGTGCGGCCGAATAAAATGAGGTCAATCTCCCTCTCTCCGCCAATAAAAAAGCCACACAAAAGTGTGGTTTTTTATTGTTTTGCGGAAGAGCGGAATTCGAAGTGCAGCAAAGCTCCACTTGTTTCAGCATCTCCAGAGTTTCCCCAGAGTATCCCCCTGCTCCAAGGGAAATCCCAAAGTAAACTCCGTACGAGCAGTACCTCCGCTCCAAGAGAAAGCCCTATAAGTGATGGCTGTCGGGCCTACCCGACCCCCGTACGGGCAGTACTGGAGGTGCGCCGCGCACTCGGGCCTACCCGACCCCCGTACGGGCAGTACTGCAGGGACGCCCCTGCTGGCCGTGTGCCTCCGCACCGGTTCCATAGAGTATACCCACGCTCCAAGGGAAAACATCATAAGTAATGGCTCAGCCCCTCGGCTGCGGACAGTACTTTTTAATTGCATAAGGGATAAAAATATGATATAATAAACCTAATCACATAAGCATTAGGTCTATTAGTTCCGTTATTATTAAAAATTTTTTCATTGTTAACCTTTCATCATCAGATGTTGGACAGGTTTTGAAAGTTTTAATAATGCGTTACGAACAATCAACGGCTTTGTGAGTAACTTTTTTTTATTAATTTCTTAAACAACAAAACAATGGAAAAAAATGAAATTTTGTTTGCAAGTGTTGCGATAGTAGCATTTGCAATGGGTGTTGTGTCGTTCATCTTAGGCGCCTACACCAACACCACCAGTATCCTAGGCTTCAGTGCAGCAAGCCTCGCCGCCATTTCATTCATCATCGCTGAACTGGCTTTATCGGCAAAAGTCAGCTTAGCGAATGCTGGTACAGGTAAATTCTGGTCTTTAGAGAATATGGCATACCAGGCCATATTCCTCATGGCTGAGGGTTTTATCCTTGGCTTTGCTATGCTAGTTCTGTACGCCATCACGGAATTCAATCCTGACATGGCACAGGCTATCAAGCATCCAACAATGGGTACGATGGCGGTAGGACTGATAGGAATATCAGTTTTCTTATCACTGCACGGCTTCTGTGGTGTTATAGAAAAGGACTTCTGGCTGGCGGTACAGGGATTTTCTACGGCGGGAATGGTTCTATTTATAACTATCGCCGCAGCAGGCTCTCTGTATTTAAGAGTGTTCTCGCCTCAGGTGGCAGACTACTGCATCTTGGGCTTCGGCATCTGCATGGTACTGGCTCTGGCAGCGGTATTTATCCCCACCTGGCGTGATAAGAAAGCTGCTAAGCGTTTCCGCAGTGCATAAACAACAACCCCTAACAAAAATCTTAGCGAGTACCCCTAAAAAGGTACTCGTTTTTTTTACCGCAATTCTTTTCTCTCTTCGTTAGCAGTTATAAGCCCTATGGCAATCATCTCCTCTCACTGCCCTACCAGAAATACGAGCCATAAATTTGTTGCAAATAAAAAAAAGGCAATTATACTAAGAACCAGCTTAAAATTATTATCGCTATAAATTCCTCTATTATTAACTTCTAAATTAAAAACAAGATGAAAAAAATTGCAAAATTATGGGCAAGTGTTGCGATAGTGACGCTTGTTTTAGGTGTAGCTTCGTTCATTTTGGGCTCGTATGTTAATATTGAGCACATTTTGAGCATTCCTACACATGTGATTGCCGCCACGGCATTCATCGTATCGAACTTTTCAACCATTGCCTGCATTGCTACCAATGAATCTTGGGGAATAAAGGCGTACGAATGGGGATTGTATTCATGGCTTTGTGCAATACAAGGCGGATGCTTAGGTGGAATACTTCTGTTTGTATATCTGTTCTTCCCGTTCTACCCGCCCATGCGCACGGCGATGTTTTTTCCGACAGTCGGAATGCTTACCTTTGGGATGCTGTGCTTCTGGCTATTACTCCTTTTCTCACACAGCAAGGATAAGACGGAAAGTGAAAGTGAGAGTGATAGCGAATAGAAAAGATATTCTCTACTAAAACTCAGAGGGTGGATGTCATAAAACATTCACTCTCTTTTTTTGGGGATGAGAATAAAAAAATCGCTTGCAAATAACAAAATCATCATCTATAAATTCAATCGTTGCCGTTTTAGCTCAGTTGGTAGAGCAACGCATTCGTAATGCGTGGGTCGGTGGTTCAAGTCCACTAAACGGCACCATTTTTGTATAAGAAAGTACTTATGATTCATTATCGCCTAAATAATCTCAAATTCCCATTAGACGCTGATATTAATCAGGTCATAAAAAGTGTGCAAAAAAAACTCCAAGAAGATATGCACATCACACCCCAAAATATGCATATAGCAAAAAAATCTCTGGATGCACGCCATAAAGATAATCTCATTTTTGTATATAGTCTAGAATTTGAAAGCGAAAAAGAACTCAGCGAAACGACAGATTTAATAAAAATTACCCCACCCGAGAAACTTGATTACGGTACCTTAAAAATTAATTTTAAAACGCGCCCGGTCGTAATAGGCGCCGGTCCTGCCGGTATGATGGCCGCCTTAGCATTAGCCGAAGCAGGCGCCAAGCCAATCATCTTAGAACGCGGAGCACCGGTAGATGAACGCCAAATTGCCGTACAAAGATTCTGGCAAACAGGCCAACTTGACACCACAACCAATGTTCAATTCGGTGAAGGCGGCGCCGGCACGTTTTCAGACGGAAAATTAATGACCGGTATTAAAAAAGATAAATTCACGGCCAAAGTATTGCAAGAATTTGCTTCTGCCGGCGCACCCGAAGAGATTTTATACCTTGCCAAACCCCATATCGGCACAGATAAATTGCTGAACATGACCAGAAATCTGCGCCACAAAATTATCTCTCTTGGCGGAGAATATCGCTTTTATGAACAATTAACCGATATAGAGATTATCGATAACGCCTTAAAAACCATAACCGTACAAAAAAGAAGCAAAGAGAGCTATAAAATCACCACCGACAAGCTGTTTTTAGCTTTGGGACACTCTGCCCGTGACACCTTTGAAATGCTCTATAAACGCGGTTTAAAGATAACACAAAAGCCTTTCTCGGTCGGCGTGCGCATAGAACATAAACAAAAGGACATTAATCAAACACAATATGGAAATAAATTTCACGATTCTCCATATTTAGGTGCGGCAGATTATAAACTCGCAGTTCACTTAAAAAATAATCGCTCAGTGTACACATTCTGTATGTGCCCCGGTGGTACAGTCGTTGGTGCCACAAACCTTGAAGGCCATGTCGTTACCAACGGTATGAGTGAATTTGCGCGCAATAAAGAAAATGCCAATGCCGCATTACTTGTCAACGTAGATGAAAGAGATTTTGGTTCCGCGCATCCATTAGCCGGTATGTATTTTCAAGAAGATTTAGAAAAGAAGGCTTTTACTTTAGGTGGCAAAAATTATTTTGCACCGGTACAAACGGTAGGAGATTTCTTAAAGTCCAAACCAACCACAAAGTTAGGTTCTGTTACGCCATCTTATACCCCCGGCGTTACCTGCAGTGATTTCAAAAAACTTTTTCCGCACGAATTGTATGAATCTCTGCAACAGGGTTTACAAGAGATGGATAGAAAATTACATGGTTTTGCGAGTAGTGACGCTGTCCTAACGGCTGTTGAAACTCGTTCATCATCGCCAATCCGTATTGTCCGAGAAAAAAATGGACAAAGTAATATCAAAGGCATCTATCCTATTGGCGAAGGAGCCGGATACGCCGGTGGAATAACTTCCGCTGCCGCAGACGGGTTGAAAGCAGTTTACCTGTTGGATAAAGAAGCCGAATAATACCAACCTTGTTATAATTTGCGCTTCGATTTCTCGGCATAAAAACGACACAAAGCATCTAATCCGCGACATAGCAATCCTTTAATTTCATCATTAAAATAAAGTACTTCGCGCACACTCATTTCTTTAGGCGCCTTAATATCCTCCTCGGTTAAAACAATTTTATAAACAACTGCCAAAGAGCTTTTCGGAACCACATTCAATGCGCGCCGAAAACGTTCTGCCGCAAAACTTAAAGAACAAGAATTACCGGAAAAAGAGCCACCATCAATTTTAATTAAATCATAATTTCTGACCAATTTAGTTCCCTTTCGCCAAGCCAAAAAATCCGCATAAAGCATTTGCCCTGCTAAAAGTCTATCCTCTGCGCTATAAGGTTGTGCGTATTTTTGACCATCGTAGTAGCTACGTTCCAAACACCCAAGATTATATTTTTTAACTAACAGTGCCACATTTTTATCCATCATTGCTTTCTCCCTCTTTTTGCCACTAACTCCAAAGCATTTTCAAAATCGGCAAACAATCCCAACTCAACCGCTTTACGATATCTGGCTCCGCGTGATTTTAATTGCTTAAATTCAGATGCCGGCAAAACCTCCTTCAGCTTAACATCAAAAATGTAATTAACAGCCTCCTGATATGTCGGAAACAGATATTTGCAACGTCCCTCTTTAATATCCTGTTCCATAATATAGCTTGCCGGCGAAAGCGGTAATGATTCGATTTCTTTGGTTTTGGTATAAGGGTAAAGAAAATCCTTAAAAACTGCCGGTATAGGAGGAAAACCGCCTTTGGAACTCATTCGATAAGCTTTCAATGCCGAACGCACATTATCAAGACTAAAAGGCGCCAAAATTTCCGCCCAAATTTCTTCATCAATCTCAGATGGTTTCAAAAGAGACGGATACATTTGTTTCAAGTTCAAAAAGAAATAGTCGCTATTTTTGCTCATCATTATTCTCCGAATTTATATCATATTTTTCCACCCGCTTCATAAAACGCGTAAACGGCTGTAATGTAAGGTCTATATTACTATCCTCTGCCTCCAATGAAGATGGCAGATTTTGTTGAGCGGATAAAGTCTTTTTAACCGCTAAAATATCTGTATTTGGGGATATTTCATTAACCCTCTCGGCCATTTCCTGCCAATATTTTTCATCTTCAGGACGATCCTGACTATCGCCATAATGGGCATTGCAAGCTCTTTTATGCCACAGCCGGATTACAGATTGCCAACTTCGCATCGGAACTTTTCCAACCATCCACTGACGCTTGTTATAAAAATCAACAAAATTGGCAGCATTGACCCAAAGTTTTTCTTTTACAACAAAAGCTTCCACTTCTTCCAATTGCGGCGGTGAAAAACTTCCTCTTAGCATATCCGCATTTTTACAATGCAATTGCTGAGAAAATATATTTAAAATATTACTACTTTCTTTTGCTACTTTTCTTTCCTCAAGCGAATGATTATCCGGCCGGTCAACCGATTGATTGGTTTGTTTAGATTTCTTCAATCTCGCCGCCACCCCTTTCGCACTGAGTTCACGCATTTTCTGTCGCATTGCCGAATTTTCATTATTCAAGGTATCCATATACTGATACACATTTTTAACCACCGTATCATTACCTTGATAAGCTCCCTCAAACAAAGCCGTGAATATCTCGCCGCGTTGCTCCAAAGAAAGAGCCTGCAATAAGAATTTCAGATTAAGATTTAAGACAATTTGCTCACCCATAATCCCTCCGATTTAAGTTATCAAAGATCACCCATAAATGGTTATTCAAAAGTCCTAAACTGTTTTATAGAAGTCCTAAAAAAAGAACGGTAATCTGAAAAACAGCACACAAATTGCCATCCCATAGTCCAGAAGTCTGAAAGTTCAAAAAAGTCCGAAAGTCCAAAAACAGCAACAAGCATAATCATGATAAACACATATCACTTCTAACTTATCGCCAAGGCCTCAAAACGTAGCCTGAGAAACCATTCAAGCGCTACAAACAAAGTCATTCACGCCATGACAAATACCAAAATGCGCTTGACAAGTACAATATTTCATTATATGAATTTTCATATATTGTCAACCGACAAAGAGCTTTTTGCAAAAAAAAATTATTGATTTAAAATTATGGTAAAAGGAGAACACAAATGGCAGATTTGATAACAATCCGTAAGAAATTGGAAAAATATATTTTATCAAGTGGTCACACCTTTCGTGAAGTATCCTTAAAAATCGGACGCAAAGATTCATACATTCAACAATACGTCAAATATGGTTTTCCGAAAAGATTAAATGAAATCGACCGTAAGAAAATTTGCCAGTTATTGCAAATAGAAGAAAAAGAGTTAATCGATGATGAGCTACGCCAGAGCAGTAACGAGGAAAAACTATTAAATTTAGATGATATAGCTGTTCATTCGACAGATTTTATATGTATAGACATTCTTGAAGCACATTCCAACCAAACTTCCGAACAAAGAATTATCGGTAGATTAGCCATAAATTACAAAGACTTTTACGGGTGGTGCAACAGCAATCCATATAATTTAAAGATGATAAGAAACAACAGTGACAGCATGGAGCCCATCATAAATTCCGGCAGCTTGGTTTTATATGATTCAAGTGTCTTGGAATACGCCGGTGATGGACTATATTTAATTGATTATGACGGACAGATAATCATCAAAAGACTACAAAAGACTTCCGGTAACACATATTTACTAAAATCAGAAAATCCGCGCTATCAAGACATCAGATGTCAAACAGAAGAAATAACCATTTTAGGAAAAGCGATAAACTGCTTAAACACCCGCCCCTTATAGAAACATTTTATTTTTTCTGATGCAGTCTGCACATGTGCCCTCCCAAACGCAAAGGCATCATACTTGTAGCAACAAACGCATCATGCTGAATACGAAGTGCAGCGAAGCTCCACTTGTTTCGGGATACTCCTACGGTTTCTATCTTGCGTCATCCCGAATACGCAGTGCAGCAAAGCTCCACTTGTTTCGGGATACTCTTACGGTTTCTATCTTGCGTCATCCCGAACTTGTTTCGGGATCCCCAGAGGTTCCTCCGAGTATACCTTTGCCTCAAGGGCAAGCCTTATGAGTGATGGCTGTCGGGCCTACCCGACCCCCGTACGGGCAGTACCTCAGCCCCTCGGCTGCGGGCAGTACAAAAACGGGAGCATCACATGGATACTCCCGTCTAAACCTAATTAGTATAAGCAACAACTATTTGCGCTTTGGTGCAGGCATAGCCTCCGGCGCTTTTGTTTCTTGCTTAATTTGTTCGGTAACCGGCTTATAGATTTTCTCACAAATCGTCAGACCAACACTCTTCAGAGCCGTATCTGTCGGCAAGAATAAATCCATACCATCTTGCGTTTGTTGCGCAGAATTGGAAACACCGTTAACCGTTCCCCATTTATCAATCAAAACACTACCCGGAGAAACTTTGTTAACTAACGTATCAACAATAATCTCCGTACCGGTTGCATCAGTATGACGATAACCATAAATTTTACCGTTATCATTCATATAGTTCTGAGCATTCTCGCGACCAAGTGCAATAAAGCCCTCTTGATCAATTGCCGGCAAGCTTGTATTCAAAGACAACGGTGTGTAAGTTGTCGGGGTATCCAAATGCAACAAGGCAATATTCTTACCCGGATTAAACCGTACCGCTTTTGCTTTCAAGACATCACCGCGAATAGTTTTGATATCATAAGTATTTTGCAACTTATTAACCATATCCGCAGAAGTCAGGATAAACGAATCAGAAATAATTAAACCCGTTCCCTGCTTACCAAGCGCATTGGTGACATCAACAATAGAACCGCGAATCAGCAACATATTTTCAGGACTTAACTCGCTATAAGGCGGACGATCAACAATACAAAGTTTATTATCCACGCTGGAACCGAGGTCAACCCAAGTATCAGTTACACAACTACCATCGGTAATAACGTTACCGTTTTCATCAACGCAATTTTCATAAACACGATGTGTATCTTCTACACCGCCGGTTTCTTCAATTTGCGGTTGAACCACGGTATTAATAACCTCAACTTCGCCCTTTTGCTCTACCGGTTGTTCAACAGCCGGAACATACTTCAAGACTTCTACTTTCGGTTGAACTGGCTCGCCGCATTCTTCACGGCAAGTCTTTGTACATTTACCGGTAGTACCGTCACAAACTTCTGTACAAATTCTCTTGCATTTAGAAGGTTGGCAAGTCTTGGTGCATTGAACCTGACAAGTCGGCTGCGGACAAACCGGTTGGCAAACTTGCTGACAAACCGGTGCCGGTGTCTCTACTCGTGTTTTAGTAATGATTTTTTGTTCAATGATTTTCTTCTTTGTCTTAACATCAACAAATTCTTCAACCTTAGGCTCACCTTGAACCGGCATTTGCGCAGCACATGGACATTTTGCCACCGGACAAGAGCAAACCGGTTGCGTACAAATGCACGGCTGCGGTTGAACAGCACACGGACACATCGGTTGAGCCATCATCAGCGGTTGCATCATAACCGGCATCATCATCGGTTGCGCCGCAACAGGCTGTGCCATTGGGCAATTCGGACGTCCACACGGAGTCGCTTTTGGTGCAGGACACTTTTCCGGATAGAACTGTGCATCATAAGCAACCATTGCTGCACGTTCCTTAGCCATCTCTTCCGGAGATACCCGATTCTTTAACTGAGCCTCAAAGCCTGGCAAAGAACTCAAACGCGCTGCTGCATCGGCAAACGCATCTTCGGCCAATTTAACTTCCCCTTCATAAATACCATCTTCTAACTCAGCATAACCGGAAGTAACCCCTTTCCAATAAACTTTATTTTGGCTGAGGTTCATTAAACGCCAAGTAACAGTCATTTCAGCTGTTCCATCACGTTTATTGGCCTTTTTGGCTTGTTCCCAATCATATTCATCACAAACGTTCATAAAGAAGTCATTAATCTCAGCTGTTAAAACATATTCCGGTAATACAACCGTTGGATCAGCTAAGCATACATTAGGAATTTCCATAACTTTGTAGCATTTATCGGCAGCTTTCTTAAACACATCAGTGAAAGCCATCTCTTTTTGCAAAACACGACCGTGATTTAACAATGCTTTTTTCGTAGCACGACGGCAACCGAAAATCCGAAAACGATAATTGCCGACATGTGCGGAATAAGGATTATATCCGTTATTATCGCTCAACTTAAAATCTACATGAACCAAGGCAAACGGCGCCAAATCACAGCAATTACGATTTGTATCCTTGTATCTCGGTTGCGCATAAACATAATTTTCGGTTTTAAAGTTACAGTTAGAACATGTCCGTTCTTTTGTACCATCAACGATTCGTACCTGTTTATCTGATTTCCTTTGAGCTGTACAATTCGGGCAACTTCCGCCGGAAAAGATACTGCCGTCAGTCTCAGAAACAGAAGCGGCATATCCGTTTGGAGCGCTTAAAACAAGCCCCAGCGCGAAGAAACCGCATAAAATTTTTCTCATTTCTGACATATTATTAATTCTCCTAATTAGGTTTTCTTAAAAAGCCTGTGCCGATAAGACAAAGCCTCTATGACGTGCATTCTAGATACTTTTTTTTCATTTTGCAAGTCACTAATTGTTCTTGCTAACCGTAAAATACGCATTAATCCTCTGGCTGTCAAACCGCACTTTTGCGCCGATTCTGCGGCAAATTTACGTAAATTGTCATCCATATCCAAAACTTTTTCTAAAATTTCCCCTTTCAAATCAGCATTGACACGCATATTTTTTACCCCTAATTGCTGAAATCTTTCGGCACAAATTTCACGCACACGCATAACCTGTTCCAACATCTGCGCTGATGACGTTCCTTTCGCCTGCGATGTTAAATCATACGGATTAACTGCCGGCACTTCAATTTGCATATCAAATCTATCCAAAAACGGTCCTGAAAGCTTCCCCAAATATTCAGCTGCACACAACGGCGCTCGCGAACACATGCGCTCTTTCGTTCCCAGATGCCCGCACCGACAAGGGTTCATTGCCGCAATCAATTGAAAATTTGCCGGATATTCGGTATGAGCCATCACACGCGCAATAACGGCTGTTTTGTTTTCCAAAGGTTGCCGTAAAGCATCTAAAGTCGCTCTGGAAAATTCCGGCAATTCATCTAAAAATAACACCCCGTTATGAGCCAAAGAAATTTCCCCCGGAACCCCTTTTTTACCACCTCCGATCAATGCCGGCGTAGAAGCACTGTGATGTGGCGCCCGAAATGGTCTGCAAAAATTAATTTTTTCCGGTAACAATCCTGCCACCGAATGAATCATTGCCGTTTCCAGAGCTTCTTTAACCGTCATTTTCGGTAATATCGTCGCCAAGCGTTCTGCCAACATGGTCTTACCGCTACCAGGAGGTCCTATCATCAACAAATTATGCCCGCCCGCCGCAGCAATCAGCATCGCACGTTTCGCACTTTCCTGTCCTTTCACATCAGCCATATCAATGTGATATATTCCCTCACCGATAGAAGGTGTCTTTGGCGGCAAAATAGTAGCAGTTCCCTTAAAATAATTCACTAATTCCAAAATATGCCCGATAGGTAAAATCGACTTTCCTCCGCTCCAAGCCGCCTCCTCTCCGTTAGCTTTCGGACAAACCACCCCTAATTTTTCGCTCACAGCTTTAACTGCCGCCGGTAACACACCGTTTACACGCTCCACACTGCCATCAAGCCCTAAAGCGCCTAAAACCAAAAAATCTTTAAGTCTTTGAACATCAATATAACCTTGCATTCCCATCACCGCTAAGGCAATCGGCAAATCATAATGTGCCCCTTCTTTAACTAAATCCGCCGGAGATAAATTTACAATAACGTGTTCATTAGGAAAATCCACTCCTAACGCCATAAATACTGCCCGTACGCGTTCGCGGCTTTCACTAACCGCCTTATCCGGCAACCCGACAATCACAAACCCCGGTACACCTATGCTTTTACTCGCTTGCACCTCCACAATTTGCGCAGAAATTCCGTTAAAAGCCGCTGTTTTGACAATACAAACCATATTTAGTTTCCTTTTTGTTCTTATTAGTTAATCGCAAATTAGAACAAAATAAAAACAATGTCAAGCAAAAATTTTACGCTCTCAAATCGGATTAATTTTTAACATACAGCAAAACTAAAGCCGAATATACAACTCGCCTATAATATTTTCTAAACTTACATTTAACGCTAAGAAATAGCTTACCAGCGTGGAACAACTTCCCCGCCACCACGCCACCTTCTGGCCGGATAATTTCCTTCTTTCAAAAGGTCATACCGAGCCGGAAGTTGCGGTAAATCCG
>Ga0247610_10007432_pt1 | contig 11250 bp, 9 predicted proteins | sample 174DNAGHGhighgp2_FD_193483 | JGI IMG/M metagenome (GOLD analysis project Ga0247610, IMG submission 193483) | Sheep rumen microbial communities from Palmerston North, Manawatu-Wanganui, New Zealand - 1742 DNA GHGhigh gp2 | ecosystem: Host-associated > Mammals > Digestive system > Stomach > Rumen ...
TAACGATGCCACTTGGAACGTGGTCTATGTCGACTCCCACGACTACGGTCCGCAGGACAACGGCTACCTGCAGCGTTTCAACGGCGGTACGGCTCAGTGGGCAGAGAACCTCTCGCTGATGTTCACCTTCCGAGGCATACCCTGCATCTTCTACGGCAGTGAGGTGGAATTTCAGGCTGGCAAGGAGATCGACAAAGGACCGAACGGACCGCTGGCGGAAACCGGGCGCGCCTATTTCGGCGAATATCTGAAAGGCGACATCAAGGCAATAGACTTCGGCAGCTATACGGCATCTGGCAATATCGCACAGACCTTAGGCGGTGACCTCGCCCAACATATCATCCGACTGAACAAGATACGTGCCGCCATTCCGGCACTCAGGAAAGGACAATACAGCTGGGAGGGATGCAGTGCCAACGGCGGTTATGCTTTCAAGCGCCGATACACAAACGGTGATATCGACAGCTACGCACTCGTATGTCTGAACGGCGGTGCCACGTTTACGGGTATCCTCAACGGCACCTATCGCGAATGTATCACAGGAGCCGAACAGGTAGTGAACAACGGCAACCTCACCACCCAATGCAGCGGAAAGGGTAATCTGAGGGTGTGGGTGCTCAACGGACCGGGAAAGATCGGTGAGGACGGTAAGTTCCTCTACGCATCAACACCGGTGGAGAAAGGAGGCAAACCGTCGTTCACTGACAGCGGCGCTTCGCAATGGTATGCTGCCGCAGATGCCGACCAGCCGGTAACGCCCGATCCAGGGCCTCAGCCGGAACCAGGACAGACGGGCTCTATCACCATCTATGTCACAGCCACTACAGCACCCTATCTCTACGCATGGGACGAGAGCGTCAACCCCATCAAAGTACTCAACGGCGGATGGCCCGGCTCACTGCTCACTCAAAGCGTGACCATCGACAACACCATCTATTATTATAAGACATTCGACGAGGTCAGCAAGATTTGTGTCATCTTCAATACAGGTAGTAACCAGCATCAGACGACAGATATCAAGAACATCACCTCCGACACCTATTTCTCCTTCGATGGCGACAAGACGTATGAGATACTGCCAACGCCCACCACAGGCATCCTCGAGATAACCGGCGACGACAAGGTACAGAAGGTGTACAGTCTTAGCGGCATCGAGGTTGGCAACTCGCAACACATCCGTCAGCTCCGTCCGGGTATCTATCTCGTAGGAGGCAAGAAAATACTCAAGCGATGACAGAGACTCCACGCTATTACGACTACGGCACATGGATCAGGCAACAGTTCCCGTTTCGGGTGCAGAAGATATCCATCGATGCCGGATTCTCCTGCCCTAACCGCGACGGCAGGATAGGCTACGGAGGGTGTATCTACTGCGACAACCGGACCTATAATCCCGCCTACTGCAACCATCAGAAAAGCATCACGGAACAGTTGGAGGAAGGGAAGCTTTTCTTTGCCAGAAAATATCCTCAGATGAAATACCTCGCCTATTTCCAGGCATATACCAATACCTATGCCGACATCCCCACCCTCCGCCGGATGTACGAAGAGGCCCTGAACGTAGAAGATGTGGTGGGAATCGTTATCGGCACCCGACCCGACTGTATCAGCGATGAGTTGCTCGACTACCTCGAAGAACTCAATAACCGCACCTTTCTCATGGTGGAATACGGTATTGAATCGGCCAACGATGACACCCTAAGGTTCATTCATCGGGGTCATACCTTCGAATGCTCGAGAACAGCGGTCGAGAAAACAAAAGCAAGGGGAATCCTGACAGGGGGGCATATCATCCTGGGACTGCCGGGTGAGGACGCTCAAGAGAGTCTGCGCCAAGCACCCATCATCTCCTCCCTGCCATTAGACATACTCAAAATTCACCAGATGCAAATCATCAAAGGGACACCATTAGCACGTATCTATCAGGAACATCCCTTTCCATTATATACCGTTGACGAGTATATCCACCTCATCAGTGAATATATACAAAGACTGCGTCCCAACCTGATATTGGAACGATTTGTTTCACAATCACCTGCCAATATGCTGGTGGCACCACACTGGGGACTAAAGAATTATGAATTCACTCATCGACTCATCCATTTCCTCAATGAAAAGGGAACCTATCAAGGTCAGATAGAATCGGCTGAAAACGGTAAGTAATTGCTTTTCAATAGCAGATCTACACTCATATCCTTGTGGCTATTCATGTAGCGGTCAATGTTTTTCACTGTATTACTCTGGAACACCTCACGGTTCATCACCTTGTTAACAACCGATTGTATCTTTCCCATATGCTGGTCGTTGTCCTTTTGTGACGACATACTCTCTTGGGGAATCGGATAAAGTGACAATAGATAGTATCCCAAACAATCGGGAACGATATAAGAGCGCTGCATCATCTTGCGCTGACCAGAACTATAGCCGTAAGCGGGATTGCGATAAAGCGCATAGTCAGAACCAAGATACTTATCCAGACAGATACCTACCCTGTTCTTTGAAACAATTACACTCTGGTCGAGCGACCCAATCTGCGCATAAACCTTGGGAATCTCAAAGTCTGGCAACAAGGTCAGCAAATGCTTGAATGACTCACTTAAAGCATGGTTAATATCCTCCATGTCATCATACTGCTTCTCCACATCAGCAATCAGACACTGCAAAGTGGAATCCTGGTAGAAGCTGAGGAACTTGGCATTGATTTGAGGATCATTCACCTGTCCCAAATGCAACACATCTTCAATCAATGTACGCGTCTCAGCTGGATATACTGTCTTCAACTGTTGCAAAGCAGAAAAATCACCTGTTGTCAGATAAAGTGTCTGCACTCGGTCATAACGATCTACAGTCACCTTCCCTAAGAGATCACCCTCACGGTGATTCTTCAGATGCCACTGGCAACCGAGACAGCTCAGCATGACTATAAACAATATGAAATAAACCTTGCGCACGTATGAGAAACCTTTATCTATTTGTTAAAATTCGCTGCAAAAGTACTAAAAAAGTTTGAGAAAACCAAATTTTAACCTAAAAATATTAAAAATCAGTGTAAATTTCTTATATATTCAACGATAGTTCGTTAAAAATTGCACAGAATCATAATAAATGTGTAAATTTGTCAAACTAAAAACTCTGAAGATGAAAAGGATAGGATTTGCATTATTAACAATGATGTATGCCTGTTTAATGATGGCGCAACATACGTTTAGCGTACAAGTACATAATAGTTCTAAGTCTGTTCGTACAGACGAACCAATAGTTATTCCTCTAAACAACTACGGTGAAGTGCGTTCAGCTCTCGTTACTGTCGAAGGCAAGGAAATACCTTGTCAGCTTGATGATCTCAATCAAGATGAGACGTACGATGAACTCTGCTTTCTTGCCGATTTAGGGAAGAAAGAAAAGAAAATATATCATGTTACCCTCTATAACGAAGGTGAGCCCCGAACCTATCCTGCACGGGTATATGCAGAAATGGTAATGGGAAACTCGAAAGACAAAACGCTGAAAAAGAATCAGCAGAATAACTACGTAGAAAGTATTACTGCACGTGGTGATGCGGCCTACACCTACAACCTACTCCACCACCATGGTGTAGACTTCGAAAGTGAGTTCAATGGTATACGTATCTATTTCGACAAACGACAAACGCTCGATCTCTACGGCAAGTACAAAAAAGGGCTTGAATTACAGGCCACCCAGTTTTATACCCAACCTGACCAAAAGAAGGCTGGCTATGGTGACGACATCCTGTGGGTGGGCAATACCTTTGGGCTTGGAGCCTTTCGTGGATGGAACGGCAAAGAGCCCACAATGATAGAGCCCGTCCGGTCACGTACCCAACGAGTCATCGCTTATGGTCCGCTTCGCACCATCGTTGAGTTGTTCGACAGAGGTTGGAAAGCTGAATCTGGGAAGCCTGCACTGAATATGACTATTCGATATACGCAGTATGCTGGCCATCGTGATACAGATGTTGATGTGTTCTTCAATCGCGATGTTACAGACTACCTATTCTCTACAGGTATCATCAATGTCATGAACTCTAAGGAATTCAGTGACCACAAGGGACTTCGTGGTTGCTGGGGAACTGATTGGCCATCGAGTGACACTATCAACTTTAAACGCGAAACAGTAGGCTTAGGCATCTGCATCCCTATGAAATATATCAAAGAAGAAATAGCTGCTGATAAGGAAATCAAACAAGGCGGCAACTATACATTCATCGTTGGCACTGACCAAAAACACCTACAGTATAAGGTTGTCTACAGTTCAGACAATGAAGATTTTGGCTATCACTCCGCTCAAGAGTGGTTCCAATTTCTGAAAGAGTGGAAGAAAGAACTGGAAAAACCAATAGAGATTAAATATTAGGAAGATCGGAGAAGCGTTTCCGTCCTTTTACGTAATATTGCCAGAGCAAGGAGAACCTCTTTTGCTCTGGTATTTTTATTTCTACCCTATCATGCTGAATCGTTTCACGATCTTTTCGGAAATCTGCCATCCAACGACGGAAATCATGACGTGCTCGATATACAGCCTTAAATTCACCAAGATTTCTGTCTAATAACAACATCTTCCAAGCAGCTACATAATCCAATAGCCATCGCCACGCCATCACATATCGTAACTCTTTCTCTGGTAAGCACTTATACAACATTGTCAGATTATTGCGAAAATTCAGGTAAGTCTTTCTCGGATTGGCCTTAGGTAACGTTCCACCTCCCACATGATAAACATAGCTCTCAGGAATACAATAGATTTTCCGACCATGTATACGCAGGCGCCAACAGAGATCAATCTCCTCGTTATGAGCAAAGAAGCGTCCGTCGAGGCCTCCCACATCCCAATAGTCTTTTGCCCGTATCATTAAGGCAGCACCAGTAGCCCATAGAACCTCTGTCGCATAATCATACTGACCATTATCTGCCTCAACCGTTTCCAAAAGACGCCCTCTGCAGAAAGGATATCCGAAACGGTCAAGATACCCCCCACAAGCACCAGCATACTCAAACCGATCTCTATCGAAGATGGAAAGTAGTTTTGGTTGACAGGCTGCCACCTCAGGATGAGAATCCATAAATTCAATGAGGGGCATCAGCCAGTGGTGACTTACTTCAATATCCGAATTTAACAACAGATAATACTCTGCCTTAATCGACTGCAATGATTGATTATAGCCATCAGCAAAACCCCAGTTCTTCTCCAACTGAATAAGTTGACACTGAGGAAAATGCTCACGCAACAATGCTACAGAATCATCTGTTGAAGCATTATCGGCTACATACACTGTAGCCTCTGGTGAATAGCGCAACACCGTAGGAAGATACTTTCTCATCATCTCAGCACCATTCCAGTTCAATATCACAATGGCTAACTTTTCCATCTACACCTTATTATATATTATAAGAGTTCTACTTTCAAGGCTGTCTTGTCAAAATTAAAATCTCCCAACCTCACATTTACCAGTTGATTGTCGTACGCTTCTCGTGCCGTCGATGGCGACAGTTCCACTCGGATATAGTTTCGGGTAAAACCATGCATGGCCTTACCTCTTGTAGCCTTCTCTAAGAGCACCTCTGCATGCTGTCCGCGATAACGTTCATAGAAAGCATGGGTCTTCTCGTCAGAGAGTTCAAGCAGTCGTTTGCTACGACATTTCTTGTCATGATCACTCACCACATAAGGAATAGACAGCGCTGAGGTTCCTGGTCGTTCAGAGTATGGAAACACATGCAGTTGTGTTACGTCAAGTCCCTTGAGCAGTTCATAGGTCTCCTCAAAGCATTCAGGTGTTTCTCCCCTACACCCTACCATCACGTCAACACCAATAAATGAGTCAGGCAGTAACTGTTTGATTTGATGAATTTTATCTGCAAACAACCTACTGTCATAATGTCTATGCATCAGTCGTAGTACTGTATCGCTACCACTCTGCAAGGGAATATGGAAATGGGGCATAAACGCCCTACTCTTACTACAATAATCAATCAGTTCATCACTCAGCAAATCGGGTTCCAGACTACTGATACGATAGCGCTGTATTCCCTCTACCTCATCAAGTGCTTTCACCAAATCAATAAAACGTTCACCTGTCGTCTTACCGAAATCACCAATGTTCACACCAGTCAGCACTATCTCCTTTCCACCCTCTGATGCCACCTCTTCAGCCTGTTTCACAAGAGACGCTATTGAGGGATTACGACTAAAACCGCGAGCATAAGGAATGGTACAATACGTACAGAAATAGTCACAACCATCCTGCACCTTGAGGAAATATCGTGTACGGTTTCCGCGAGAACAACTCGGAGCAAATGACTGGATATTCTTCGTCTTCTCTCTATAGAACTGATGAAGATGACCGCCATCCCTATTCTCACTCCACGCATCTGACAGATACTGCACCAATGTTGCCTTCTCATTTGAGCCAAGCACTAAGTCGACACCATCCATCTTACTCACCTTCTCAGCCTCCAACTGAGCATAGCAACCTGTCACTACCACAAATGCAGAGGGATGGTTGCGCACAAGACGGTGAATCGCCTGACGACATTTACGTTCAGCCACCTCTGTCACCGAACAAGTATTGATAAGACAAATATCAGCCTGCTCGCCTCGTTGAACCGTACGAACACCCAACTCCTGAAGCATTTTTGCAAATGTCGAAGTTTCTGAGAAGTTCAGTTTACAACCAAGCGTGAAGTAGGCTGCTGTCTTACCTTGAAAGGCAGATGAATTGATCATATATATAAGGTATATTGTTTTCGAGCACAAAGGTACAACTAAGTGAGCAAAAGACAAAAAGAAAATGATTAAAAATACCCATTTTTTACTGAGAACACGAAAAGTGTATTTTCTACGCAAATTTTTAACATTTCGTAAGTTGCTGATTATCAGCTATTTTTAAAAAAGTTACAAAAATGATATAAAAAAAAACAAAAAAAATGATACGTCGTATTAAAAAAATGCATACCTTTGCAGCGTTTTAATAAACAAATGATTGTTTTACAGATTTAAAAGCCTAGAAAAAATGAAAAAGTTAGTATTTGCATTCGCAGCTGTAGTAGCTGTTTCTTTCGCATCATGTGGTAACAAGACAGCTCAGGGTGCTGCAGTTGATTCTGATTCTGTAGCTGTTGTTGACAGCGCTGTTGCTGACACACTGGTTGCTGATTCTGCTGCTGCTGATTCTACTGCTGCTGCTGAGTAATTAGGCAACTAATTATTGAGAGAAATGCCGCTGGACGATAGTTCAGCGGTTTTTTGTGTTTTCCCAAAAGAGAAAGTTCTACCCTTTCCTATCTCTTACATACTATGCTATGAAAAAACTGAGTAGTTTTTTTCTGTATGAAAACGAGTACTATTCAATAAAAATGATTAAATTTGCAAACACAAACCCTATATTTAATTATCATCACGATGGAAATAAACAAGAAACCATCTTTCAATAGTAGAATTTGGCCTATTCTGTGGTCAATGATATTACTAATATTACCCATTGGTATCTGGGCGCAGAACGACTCCATCAAGACTCCCAAAAATGAAATTAACTTCGGTATAAACTTTATGACTCACGGAGAATTTTGCGGTGGAGGTCTTCCAAAAGGAGCCGAAGAAAATAAATCACGCTTCCTGTTAGGACGTATGCGTATTATTGCTGACTACAAACGCCAAGGATTACAGGTGCATGCCGTCACACAGAACTTAGCCGTATGGGGTATGAAGGGAAATCAGGCTTTCAATCTGTATGAAGGTTGGGCAAAAATTTCATCGAAAAACGGTTTTTTCGCACAAGTGGGACGTGTGGCTCTCTCTTATGACGACGAGCGTATAATCGGTACCAACGATTTTGCTACAGCAGCCCTTTCACACGATCTGATGAGGGTTGGTTATGAAGGACATGGTCATCAGGCACATGCTATCTTCTGCTACAATCAGAACGAGAGCAACATCTATAACAGCACGTATTATGATGATGGTGCGCAGTACTATAAGACCATGCAAGCCCTCTGGTATCATTATGATTTTCCAAAGTTTCCGATGGGTGTCTCATTACTTTTCATGAATGTAGGTATGCAGGCAGGTAATAACGACCCTATGGCATGGGACTATAAGACGAATCCTGCACGAACAGAACACCAGCAGATGTTTGGTGGTTATATCAACTATCACCCGAAACACCTTACGCTCGAAGCCTCTTACTATCGACAAACAGGTAAACTAGTCGATATTTCAAAAAATTCGACAAAGATCCGTGCCTGGATGGCAAGCATGAAAGCAACTATTACCCCAACAGACCGATATGGACTCGTATTAGGTTACGATCATCTGAGTGGTGACGACTTTATCCCCGTCCCCTATGGTGGGAATATCGGTCTGATCAGACATGATGTCATCAAAGGTTTCAGCCCTTTATACGGATCTCGTACGAAGTTCTATGGCATCCTTGATTTCTTTTACACGAGTGCCTATATCAACGGCTTTACACCTGGTTTGCAGAACGCATTTATCGGAGCATTTGGCAATCCTGTCAACAAACTGAGCTGTAGCCTCACTTATCACTATATGGCCACAGCTACAGCACTCACAAAACTGAACCGTACATTGGGACATTCTATCGAGATTGGACTCGACTATCGTTTCTCCAAGGACATCACCTTGAGCGTTGGCTACACCCAGATGTTTGGCACTGAGACAATGAGTCGTTTGAAGCAAGACGAAACCAACAAGAACGCACAATGGGGATGGTTCTCTTTGGTCATCTCGCCTACGGTATTTTCCACCAAATGGTAATCTGGAGAGAGATTTCCCTGTTTTATTTGTCTGAATGACATTTTTTTCGTATATTTGCAGCGATTAATCATAACCCATCGGTCAATTGATAGAGAAGCATATTATATTAGAAGATATCGACCCCGTGATGTTCTATGGCGTAGGGAATACCCATCTGCAGATGATCAGATCGCTCTTCCCAAAACTCCGCATTGTAGCAAGAGATAATGTCATTAGGGTGTTAGGTGATGAGGAGCAGATGGCTTCTTTCGAGGAAAGCGTTGAAACTATGCGTCAGCACTTGTTACATTTCAACTCTTTAAACGAGGAAGATATTCTTGATATCATCAAAGGTAGAAAGACAAAACAGAAAGCCCCCGATGGTGTTATTGTCTACTCGATGGCAGGTCGCCCTATTCAGGCTCGCAGCGAGAACCAGCAGCGACTGGTGGATACCTACAAGACCAACGATATGGTGTTCGCTGTAGGACCTGCTGGTACAGGAAAGACTTATCTATCTATTGCCTTAGCTGTCAAAGCACTGAAAGAGAAGACGGCAAAGAAAATTATCCTCTCACGTCCAGCGGTAGAGGCCGGCGAGAAACTAGGATTTCTGCCAGGAGACATGAAAGAGAAAATTGATCCTTACCTGCAACCACTCTACGATGCATTGGAGGATATGTTACCACAGGTAAAACTGCAAGACATGATGGAGAAACATATCATTCAGATAGCCCCATTGGCATTTATGCGCGGACGTACTTTGAGCGATGCTGTAGTCATCCTTGACGAGGCGCAGAACACAACACCTGCTCAAATCCGCATGTTCCTCACCCGAATGGGTTGGAACACTAAAATGATCATCACAGGCGATATGACACAGATAGACCTTCCCCACTCCCAAAAAAGTGGACTGATAGAAGCATTACATATCCTCAGTAACGTGAAAGGTATTGGTGTAGTGAACCTCACAGGAAAGGATATCGTGCGCCATAAGCTAGTGACAAAGATTGTCAACGCCTACGAGGCATACGACAAAGAGAAACAAGAACAAAAGAAAGAATCATAAATAAGAAAGATGAAAGCTTTAACAAAGACTGACTTTACGTTCGAAGGACAAAAGAGTGTGTATCATGGTAAGGTACGCGACGTGTACAACATCAATGACGATCTGATGGTGATGGTAGCCACTGATCGCATCTCGGCATTTGACGTAGTGCTACCTAAGGGTATTCCTTTTAAGGGACAGGTACTTAACCAGATAGCAGCTAAGTTCTTGGATGCAACGACTGACATCTGTCCTAACTGGAAATTAGCAACTCCCGATCCGATGGTGACTATAGGACTGAAATGTGAAGGATTCCGCGTAGAGATGATTATCCGCTCCATCCTTACTGGCAGTGCCTGGCGCGAGTATAAGAACGGATGTAGGGAACTCTGCGGTGTCAAACTCCCTGAGGGCATGAAAGAGAACGAACGGTTCCCTGAGCCCATCATCACTCCGACGACCAAGGCCGACGAGGGACACGATTTAAATATCTCCAAGGAAGAGATCATTCGTCAAGGAATCGTATCTGCTGAAGACTATGCTATCATTGAAGACTACACTCGCCGACTCTTTGCTCGTGGACAGGAGATTGCCGCCAAACAAGGCCTTATCTTGGTAGACACTAAATATGAATTTGGTAAACGCGACGGTAAGGTATATCTCATTGACGAAATCCATACTCCCGACTCTAGTCGCTACTTCTATGCTGATGGCTATGAGGAGAAACTGGCCAAGGGCGATCCACAGCGGCAACTCTCAAAGGAGTTCGTACGCCAATGGCTGATTGAGCACAACTTCATGAATGAGCCCGGTCAGGTTATGCCTGAAATCACCGACGAATATGCTGAGAGTGTCAGTCGACGTTATATCGAGCTCTACGAACATATCGTTGGCGAACATTTCGAGTGCGAGGCTTACGAAGGAGATATCGCTAAAAGGATAGAGAAAAACGTGAGCAACTGGCTAAAAACTAGATAATATAGAGCATGTATAGGCAAGAAGAGATCAAGCCCTATCACCAGGGAGAGAAAGGCAGGCAAGTAGCGGAAATGTTTGACAACATTGCCCCTACCTACGACACCCTGAACCATCGCCTCTCGTGGAATATTGATCGCTATTGGCGAAAGAAAGCGCTACAGTCTCTTCTGCCCTATCAGCCACAATCAATACTTGACGTAGCTACTGGCACAGGCGACTTTGCCCTTCAGGCAGCCGAGATGCTACATCCCGTGAAGATCACGGGGATTGATATCAGCGAGGGGATGCTGACCATCGCACGTAAAAAAGTAGAACACAGCACGCTCACCACACAGTTCGATTTGGTAATGGAGGACTGTATGCATCTCTCCTACGATGACAACACTTTCGATGCAGTGACAGCTGCTTTCGGTATCCGCAATTTTGAGCACCTCGATCAGGGGTTGACCGAG
>Ga0247610_10007433_pt1 | contig 11249 bp, 5 predicted proteins | sample 174DNAGHGhighgp2_FD_193483 | JGI IMG/M metagenome (GOLD analysis project Ga0247610, IMG submission 193483) | Sheep rumen microbial communities from Palmerston North, Manawatu-Wanganui, New Zealand - 1742 DNA GHGhigh gp2 | ecosystem: Host-associated > Mammals > Digestive system > Stomach > Rumen ...
TTCAACGGGGCGTGGTGGCGATGCCAATAAATCAAGTCAATCCATTCCTGTTCAGTCTTAATGGGATAGGCCTTGAAAGCCAACATAAAACGGTTGACCAAAGGTGGATAGTCCTCAAGCAGCACCAACTGCTTGCGCAAAGCCGTTTCAAGCGTCGAATAAATCCAATTCGGTCCAAACGAGCGCAGGTTCATTGTGACAACCACCGTTTCAACATTCGATGTCGCCGGGACATGTTTCAGCATATAATAATAGGTCTGGGCATGTGAAGCCGATTTGGTCAAGTCGCCCATTTTGACGGTCGGGAAATAGTCTGCCGTAAAGTCGCTGATTTTGCGATGACTGACTTCCTCTTTACCGTAATTGTTGTTCGACGATTCTCCCAAATAGATGATACGACAACTATCGTCAACCACCTTCCATGAAAGTTCGACGATATCGGAATGTTTTCGCAAGTCCTTTTCGAAGAACCATTTGGAATACACCCAGTTCAGTACAACGAGCATCACCAAAACCATCACTATGCGGGTCAACAACTTCTTCATGGTCAGAACTGGAAATAGATAAACGGGAAATTGTAGACACTTGAGCAGCAGATGGTCATAAAGACCAGAACTGCATAAATCAGCCACCTCAAAGCCAACGGTTTGTTGTCGCACCACGCATCAAAACGGGTGTTGCGGAGCAGGATGTCGAAAAGGATAAGTATGCCGAGATAGAGCCACATACCAGGTTTCACATTCATCATCAACCCTTGGTCGAATTTGGTGAAGGCGGTCACGAAAATCATTTTCAGATGCTCGATATCGGTAGCGCGGAAGATCACCCAAAACAGCGTCACCAACACAAAGGTTTTGAAAACACGAAGTGCATCCAAGCAGATGCTCAGTCCCTTGGACTTCGGTTCCTTGGCTGGGATGAGGTCGCGTAGGGCTTTTTCAACGATGTGCAGCAAACCATGGGCGAAGCCCCACAATAGGAAAGTCCAGGCAGCACCATGCCAAATACCGCTCAGCACGAAAACGACAAGGATGTTGAAGACCCATCGCCCATACTTCACGCGGTTGCCTCCCAAAGGAATGTAGACATAATCGCGGAACCAAGTAGACAAAGAGATATGCCAACGGTGCCAAAACTCGCCAATGCTTTTCGACAGATAAGGAGTCTTGAAATTGTCGGTGATTTCATAGCCCATCAGTTTGGCACTCCCCAAAGCGATGGTGGAATAGCCGAAAAAGTCGCAGTAAATCTGGAAACTGTAGAACACCATGCAACCTAACACGCTCCATGAATTATACTCGTCGAGATGACCATACACCTCGTCAACATATTCTCCCAAATGGTCGGCCACCACCATCTTGACGAAGAAACCGAAAAGAATCAGCCTCATGCCTTGAGAGATGTTCTCGTAGCGGAACTCCTTCTTCTCATGCAGTTGCCGTAACAAATTGCCAGGCCGTTCAATAGGACCTGTGACCAATTGCGGGAAAAACATCACATAAAGCGAATAATAACCGAAATGCCGCTCAGCCTTTTGATGGCCGCGATACACCTCGATGACATAGCTCATGCTTTGGAAGGTGTGGAACGAAAGCCCGATGGGCAGGATGATGTGCGTCACCAAGTGGGTCTCCATGCCAAGCGAGGCACAAAGTCGGTCCAGGTTCTCGGTAATGAAGCCCAAATACTTGAAAATCATCAGCACCATGAGCGTGCTCACGATGCTGATGATGAGAAATGTTTTTTTCAGTTGAGGTCGGTCGGCATGACGCTCCATCAGCAGACCTGCCGCATAGTCGATGACAATGGTGACGAGCAGGATGAGGATGTATTTGGGCACAAACCACATGTAGAACACGCAGCTGGCCGCCAATAGCATCAGCCAACGCCATTTGTGGGGCAGCAGATAGAACAGCAGCACCACAACAGGCAAGAAGATAACGAACTCTATGGAATTGAAAACCATAGGTTGGAGTCTTCTTTAGTCGTTCATTTTGATTTCTTCCACCTGAAGAATGGCCTTGTTACTCTCTTGATAGACATAGGCAACGACCGCGCAATTGTAGTCAACAAACTCTTCGGGAATGGTGTAGGTGTAAGTCTTTTCAAAGAGAAAACCTTCAGCAAGCGGAGCACTATCAATGAGACTACCCCAAGCGTTGCCGTCCAAGGTGCCACGGAACACATGGCGATGGAGATAGTTAGGATTGGCGCCACTGGGGGTCTGTTGCAAGCCCTCGATGTCATCTTCCATCAAACAGACCACCAACATCAAGTCCTCGGTCTGGTCTTTCAAAAGGTTTCCGGTAACCTTGACATCCAAAACACGACTATCAGAATTGTAATTCTTTTCCAGGCTCAAGGCAATCACAGGCTCCTTTTCCAATTCCTCAACGACGAATGTTGCCCAGTCACCAGAATTTAAGCCGTAACGGCCACTACCCGAAAGGACCCTGTTCACCGTGCCGATGGGGTTTTGGTCGAACTCAAAGAAGTTCCACCACTCCGTGCCTTCGGGAGTACGGAAATCGGGATAACCGCCATTGGGCATGGCCAACATACCGGCATGAACGCTAAGAACTATGAGTTGTTCGGGATAGATTGACTGCAACTGCAAGGCCAAAGCACCTGCCTCGGGGCAATTGACGCAACGCACACCTGTATAGTCTTCCAATAGCACTTTCTTCAGCACTTGAACTGTGTCGCCACTCGGTTCAGGAGTGTCGCCACCGCCTTGGATGTAAGGCTCTTCAACGATATCGCAAGCACTCAGGGCAAACACTGCCACGACGAGCGCCAAAAACAAATTTTTAATGCTTTTCATTTTCCTTCGATTTAGAAACTTGTTGTTACACTTAAAGTTACACCGCTTGAAGCAGGCACCAGTCGGCACACGCCGCCCACGCAAAGCATACCTTCGTTCTGACGGCCCGCCGAAAGCGAGATGCGGGTTGCGTCCTTGGTATAGCCTGCCGAAACCGTGTAGTAATGTTGCCTGTATTCTTCAACGGGGTTGCCGTAGTTCCACTTGTCGGAAAGGGCGACGAACCAGTTGGGCGCAAAGTTGTATTCCAGCATGGCCGAAGCCCAATTGCCGGCCTTTTTGTAGCTGCTGAGTTCAGATTCCTCAATATTGCTGTAATCGCCAGTATCCCAAAGACCCTGCAACTCAAGGCGCAGGCTGTGACGCTTGGCAAAGCTGTAGGTCACATCGAGGATGCCGATGTGCGTTTTCACGGGGTCCATGCCTGCATGGCCTTCGATGGTGGCGATGTCGTAATACAGGTTGACGTATTCAGCATTGAACTTCCAGTTTTTGTTGATTTTCTTGTCGATGCCCACGTTGATATCGCGGAAGAACATGTGCTTCGAGATGCCGAAAAACGGGGTCGTGTAGCCCAAGGTACCGGGCGTGACCTCATTAGCAGCAATTTGGATGATGTTACCAGCCTCGTCGGTCACATTGCGGACGATGTCGTTCACCTGACTGAAGTTGAAGCTCAGGCTCGTGCCGTATTTGCCACCCAGAGCCGTGCCCTTGGGAATCTTGTAGTCCACTTGGAACTGCGCCGCCATCTCGCCATTGGGTTGCGTAGCATACGGGTAAAGCGAAGAAAGGCTGTAGGAGTGCATCCTATTGATGGGCGGGATAAAGTTGATGTCCAACACGCTACCATCGGCGGCATAGTCCGACTTGTAACTCATATTGTCAACACGCTTCACTTGCAACACCACACCCAGACCTTTTTGTGCGTAGGAAAGGCTGGCCAACAGCGACTGTCCCTCCTTATATATATAGTTGTTGATATAGGACGGATCGTTGATCTTGTAAGCATATTCCGTTGAGAACGAGAACCTTCCGAAGCCCAAAGTGGTACGGCCAGCGAATGCGGCCACATTTTCAGGCAGATTGTAGATCGGGTTGAAGTCGGGTTGGTATTTGCTGACTGCACTCACGCCAAAGGTAGCCTGAAAATCAGAAGATTGCATCTTTTCGAAGCTCTCATTCAAGTTCCATTCGGCATCGATGCCGCGCACGATGCCCTTACGGCTGTTGTAGCTTTCCCAGAACATCCGTTGGCCGCCATAAACGCCTTTCAAAGTGACACCAGCCGTGGGACGAAACACCACGCGCATACCGCGCAAAGCGTTGTCATAGCCTAAGGTCCACTCCTCGTAGGAACGCAACACGAGGCCGTTGCCAAATTGCTCATAGAAATCGCCGATAGTCACGCCAATCATCCCATTGTCGTACATGGCATAGACATTCGCTATGCCATGGCCTTGCATACGGGCATCGAAGCCTGAAAGCGGAGTCAGGCAAGCCTCATAGCGCAAGCCAGCCGAGAAGTTGCCCAACGAATAGTTAACCTTACCGAAGCCATTGATGCCCAAACGCTTGCCATTCAGATATTCCTCTGTAATGCCAAGTGCATTGTCGATGCCGTAATACTGCGCGTCGACCTGAAAACTGCCATTGACTTTTGAGTTGGCCAGTATTTGTGCAAACGACTTAAACCCCAGCACACACAATGCCAGGGTCAAAAACATAGAGAACCTACGCATGGGAAATCACTTTTTCTTTTTCGCAACTTTCAAGATTTCCTCATACAGGTCATTCTCGGAGCCATCGACATAACCCGTGTGTTGGTAAACGACTTTGCCGTTTCCGTCAATCAGGAAGGTGTGAGGCGGGTTGCTGACGTTCATGGCACGTTTCAAATCGCCGTTGACATCAAGCAGCACTTCAAAATCCCAACCCTTTCCTTCAACGAAAGGCTTCACTTTGGCCGTCGAACGCGAGTCGTCGATAGAGACGGCATAAATCTTCACGTCAGTCTCATCCTGCCAATCCTCATACACATCGCTGAGGGCGATATGTTCCTTGATGCAAGGCTTGCACCAAGTAGCCCAAAACGTAATCACGATGGGGTTGCCGTTGTTTGACAGTTTGGCGATGTTTACATCTTTACCCGCCAGATTCTTCAAAGTGACGCTCGGCAGGTCGGATTTCGATTGTGCATAAAGCCCCGTCACCATCAGGGCCATCAAAAACAATGCAGCTAGCTTTTTCATTGTGTTAAAGTGTTGATTTATTGTTATTTAAAAATTCAAAATTTAAGATTCAAAATTCAAGATTATGTATTAAAAGTCGTCTTCGTTGAGTTGGATGTAGACTTCAAGTAACTTGCAGTAGCGTTCGGCACGGATGGCCACCTTTTTGATGACGTTGGGCACAAGAACACACTCCCCTGCATTTACAAATATCGCGCCATTTTCCCAATTCAGCGAAAAATTACCCTCCAAAGCCATCAAAATCACGAAAGAATCGAGGTTGGTGTAATCTTTTTCCATCTCGCCTTGCAGCTGGAGGAGGTTGGTCACGAAGTATTGACAATCCACCACGGGCACAGTGCGGTTCATCACATCGGGTACCGCGATTTTGTATTGCTCGGGGATGCCGAAGTCGATGGCTTCAACGGATTGAGGGATGTGCAGCTCGCGGCTCATACCCGCCTCGTTGATGCGGTCCCAGTCGTAGATGCGATAGGTGGTGTCGGAGGTTTGCTGGATTTCAGCCACCATGATGTCGGGACCCAGTGCATGGACACGGCCAGCAGGAATGAAAAACGCATCGCCTGCCGAGACTTTCTCATAGTTCAACACATCTTTCAAAGTATTGTTTTTCATCACTTTGACATAATCCATGCGAGTCATTTCCTCGTTGAAGCCCATGACGAGTTCAGCATCTTTGTCGGCTTGCATCACATACCACATCTCAGTCTTGCCGTTGCCCAAGTCACGTTTTTCAGCCAGCTCATCGTCGGGGTGCACCTGTACGGAAAGCCAATCGTTGGCATCGATGATCTTCAGCAGCAGTGGAAATTGTTCGCCGTATTTGTCGAAGACCGACTCGCCCACAAGGTCGCCCATGAAGGTCTCCACCAAGTCGTTGATCTCGTCGCCCTCGAAGTCGCCGTTGGACACTTCGCTTTGTTCGTCCCACAGCCCCGACAGCAGCCACACCTCGCCACAGTTAGGCAGCGAGCCGTAGTCCATGCCGAGAACGTCCTTGATTTTATGTCCGCCCCAAATCTTGTCCTTGAAGATGGGCTTGAATTTCAGTGGATAAAGTACGGTTTGCATTGTTCAAACAATTAATTCGGGCAAAAATAAGAAAATATATACTACAACTCAATGCGATACAATTAATCGCCGCGAAGACACTCCAGTTTTCGTTCCAACTCTCAACAAATAAACCCCATCCGCCCAATTAGACAAATCTATTTCAGCAGTCTCAGAATCCAATTCCAACGACATCACTAATTGGCCCAAAGCATTGAAAACCATCATATTTCTTAGGTCATCGGCTTCAACAAAAAGCTTGTTTTGAGCTGGATTGGGATAGACCCGAATGTTTTGCTCTTGGGCATCGTCCAGCGACCATTGGTCATCAACCCAAACGTAGTTCTGCTCGGGGTTGAAAAGCGACATGGCGAAATCAGACTCACATTCCTCATTGTCCTCCGAGAGATAGACGGCAGTCAAACGATAATAAAACTCATGATGGCTTTCGCCCACCAACACATCGCGATATTGGTAAAAAGCCTGGCCATCAACAGCTGGAACTGACGCAATCTTTTGGTAATCAACATTATTGAAGGAACGATACACATTGAAATCCTGAAGCGTATAGCCACCATTTTCCATCGGCAAGTCGCGACCCATGCGGTCGCTGACGAAAGCACGTAACATCCAGGTATAATGCATGTTGAAAGTGTGCAGGTCGGTCCAATCAACGCCGTTCAGCGAAACCCAACGCCCGTCAGGTTCGCCCATATCAGAGCAAACTGCCGCCGGGCGACTCAGTCCTTGCTGCCCGATTACAATCCAAATCGGCTCGTTTTCAGGAATTTCCATTGCCGGTTCGATGGTCTCGGAATGCCATGTCTGAGCACCTGTCAAAACCATGTTTTGGGAGCGGACGAGGGTATGCGGAGCCGTTTCGCCCCCTCGATATACCCACAGCTGATAGGCACCCGAAGCCACATCGAAAATGGTAATCTTCTTCAATGAAGTACCTTGATAATCAGCCAAGTCGTCAGCATCGAAACGGATTGCCCAGAAAATGACAGGCTCGTCGCCGCCTCCTAACGAGTTTTTATACTCACCATTATCATAATACAGCCAACCTTCTACGGGTTCGGGGCGGTCGCCCCACGAAATCAAGGCGCCGTACTCACCGTTGCCGTCCAGATAATTCTCCGCAACCAATTTCGTCGGAGGGTCACAATAGGCTGGGAAAGTGACCTCTACGCTTTCCTCACATGACATGGAATTGTAAGTTCCATCCCAATTGCCACCGTAAATCAAACGCAAGGCATAGGTTACAACGCCTTGCATTTCAACGCTTTCGTCCAAAAACGATGTACCTTCAACCCATGCGAGCAAAACGCCATTTCTATACAATAACGCGCCAATCACCGTGTCAGCAGTGGGTTGCCACGAAAGCATAATACCTTGCTCTGAAATTGTTGTATGTATACCGTCAATAGTTGGTTGAAAATCAGCACATGAACGATAAATCCACCGACATTCACGCCAATCGCAAGTGTCGGAGAGATACACGGGACGCACCTTGGCCGTACAAGTGTCGCCAGGGGACAGACCAGTCACATCAAACTGAAAGGACATTTCATCGGTAAAGCCCGACAACTCGTCATTCAGTTGTATCTCAAAATATTGCAAATTCCTATAAAGCGTATCAGACAATTCCCAAACCGCCCAACCTGTAGAAGAAACATAAAGACTGTTGATGCCCTTCACCGCCTCACTAAGCTCCACCTCGATAAGCGTCGGCTCCATAACCGAGATCATAGTGTCTGATACATAGTCGACAAAACCATCCAAGCTTATCTGAACCGAGTAAAAGTCTCGATAGACATTGCCAATTACGACATGCCCATTGGCGTCAGCAATAGAATGATATTCAACACCTTGACCATCATTCGGCAGAAGCGTCAGCAACGCACCTTCTGCCGAAAGGCCGACATTGGTGGTCACATTGGCTTCGAAACGCGTCGTCATGTTCTTGTCCAAATAGGCCGACCAAACCGTATCGGAAGTTGCACGATTGCCTTCATAATGGCAGCTTACTCCCCATCGGTATTTGCCCCAGTCCAAACTGCCCCAATTCAAGTCCATGAAAGCCGTATCGGTCAGATGGGAAGCCAGCAAAACAGGCTGCTCATCAAAGCGTTTGCGCAACAAATTGAAATATTGGAATGAACGTTCAGTCCTCAGACTATCAGAGACATAGAAGTGAATATCATCAACATAGAAGCAGTCGTCACCTTCGTTGGTGTTAGCATCCTTGTGATAGGCCCAACGAAACACATGCTCGCCCTCAGTGATGTCAAAATAATGTGACTCCCAGTCGCTAATTCCAGAACATTCAAACAGTTGTGCTCCATCAATATAGAACCGACCGACATCCCACAAGTTCTCGGATGAAATCTTGCTGACGAAACTCATTTGCCCCGACCAAGGCACATACACCGCAACTTCAATCTCAGAATGACCCTCATCGATGCCCTCGCACGACGATTTCATGCAATAAGTGCCTTCAAAAGCATGAATACTATCAATCTCCCAAGGATTATCGAGAAGAGTATTGTCCCAACGGAATCGGCTGAAATCGCCCGTCTCGAAATCTTCGGTCAACCTTGGTTCATTCATCGACCATGACACACGCACCATGTCATCTGTAAAGCTTCGGGCTGACACATAATGCACTGAATAGTAACATTCATGCAGCAAAAAAACAAGATCAACATAGACTTGGTCGGGCACAATCAAAAGAGAATCAACGAGAAAAGCCGTTTGATAACCTTCGGCGCTCACCGAAACTGAGTAAAGCCCCTCAGAAATCTCTCCACTGAAATAGCCCAACGAATCGGAAATGAAACTGACAACGAGTGTGTCGCCACCATCGCTGATGCCTGAGAAAGACACTTCGGCGCCCAAAATCGGGGTAATGCTGTCCTGTTCAAACACATGGCCATCAATCGTCTCCTGACTTCGAGCCATGAGCGAGACAAAAAACACAGCAACCACAAGAAACAACTTTCTCATTGTCATCTATTTAGCTTCAATAATTTAACCACTTTAATCTCAGAGCCATTATACACCTGAAGGAAATAAACGCCTGCCGCAAGTTGTCCAAGCTCCATGTCAACTTGACCCAATAAATCGGCTTGTGCCGTATGTTGTTGCATCGTATTTCCAAGCACATCCATAATCGTAATCGAATACGTTTCAAGGCTTTGCAGACCCAAAATCGTCATTTGACCCGATGCAGGATTGGGATAAACCGACAAACCATTTCCCTCTGGAGCCGAACTGCCTTGATACATATCGACATGGCCACGTTCGTTGACGAAAAGATGCAAATTGGCCACGGAAGAATGCTCAGGCGACAACTGCACTTCCTCGATCATTCCACGACCATAACGGGGCAAGTCGGCCATCACATAATAAGTTCCGAATGGCAATCCATCGAAATTGAAAGCGCCATTCTCATCGGTCAAAGTGAAACCCAAAATGTGGCGTTTGGCCGCATCCAATAGCATAACTCCGACATTCGACAAGCCATTGGAACAAAAATCAACATCGTCAGCATCGCGCAACCAAGGTTGGCAATAAAAATCGCGGGCACGAAAAACCGACTGCGGCATATCGAACACGCCACTGATACGCCCCTCGCCCACTGCAAAACCCTCCAGCACACTCGGCAAGGCAATGTCGACATCATAAACATTGCCATCAACCCGAATCATGTTCGATTCATTCCATTGATAATCACCCAAATAATAAGCTCCTCCCAGCTGCAAATCAAGCGTATCGGGTAAGGCATATACAATATAGGTGTCGGGCAATAAAGCATCGAACGCATAATGTCCATCCAGGTCGGTTTGGGTACGATAAAAACCAGATAAAAACGGATTGGCATCCCCCAGCGAAACGGCAAGCACTTGAACACCAGCACAGGGCTGACCATGTGACCAAGTTCGACCTTCCAACGTATACTCACGGTACAAATCGAAGCGGACAGCATCGCTGGTGGCGCCACAGGCCGACCAGCCCTCAAGCACCAACTCGGCATAGCCTCGCGCCTTGTCCTGCTCGCTAGGGTGATATATCGTATTCAGATCCAATGGATTATCAAACCAACCATCACCCGTAGAACGCCATGCTATCGAATCGTAGTCCACTGCCCAAGCTTCATCAAGCGGGATGGGACGGTCAAGCCAACTGTAATAATCGTTGCCGGCAAACACTTCCACATGGCTATTCAGTCGCAGGCGCATGGCATCAGTCTTGGTCTCGCCTTGGCTGACCACCACTAATGTCAACGTCACCTCGCCCTGGGCAAAATCCTCTTCCGAAGGATAATAAGTCGACCGCAGCGAAAGCGTGTCGGAAAACACACCAGTGCCCGAACTGCGCCACACAAAACGGTTGAAAGTGTATGGAATATTGGCATTATCAAGCAAATAGCCCGACTCGGGGGCACAAAGCTCACCATCGCGGCCAGCGTAAGGATAATATGTCGCAAAAGCGTAGGCACTTTGTCCCTCTGACGCATAAACATCGAAATCGTAATGGTGGTCACAAGCAGCAACAGCCACGTTTTCAGCCTCTTGAGCCGAAAGCATATAAGAAGAAGTGAAAATCGAGTCGATATGTTTGCGGAACTTGTAATATTGGAACCGGTCGTAGAACAGCACATAATGGTCGAAATCCTGTTCGGGATTGTCGTCCCACGAAATCAGCCACTGGCCGTCGACGTATTGTTTCTTCACCTTGAACGGAGGAGAGACAGGCGCATCCACATCACACTCAGTTAGATAGTCGTCATAAACGATTTCACCCAAGGCAGGTGTGTCGTGCTTGTCGATAATGACAGCGTTGATTTCTGTCGTCGTAGCGCCACCCCAATAATTGCGGCGCATATCGATGTCTTCAATAGAAACATTAGCGAAAAGTGAAGTGTTCTTATTGAAATACAATAAGCTATTCTCATTCATCCGCGAAAGGCTGGAAGGAAAACTCACAATACGTTTTTGAGCCTCACTGATAGTGTTTTCCACAAAGGTCGCCGAACCCGAAGCCAGCAAATTGGTCATGATTAACCCATTCTCGTAGAAGGTATTACGTTCAATCACCAAATGACACACCCGCAACAT
>Ga0247610_10007434_pt1 | contig 11246 bp, 8 predicted proteins | sample 174DNAGHGhighgp2_FD_193483 | JGI IMG/M metagenome (GOLD analysis project Ga0247610, IMG submission 193483) | Sheep rumen microbial communities from Palmerston North, Manawatu-Wanganui, New Zealand - 1742 DNA GHGhigh gp2 | ecosystem: Host-associated > Mammals > Digestive system > Stomach > Rumen ...
TGGCTATTGCAGATATAGTGAATTATAAAGATGGAAAGTGATCTATCTTGGATAGCTTTGATGATTTATATTTGGAATATAAATTGCAGTGATGAAGATTGTCTGTGTTTGATTGATTGTATGATTCATTGATTTTTGATTCTACTTATAATGCTTCTCCCTTGAGTGTAGAAAAGATTTTGAATACAGTTCATAATGTAAAGAGGGACTTGTTTCCTGAATCTGAAATCTGGTTGATGCTCGGTGATATGAGGGAACTTTGAGATTTAACAGAAAAAGATCACAGGAAAATTGCACCGTATGTCCATTCAGTAGCAGATAGAGTATTCTTGGTATGAGAAAATATGAGAAAATTCCTAAAAGATGAACTGTGAAAGGTGTGATATGATATGTCAAAGGTAGAGGAGTTTTCTGATTCTGTGACATTGTGAGATAGAGTAAAGGATGAGTTGAAGAAGACAGATTCAAAAATATTGATTGTCTGAAAAGGTAGTCAAAATACTATTTTCTTGGAAGAGGCTGTGAAATTACTATTGGCAGATGATGAGGACTCAAAAAATTTGGTGAGACAATCTGAATGGTGGCAAAAAAAGAAAAAGAAATTTTTTGATTCAGTGGAGAAGTAGTTGGATGGGTTTAAACACACTTCTCTTGAGAGGGTAGTGTATGTACTATTGATATTGTGCAAAGTAAGTGATTTGTCAATTTTCTATTGATTTTTAATTTTAATTTTTTATATATTTAGTCGACGGTCGTCAGTCAACAGTCTTCAGTTATTAAATCTGTAGACTGCAGACAATCTATTGTCGACTACTTTTAATTGTTAATTAATAGTTATGCCAAGGAGAAAATTAGAAAACAGGACTATCGAAGTGATTTTGTTGGAATCAAACAAACACTTAGGAGAAAAATTTGAGATAGTTAGAGTAAAACCTATTTTTGCTAGGAATGTTTTATTACCAAAAAATATGGCAGTATTGGCTACAGCTGATTCGGTAAATAAGTATTCTCAAAAAATTAAAGCTTCTGAAAAAGAAAGAGCATTGAAAGCTGAAGGATTTAAATGATTGCTTTCAAATATTGAGAAAGATGGAGGATTGGTATTCACTGGAAAAGTAAACAAAGATGGTACTTTGTATGCTAAAATTGATGAAGCTGACATCGCTAAATTGGTAAAAGAAACTTACAAACTAGATGTAGAGGATCATTTCTTCAAGATGAAAAAGAAAATCACAACTATTGGAGATTTCGTTGTACCTTTCTTGTACAAAGATATCAAATGAGATATTGCTGTGAGAGTTAATGCAGAAAATCCAGAAGTAATCGAGAAAAAAGAAAAAGTAGTAGTAAAAAATGAAGAATGAACAAATAATAATGAAGAATGAAAGGAAGAAAATAAAGAAGAAAAAGCAGAAGAATCTGCAGAGTAATTTGTAACTTAATATATAAAGAAATCTCACAATTAATTGTGGGATTTTTTATTTTTCTTGATTTTTTTGATTAATTATTTATCATGCTCTTTACAAAATTAAAAGTATATGAAGAAACAAAAAAAAGAGAAAAATTTGTCAACTTTGGTTTTGTTTAAACCAAAGGCACTCAAAAATCACGGCAGTGGCCTGATGCTGGAGGGATTGCTTAGACCATCCTTTTTCTTTGGCTATGAAATAGCTGAACTCAAGAAACTCAAGATGACAAGGGCACAGGCAGAGGAATTCTATGCCGAACACAAAGGTAAGCCATTTTATCAAAAATTGGTGAATTTCATGTCGAGCAATTATATAGTTGCAATCCGGATTGAGTATCCGGTGGATGAGCCAGATTTCATTGAGAGATTCAGAAAGTTTGTGATTGGTGCTACTGATCCGAACAAAGCTATGCGAGGAACTATGCGGCAGCTTTTCGGTGCAAAGAAGGAGTATGCAGAGGGACTTCCGTCAAATGGAGTCCATGCTTCCGATTCTCGTGAATCAGCAGCAAGAGAATTATCATTCTTTTTTACCGATTTTGTGGCATGAACATGGGGCTTTTGCCCCTTTTTTTCTTTTTTTTAAAAATAATCTTTTAAAATGAATAAAAATATGTAATTAAGTAAGATAATATATTTTATATTTTCAATTTATTTGTTATGGTTGAAAATAGTTTGAATATATCTCCTGAGGTGCAGGATATTATCAAAAAATGTGGCGGATATAATAATAAATCTGCTTGTGAGATTATCTGATTAAAATTTGCATGATATAGTAAATATCACACAGATATTACTGGAAAATTTACTAAAATATCAGGTTTTTCATTTATTTGAGAAAATTTATCTCAATTTGAGTGAAAATTGGATATGAGTATATGAATCATGCTTATGCAGCACTGACAGCATGAACAGGTGTTGCTACATTTGGAAAAGTTTGATGATATTGATGGAATATTGACACTTGCAATGACATTATGTCCTAGGTCTTTTTGGCTATTGGTCTCTCGTATGGATATAAAAGTGATGACTACTATGGATTTGATCATAAAATTGATAAATTTATGATATGGCTCTTCTGTGGTGGAAAATTTACCTATATTGCAATGAATTGATTATAAAAAAATATTTGATATTTTATTGGAAAAGACACCATTAGTTTTGTGAGAAGCAATTTGTTATGATCGCATAAAAAATTTCAAATGAATAAATGGTGATTATTATGATGATAAATCTATAATATATAAATTATTGGAAAAACATAATTCATGGGTATGGAAATGAGTTGCTGAACATTTAGATAGGTTTGAGGATTTAGGTGTGGAGGATTATAATAATATCGCAAAAAGGATGATTGAGAAGTGAGAATGAAATCTGGTGGTAGAAAATATTTGTAAATTTCATGGATTGACATGAGATATAGCAGATATGTTGGTAGATGCTTGATTGTTTGGTAAGATGGCTCACAATAAAAAATATGGTCGTCTGTGAGTGAACAAAAAATTTTTCTGATGGGGATTTAAATGATGGTCTCCATCACAAAAGACGGCACAGCAATTATTAGATAGATGAGATTGAGCTGTGGTGGGAAAGTATTTATTGAAGTTCCATTGATTAGAGATTGACAAAGATTTTGCTTTGAAATTAATAGAAAAAAAATGATGAGATTATATTTTTATGCAAGATAATGTCTGATATTTTAGTGGACTTGATAAGCAAGCTCGTAAAGAAATATTGTCTGCATCATTTGGAAAGTATGGGATGTTGTCGTGAAACTCAATATCTTTTTGATATTCTTTTTCAAATATGGTAAGGAAATTTGATGATGAGGAAATATATGAATTATTGGATAATGCGGTGAATGTGTGAAATGCAAAAATAGTTGCCAAAGTATTGAATTTTGTTTCATTGGATTTTGATAAGGATTTTTTGTTTAAATTGGTTTCATGAACTGAGAAAATAGGAGTAGAGATAATGGATGCATTTGAACAATTTGAGGGATTGACATCTGAGGATTGTGAAAAATTAGCTAGGATTTTTGTAAAGAATTGAGAAGAAAATGTAGTAGTATTGTTTAGAAAAAAATTGTGATTAAGTAAAGAATTGTGTGGTCAGATATTGTCATGACAGTAAAATTTGTTTCATGTATCTTTGCTTGATAATTAAATTTTAATTAATATAACGAGATTAGTCCTTTATTTTTTATGAAACAAAAATTTATGTTTCAGTTGGAATCAAAATTTAAGCCAGCATGAGATCAGCCAGAAGCAATAAAAAAAATTATTGATGGATTTTCTAGTGGAAAAAACATACAGACATTGCTCTGAGCTACATGAACATGAAAAACATTTACTATGGCAAATATAATACAACATTTGCAGAGACCCACTCTTGTAATTTCTCACAACAAAACCTTGGCCGCACAGCTAGCTACTGAATTAAAAGCTTTTTTTCCACATAATGCTGTACATTATTTCGTGTCTTATTTTGATTATTATCAACCTGAATCTTATTTGCCTGCTACATGAACTTATATAGAAAAGGAAGCTACAATAAACCAAGAAATTGAGATGTATAGATTGGCCACTATGGCATCACTTTTGAGTAGACAAGATGTGATTGTGGTGGCATCAGCTTCTTCACTTTATGGTTTGTGACAAAAGAGATTTTTCCAAGAAAATTGTCTGGTAATGGAAGTATGAAAGACATATGATTTCAAAGAATTGAAAACACAATTGTTGAAAATGCAATATAAACCAGTTCATGGAAAAATAGAGCATTGAATGTTTGATTTTAGATGAGAAGTATTGGATATATTTACGAGTACTGAAAAATATGTCTATAGATGTATTTTTGATGATGATAAATTAGAGAGGATTGAATTTAGGGAGTCTACGACTATGAAATTGATTGATGAAAATGATGATCAAATCTATTATGGATGATGACATTCTCACAAAGTGATAGTTTGGCCTGCTACTCAATTTATCCAGGATACATCTCATTTGGAAGATATCCTTTCTCAGATGAATGCAGAAAAAGAGGTTAGAGTAAAAGAGTTTCAAGATCAAAAGATGCTCGTAGAGGCTGAGAGAATTAAAAAGAGAGTAGAGTATGATATCAGGATGATTAGAGAGACAGGATTTGTGACAGGTATAGAAAATTATTCATTATATTTTGATCGTAGATTGCCATGAGAACCGCCAAATACAATTTTTGATTATTTCCCTGAAGATATGTGTCTGATTATAGATGAGTCTCATATGACATTACCTCAATTACAAGCTATGCCACAAGCAGATAGATCTAGGAAAATGAATTTAATCAAATATTGATTTAGACTGCCATCTGCTATTGATCATCGTCCATTGAATTTTGGAGAGTTGGAGATGATTTTGTGATGGAAACCTACTTTGGATAAAGAAGATTATATAGATGTATTGAATGATGCATCTGATACATACAAAGAATTAGTACATAAATCTGAAAAAATAGCTAAAGCTCGTGGAGAGAATCAACTTTCTGTAGTATTACAAAAGAAAAAAGAGAAAGCGAAGACTTTATTCCTTTCTGCTACTCCTGCATCGTATGAAATGAATCTTTCAAAGCAAATTGTGGAGCAGATTATCCGTCCTACTTGATTACTTGATCCTGTCACATATGTATATCCAAAGACGGTATGATATGATGAATTGGAAAAGAGTTTTGAGGAATTATTGCAGAAAAAACCTAGATTGAAAGATTTTGCTGATGGATATAGCTTGAACTGAAATCAGACTGAGATTTTTGAAGCTTAATAATAAAGCATAATATATTGACATTTTATAAATAATATTTATAATTAATGATGTTTTGATATTATTTATATTATATTTATGCAAATGATGGAAGAAAAAGAAAGAGATTTGTTTATGGAAGAAACAAATGATGGTGTAAGTGAATTTAATGGATTGAGCCCAGATAATTATTTTGAGAGTTTTTGAGATGAAAGTGTCCTAGAAGGAAAGGTTTCAGGTATTAAGGAGTCTCTTTTTCGAGATTTAGATAATTGAGATGATGATGAAAATACTGGTAGATACCTAGATTATGTGAAGAAGCTTTATTCTAGAGATATATCAAAATATCCAGTCTTGAAGTATAATGAGCTCCAAGATTTATTTATTAAATATCAAAAATTAGGGAAAGATAGTCCTGAATGAATGAAAATCCGCGATCAAATTATATATTCCAATTTGAAGGTAGCATATAAGATTGCAAAAAATATATATAATTGATGTAAAAATTCATACAAGACAAACAATATTAATTTAAATGATATTGTACAAGCATGAAATATATGATTAATTAGGGCTGTTGATTCTTATTCATCTAAAGAATGAGCAAAATTTATTTCGTATGCTAAGCGTTGTATCACAGGTACTATATATAATTATCTGAAATATGATTCTGCTTTCTTTTGATTAGAATATTTTAGATTCATCAAACCAATTAGATTGTTTGTGGACAAATTTTTCAGTGAAAATTGAAGAGAGCCTACGGATGCAGAAGTGGAACAATATATATCAAAGCATAATGAAAATTCTCAAGATCGTATGTATATAGAAGCTTGGTATTATTATAAATTCTATCTGACACATGGACTAATCTCTTTGGAACAGACAGTAGATGCTGACAAAAAATTAGAATTGGAGGATGCTACTTATCAATGAAATAGGGCTTTTTTGATTGATGATGAAGATTTGTTACAAAATGATGACAATTATGAACTTATACTCAAAGATGCCTTCCAAAGTCCAGAAAATAATATTGATATAGAAACAAATATAAATGATTTTAGGATTGTAGTAGATAAACTTTTAGGTGTTTTGCCATATATGGAAAGGAAGGTTATAGAACTTTATTATTGAGTAGATGGCGATGGTCCACTAGATTTGGATGAAATTGCAGAAATGATTGAGTTGTCTCGTGAGCGTGTCAGACAGATAAAAGAAAGATGATTGAAAAGAATACGTAAATCTATTGGTACATCTTTGGAAACACATATAAGGGATAACTTCATGTAATTGCTTTTTTGGTTTGGAGTTATTTGTTGATTTTTGATTTTATGAAATGTTGTCGAGATTGTTGTGGTGTCATAGTGGTGACTCATGTATAAGATGTGATTGTGTCTTTTTTTGTATTTTCTGGTTCTTTGTCTGCATTTGTATTTTTGTCATCATAAGGTTCATTGAATCTAATTATCATTTCATTGTAAAATAATGTGTTATTTTTGTGTGCTAAGAAATATGGAGCATATTCAGAATCAAGGTATGCTTTGTAAAAATTTTCGGAATATGCAATTTCTTCGTTTATTTGTTCTATGTCTGTCTTTACTCTAGCAATTTCTTGGATGATGGTGCTATAATTCATGTATGTCTTTACGGTAATTACCATGATCATTACAAATAAAAAAATACCAATCGTAGTGATTTTGTTTCAGTATTCTGAGATTATTTCGTATAATTTATTTTTCCACATAGTAAAATTTTTATGTAATATAGTTTGATAGTTTGTGATTCTTGGTTGAAAATTCAAGAGAAAAATGTAAATTAGTCGTTAGTCTGTAGTCGCTTGTCGTTAGTTTATTAAATTAAAAAGCTAGTGACTAGAGTCGTATGACTGTAGACTAAAAAATTTTATGAAATAAAATTTTTTCTATGGCAATACACAAGTTACCAGAGTATGTGATAAATAGATTGAAAGCATGAGAAGTAGTCAACAGACCATCTAGTGTAGTAAAAGAATTGGTAGAAAATAGTCTGGATGCATGAGCCAAAAATATTGAAGTGAATATAGTAGATGGATGAAAAAGTATGATTTCTGTGCAAGATGATTGAGAATGAATCCAACTTTCTGATATGGATTTGTTGTTGGAGAGATATGCTACATCCAAGATTAAGACTGATGAAGATTTGATGTCTATTGCTAGTTATGGATTTAGAGGGGAAGCATTAGCAAGTATTTCTGAAGTATCAAAAATTACGATAGTCACCAAGACTGAGTATAGTGAGATAGGTACTAAATTTGTAAAAAGATGAAATGAGCAAGTGATGAGTCATTTGCCGGTGTCGTTTGCACATGGTACTACGATATATGTGGAAGATCTTTTTTACAATGTGCCAGCGAGATTGAAATTTCTAAAATCTGCACAGACAGAATTTTATTATTGTTATAATTATTTTGTAGATGTCGCAATATGGCATTATGATAAATGATTTGTTTTAAAAAAAAATGATAAGATTGTGTTTGATTTGAAACCCACAGATTCTTTGATAGTGAGGATAAATGATATATTCAAGAGAGATTGGACAAATAATTTATTGCCATTACAATATTCTGATGAAAATTTAAAGATAGATTGAATATTGTCGGATCCTAGTATCCGTTTTGGGTCAGCGGATAATGTAAAAATATATGTCAATTCTCGCCCTGTACAGGATAAGACTGTGTACAAAGCATTGATGGATGCTTATCGTAGACAGTTGACACCATGAGAATATCCATTGGCTGTGTTGATGCTTGAGGTGAAACCTGATATGATTGATGTAAATGTCCATCCATCAAAATTGCAGGTCAAATTTGTAGATTCTCAATCTATTTATCAGAATGTGTATAATACTGTATTGGAGACATTGTGAAATAATAAAATTACAGATTTTAGCAACAACACTTTTGTCTCATCAAATGTAAGTCATGGAGATGCTCATAAATCATATAATCCTTTCCCTGAAGTAGGGTATAGGACAGGACAAAATGTTTTCATGTGAAGTAGAGATATCCATGATACTCCAAAATCATTGTTTGGACAAGATGATATCCAATTCCCAAATGTATGAAATACAAATCAGTGATTTGATTTATGATGAGAGTTTACTGGTACAAACAATAAAATTTGAGATTATTTAGTAGTGTGACAGCTCTGGAATAGTTATATCGTTTTGCAGTCTGATGATTGTCTGTACTATGTTGATCAGCATGCATTAGCAGAGAGGATTGCTTTTGAAAAGATGAAAAAAAATACAGATTTTTCAAAAGAGCCATTGTTACATCCAGTAAAATTTAATGTGACTGATGTAGCTGATTTGGATAAAAAAATAGATGAAATTAATCAATTTGGATTTGATTGTTCATTATTGACTGAAAATATGATGGTAGTGTATTCTGTGCCAAAGGTATTTATAACATATCCAGTGGATTTGGAAAAATTATTTAATTATATTTTGTATTTACCTGAGATAAATTTTGATCATATGTTGGATGGAATTTATGCCACAAAAGCTTGTAAGACTTCTATAAAAGCATGACATAAGCTGTCTCTCACACAGATGATTAATCTGATTCAAGAATGATTTGAAAATATTGATGGGATGTTTGTCTGTCAGCATGGTAGACCATCATTTGTCAAAATCGATAAGAAAAAAATTGATGAATTATTTGATAGGTAAAAATTTTGCGTAGCAAAATTTTAGTCTCTAGTCGCTAGTCGACAGTCTGTAAAATTAATTATTTTATATATGTGTATAAAAGGTTATGAGAAAAGGTAAAATAATATTCTTCTTGTTTGTATTGTTGTTTTCATTTTTTTGAAATGTGTTTGCATACAAGGAATTGATGATTGAGGATTTGGATTGAAAGCCAATCAGGGTGATAAAAGTAGTATTAGATTGACAAGATTTTGTGATAACATCTATAGCAAAGGCAGGATGAGATACATTGGAAAATTTGGTTAGGAAAGTATGATGAGATACTTGAATTAATGGTACATTTTTTTGTCCTGCGGATTATTCCTACTGTGGAGGAGTGACACATTCAAATTTTGAGAGGATATATTTGTGAGATGGAGCAAGTTATAGTAAATCGTGGCCGGAAACTTCTGTCAGGATGATATTTGGATTTGATATAGAATGAGAGCCTTTTATGGCACAAAATAATTATACCGATCATGATGCTGGATTGAAAATGAATACAAATAGTGATAAAATTGATCAATTTGAATTTTGAATGTCTAATTATACAGTATTGTTGGTAGAATGACAAAATGTGATTGATATCAATTCGGTACAATTTTCTTCTAATATGTACAGTAGTGCAAATAGAAATTTTATATGTAGTACAAAAGATGGCTCTACTATCTACATGTGAGTCGTATGATGAATTAGTATCCCAAAATTAGCAGATTATGTGCAGAAAAATTTTGGATGCTATAATGCTTTGGCATTGGATGCAGGTGCAAGTGAGGCGATGGTTTATGATTGAAATGTCTTAGCTAGATCTAGTAGGAGGAAAATAACTGATGCTTTTGTAGTAGTAGATAGAGACACTTATATCAAATTGACATGATATACTCCAAAAGAAAAAGAGCCTTATGTACCAGAAAATCAATATAATTTGACAGAGCAGGATTATTATACAATATCGCTGTTTGATACGGTTTTAACTCAATTGGTAGAGCAGGAGTGAGCAAATTTCAAGTCTTTGGAAAAAAAGGTAATCCGTGAAGCTATTTCTATGGATAAATTTAAATACAACTATCAAAGGAAAGCAATTTTCCATGAATTGTTGGTGAGATTATTTACGATTGATAAATTATAGAAAATCACCCCCTGCCCCCTCTTTGAAAAAGAGGGGGTTATTTTTTTTGAAAAAGTCCCCTCTTTTTTTCAAAGAGGGGATTTAGGGGTGATTTATTATTTTTTCTATTTTAATTCGATTGTGTATCCTGTGATTTGGCTTGCAAGCTTGATATTTGAAGCTGCTTTTCATATAGCCAATGCTTTTTGAGATTCATCCAATGTGATGTATGCTTTTTTGTCTTTTATCTCGATATTGTCTATTTGAGCTGGTTTCAAGCAATTTGTTATCAATTTGATATCATCATCTACTTTTTCTATATAATCAATCTTTTCTCCATCCAATAATGATAGTACTGTATTGATCCTATCTCATTTGTGTCATACCATTACTCATACTGGATCGATCTTTTCATCGTTTGATTTTACCAATATTTTTGTTTTTTTACCGGGTACTCTGGCAATCTTTTCTATAGTAACTAGTCATTCGTCTAATTCTGGGACTAATTTTCTCAAGATAGCTTCTATATAATCTGGTGTAGATTGAGTGATACTCAAAGTGATTCATCATGTATCTTTTGAAATTTGTTTTAATAATACGAATATCTCTTCTCCTGGCTCGTACATCCTATGAGGGATTTGTCCGTCAGGTGTCAAAACTACAGTAGATCATTCTATATCCAATATTACACTATCAGCATGAGTCCTGATTACTTTTGCTTTTAAAAGTTCTCATTCTTTATTTTGAAATTTCTCAAAGAAATTTTCTCTCTCAATATTTTTAAGTTGTTGTTTGATTGTCTGTGCAGCAGCTTGAGAAGCAATCCTAGATAATTCCATACTCTCTGGTGTAACATCAATCAACAAATCTTCTCATTCTCTGATATCTGATCTGATTGCTTTTGCTTCTTTTAATCATATTTCTACTTCAGGATCTTCTATATCGTTATCTTTTTTTACTAATAATTGCTTATAAATATTTACTGTTCCGTCGTTTGCAATATTGACTACGATGTTTGACTTCTTGTATTCTGGATAATCTTTCCTAAATCATGATCTGATTCACATTTGAACGATCTCAAAGATTTGATAAGCATCAAATCTGTACTCTTCTACAAGTTGACTAATAGCAGCTTGAATGCTCTTTCCGTCTAATCTCATGGAAATTT